>Ga0233425_10003785_pt1 | contig 26693 bp, 27 predicted proteins | sample Watercolumn_Towu_2_FD_181712 | JGI IMG/M metagenome (GOLD analysis project Ga0233425, IMG submission 181712) | Freshwater microbial communities from Lake Towuti, South Sulawesi, Indonesia - Watercolumn_Towuti2014_140_MG | ecosystem: Environmental > Aquatic > Freshwater > Lake | place...
TCGATGCGAAAGCCGCCGCCCATCAAACTGTCCACGTAATCCACGCTCGCGCCTTCGAGATACATCGCGCTCGACGCGTCGAGATACACGCGCACGCCGTTCGACTCGAAAACGAAATCACCTTCTTCGGTCGAATTTTCAAACGCCATGCCGTATTGAAAACCGGAACAGCCGCCGCCCGCGACAAAAACGCGCAAGCCATAGCCCTTCAGATTTTTTTCCGCGAGCAGTTTCGTCACCTTGTCCGCCGCGAGCGGTGTTACCACAACCATCGGATTGGTCGTGTCAGTTTCCGGCAAAGTGATCACCGGGGTTGTTAATGTGTTCATTCGTTTCCTCCTTAAAATTTTTTCTGATTATTTCGCGCGACCTTCGTCGCGATCATCATCCGCCAATTTGAGACATCACGCGCGATTCTGCGATCACACTTTGCGCGAGCCCATGTCCCCAGGGTTTGTTGATCACGCCACGCGCGATCAGCGCGCGCAATTCGTCATCACTCGCGCCCGCGCGCAGTGGCGTCATCAAATCCACTTCGTCATCGCGCAGTAAACACAATCGTAATCGCCCGTCCGCGCTCAACCTCATTCGATCACAGCCCGCGCAAAACGGTTCCGTCACCGAACTGATAAAGCCGATCGTGCCGCGCCCGCCGGGCAACCGATACGATCGGGCAGGATTGTGTCCGTCCCAATCCATCGGTTCCAACACTCCGAACGCGCTTTCGATCCGCAATTTCATTTCCGCGACCGGCACAACCGCGTCCATTTGAAAATCCGCGATACTGCCAAGCGGCATCAATTCGATAAAGCGCATATCCCACGCGTGATCGAGTGTGAGGCGCGCGAGATCAACAATATCGTCTTCGTTGTAATTTCGCACGACGACCGAATTGAGTTTGATCGGCGTCAACCCCGCGCGTTCTGCCGCAATAATTCCGCGCCACACTTGATCGAGTTTGCCCAAGCGCGTGATCTGGTGAAAGCGTTCCGCGTCCAACGTGTCAATGCTGATGTTGACGCGTTTCAATCCGACGCGCGCGAGCGGTTCGGCAAGCCGTTCCAACTTGAGCGCGTTCGTCGTCATCGCGATTTCTTTGATCGCCGGAATTGCCGCGATGCCGCCGACAATCGAAACCAGGTTTGGGCGCACAGTCGGTTCGCCGCCGGTCAAACGCACGCGATCAAACCCCACGTCCACCGCGAGACGCACGAGCCGGATCAACTCATCATCTTGTAAAAGATGGGCGTGCGGCGCGAATTGAATGTCCGCCGGCATACAATAGACGCAACGAAAATTGCATCGGTCGGTCAGCGAAATTCGCAAGTAATGAATGTTGCGCCCGTACGAATCGTTCATTTCGACCTGGCAATCGTAAACGTGCAACCGCACTCGTCGCTGGCGGCGCAGGTGTTCATTTTGATCGGCGCATCGAGCAACGCGACGATCATCGCGTTGTCCATTTCACACACCTGGCGATGTTCGCGCGCGACCTGGCGATACGGACAGTTGCACACGCGCAAAATAAATTCGCGATTGGATTTTTCCCAGCGCGCCATATAGCCGCGTGCGGATAAAAAATCCGCGGCGCGCGCGACGCGCGCTTCGAGTCCCGCGCTGCGACGAAGCGGCGGCGCGGTTTCGGCGGCGCGCCGTCCGGCGCGGCGCAAAATTGTGCGCGCCTCTTTTTCGCCCATCGTCTCGACAATTTCATCGAGCAGTTGTTCGGCGAGTTGCGGATATTGTTTTGGCAAACGCTCGCGCCCGCCTTCCGCGAGCGCGTACCGCAATTGCGGTCGTCCGACGACGCCGCGTCGCTCCGCCTCTTGTCGCGCGATTAGCCCTTCGTCCATCAGCAAGCTCAAATGATAGCGCACTGCCATTTTAGAGTGGCGCGCCGCGCGCGCAAGCGCATCGAGCGACTGCGCGCCGCGTTCGTTGAGCGTTTCGAGAATCGTTTGCCGCACGTCTGTCATTTCAAACCCTTGCGCGGGATTATAGCACACGCGTTGCGCCCTTGTCAATAAGTATAAAAATTTTTTTATTTATTCGACGTTTGTCGCAAACGCGTCTTTACGTTATAATCGGCGCGACTACATGCGGAGAGATGGAATGAAAGAAATTGGCGCGCTCGCGACGATCTTTGACGAGCAGGGCAGAGTGCTCCTCGTGCATCAAACCTACAACGATTTGAAATGGGCGTTTCCCGGCGGACACGTCGAGCCGGGCGAAGCACCGTGGCGCGCGGCAGTCCGCGAAGCGAAAGAAGAAACCGGCTTGGATGTCGAGGTCATTCGGCTCGTCAGCATCTATTTTTTCTCGGATCGCGACACGCTCGGCTTTCAATTTTTGTGCCGGGTGATTGGCGGCGAATTGCGCGTGGACGGCACGGAAATTTCCCAAGCCGCGTTTTTCGCGCCCGACCAATTGCCAACGCCGATGACGAAACCGGCGCGCCAACGTCTTGCGGATGCGCGCGCGAATTGCGCGCACACGATTGTGCGCGAGTATGATCGCGTCGAGATCATTTATGCTGGATGAAAAATCGGCGGGCGCAGTTGTGTTTTATCGCGGCGACAAAATCGAATATCTACTTTTGCTCGCGACCTATTGGGGTTTTCCGAAAGGATTGATCGAGCCGGGCGAAGACGAACGCGCCGCGGCTCTGCGCGAAATTCGCGAAGAGACCGGTTTGGAAGTCGAGTTGTTGCCGGGCTTTCGCAATGTGGACGCGTACTGGTATCGACGCGGCGAGCAACGCATTCAAAAACACGCGATCTATTTTGTCGCGCAGGCGTGCACGCGCGACGCGCGCATCTCGGATGAACACGCAAAGATCGGCTGGTTCGAATACAACGCGGCGATGGCGAATCTCGATTTTGTGAATTTGCGCGAGACGTTGCGAAAGGCGAATGAGTTTCTCACAAAACGTAAATGGTAATTGGTAATTGGGGAGACGAATGAAAATTCTCGCGATGGATGTCGGCACCGGCACGCAAGATATTTTGCTGTTCGACACGACGACCGACATTGAAAATTGTTTGCAAATGATTATGCCTTCGCCGACCGCGCGGGTCGCGCAAAAAATTCGCGCGGCGACCACGCACCGTCAAGACATTGTGTTGACCGGCGCGATTATGGGCGGCGGTCCTTCCGCGTGGGCGACCGACGATCATTTGCGCGCCGGCTTGCGCGTGTTCGCGACGCCAAGCGCGGCGAAAAGTTTCAACGACGATTTGGCGGAGGTCGAAAAAACCGGGATCAAAATCGTGAGCGAAGACGAAGCCGCGCGCCTGCGCGATCTGACGCGCGTCGAAATGCGCGATGTTGATCTCGACGCGATTCGCCGCGCGTTCGTTGCGTTCGGCGTTGATCTGCAATTCGACGCGCTCGCGGTCGCGGTGTTCGATCACGGCAACGCGCCGCCCGGTTACAGCGACCGACTATTTCGTTTTGATTTTATCGCGGAGCGACTGAAACAATTCAACAGCCCGACGGCGTTCGCGTTTCTGCGCGATCACATTCCGCCGCGCCTAACGCGAATGCAAGCCGTCGCGGATTCGGTGACCGTGGACGCGCCGGTGTTGGTGATGGACACCGCACCCGCCGCGATTCTGGGCGCGCTCGAAGATGAACGCGTGCGCGCGCATCGCACGATGATCGTCGCGAACATTGGCAACTTTCACACGCTTGCGTTTCGTTATCGCGACGGCGCGATCACCGGCGTTTTCGAGCATCACACCGGCGAACTCAAACCGGCGCAATTCGAAAATTTCATCGAACAACTCGCGGCTGGCACGCTGACGCACGACGCGATTTTCAATTCGAATGGGCACGGCGCGTTGATGCTCGACACGCGCGCTGATCCGATCGATTTCTTTGCGATTGTCGGACCACGACGCGGCATCCTCGCGCAATCGCGTTTGCATCCCTACCTCGCGACGCCGTTCGGCGATATGATGCTCGCCGGGTGTTTCGGTTTGGCGCGCGCGTACGCGTTGCTCAACCCGAACGTCGCAGACGAAATCAATCGCGCGTTGGACAAGGCGCGCGAAATCGCGTAGGAAAAATTTCAGATTTCAGATTGCGGATTGCAGGTTAAATTTCGGCAATTCGAAATCTGAAATCTGAAACCCTTGCACCGCCCGCAAGGGCAGGTGTTTGAAATCTGAAATGGAAAAACTTTTTACCGAACACGAACTCAAAAAGTACGATGGCTCGCGCAAGATGCCGGTGTATATCGCGTACAACGGTTTGGTCTACGATGTAACGTCGAGTCCGCATTGGCGCGGCGGGATGCATCGCAATTTGCATTTCCCAGGTCAGGATTTGACGGATGAGCTCGCGGAATCGCCGCACGGTGAGCGTGTGTTTCGCAAATTTCCGGTGGTCGGACGTTTGGCAAAATAATTTTCGGATTAGGAATCACAATGACCGGCACAATTTTGAACATTCTCACTGTCGTCATCGGCGGCACACTCGGCGCATTGCTCGGCGCGCGTTTGCCGGACAAATTGCGCGGCACCATCATGAGTGGGCTGGGGTTGCTTGTCCTCGTGATTGGTTTGCAAATGGCGTTGACGACGCGCAATCTGTTGATCGTCCTCGCGAGTATTTTGGTCGGCGGAATGTTGGGCGAGTGGTGGCGCATCGAAGATCGGCTCAACGCGCTGGGGAAGAAACTCGAAGAAAAATTCGCGCGCGGCGGCGAGCAAGGCAAATTCACGCGCGGCTTTGTAACGGCGAGTCTCGTCTTTTGTGTCGGACCGATGACGATTCTCGGTTCGATCCAGGATGGTTTGCTCGGCGATTATCAATTGCTCGCGATCAAATCAGTGCTCGATGGATTCGGCGGACTTGCGTTCGCGTCAACGCTTGGCATCGGCGTCGCGTTTTCCGCGTTGACGATTTTGATTTACCAGGGCGGCGTGAGCATCGCGGCGATGATGCTCGGCGGCGCGCTCGGCGCGGTTACGCGCGAAACGCCCTGGGTGATCGAAATGACCGCGACCGGCGGTGTGCTGATTATGGGCATCAGTTTGATTTTGCTCGAGCTCAAGCCGGTGCGCGTCGCGAATCTTTTGCCCGCGGTGATTCTCGCGCCGTTGATTGTGATCGCGCTCGCCGCGTTCGGAATTCGCTTGCCGTAAAAAAACATCGGGATTGAGTGATGCTCAATCCCGATGTTTTAATATCTTACTCTCTCAATCTCTAATCCTTCACTTCGCGAAACTCACCGTCCACCGTGTCGCCGCGACCTGGTGGTGGCGTGCCGCCATCGGCTTCGCCGCCGGGCGGAGGCGTCGCGCCGCCGGTTTGCTGGTACATTTTTTCGCCGATCTTTTGCAAGGTCTGTCCCAGCTCTTCGGTTTTCGTTTTGATGTCCGCGATATCTTTGCCGCCCATCACCGATCGGAGCGCCGCGATCTTGGCTTCGATTTCGGTTTTGATATCGGCGGGAACTTTGTCGCCCAAGTCCTTCAACATTTTTTCCGATTGATACACCGCGCTGTCCGCGTTGTTGCGAACTTCAACTTCCTCTTTGCGTTTGCGATCCTCGTCCGCGAACTTTTGCGATTCTTTCACCATCTTGTCAATCTCGTCCTTGTTCAAACCGGACGACGCGGTGATCGTGATGTGTTGTGCGCGATTCGTCGCCTTGTCGGTCGCGGTAACGTTGACGATGCCGTTCGCATCAATGTCGAACGTAACTTCGATTTGCGGCACGCCGCGCGGCGAGGGCGGAATCCCATCGAGAATAAATCGCCCAAGCGATTTGTTGTCCGCCGCCATCGGGCGTTCGCCTTGCAAAACGTGCACCTCGACCTGGGTTTGCATATCCGCCGCGGTTGAAAAGACCTGGGACTTTTTCACCGGGATCGTCGTGTTGCGTTCGATCAACGGTGTCGCGACGCCGCCGAGCGTTTCGATGCCGAGTGTGAGCGGCGTAACGTCGAGCAGTAAAATATCTTTGACTTCGCCGCCCAACACGCCGGCTTGAATCGCCGCGCCGACCGCGACGACTTCATCCGGGTTGATGCCCTTGTGCGGTTCTTTGTTAAAGAATTTTTGCACCGATTGTTGCATCATCGGCATCCGCGTTTGCCCGCCAACCAGGACAACTTCGTTGATTTGCGACTGATTCATCTTCGCGTCTTCGAGCGCGCGGCGAACCGGGTTGAGCGAGTTCTCGACCAGGTCGCCCACGAGTTGTTCGAGTTTCGCGCGCGTCAACGTCATCGTCAAGTGTTTCGGTCCGGACGCGTCCGCGGTGATGAACGGCAAATTGATTTCGGATTGCATCACGGTCGAGAGTTCGATCTTGGCTTTTTCCGCGGCTTCTTTCAAACGTTGCAATGCCATCCGATCATTGCGGAGATCGATCCCGGACTCTTTGCGAAATTCGTCCACGATCCATTGAATCACGCGTTGATCGAAATCGTCGCCGCCGAGGAACGTGTCGCCGTTCGTGGATTTCACTTCGAACACGCCTTCGCCCAATGACAAAACCGAAATGTCGAACGTGCCGCCGCCGAAATCGTAGACCGAGATCACTTCGTCATGCTTTTTGTCGAGACCGTACGCGAGCGATGACGCGGTCGGTTCGTTGATGATTCGCAAAACTTCGAGCCCCGCGATTTTTCCGGCGTCTTTGGTTGCCTGGCGTTGCGAGTCGTTAAAGTACGCGGGCACGGTGATCACGGCTTGCGTTACGGTTTCACCGAGATACGCTTCCGCGTCCTGTTTCAGTTTCGCGAGAATCATGCCGGAAATTTCCGGCGGTGAGTACTGCTTGCCCGCGAGTTCGACCCAGGCGTCGCCGTTTTTCGCTTCGACAATTTTGTACGGCAAAATTTTGCGCGCCTTTTGCACTTCGGGTTCGCTGAACTTGCGCCCCATCAAACGCTTGATCGAAAAGATCGTGTTTTCGGGATTCGTGATCGCCTGGCGTTTCGCGACCTGACCGACGAGACGTTCGCCGGTTTTTGTGATCGCGACGACCGAAGGCGTGAGGCGCGAACCTTCCTGGTTCGTGATCACGACCGGCTCGCCCCCTTCCATCACCGCGACGACCGAGTTGGTCGTGCCCAGATCAATTCCAATAATTTTAGATCGAGTAGCCATTTTCAATATCTCCTTGTTCCGATTCACGTTTTACGTTTTACGTATCACGTTTTCTTTTTCGCAACTTTGACCATCGTCGGGCGTAGAACGCGTTCGCCCAACTTGTATCCTTTTTGCAATTCCGCCGTTACGATGCCTTCTTCGTGTTGATCGGTTTCTTCGTGGATCACGGCTTCGTGAACGTTCGGATCAAATTCCTTGTTCAACGCGTCAATCGGTTTCAGCCCCTCGGCTTCGAGCACTGCGTTCATCTTGCGCGCGATCAACATCACGCCGTTGATCCAGGTCAAGCCGGATAAATTATCCGGGATCGTTTGAAACGCGCGATCAAAATCGTCCAGCACCGGCAAGAGTCGCGCGATCAACATACTGTTTGAAAATTTCGCAAGTTCCGCGTTTTCTTTTTCGATGCGTTTTTTGTAATTCGAAAAGTCCGCCGCGGCGCGGCGCCAATTGTCGAGATACTCTGCCGATTTCGCGCGTTCCTGTTCCAACATTTGTTTCAACGCGCTCGCATCCTCTGGCATTGTCTCCGGCATTTCGACCGGCTCTTTGATTTGTTCTTCACCCATTCCTTGGCCTCCACAATTTACTGTTCACTATTTACTGTTGACTGTTGACTGAATTACCGCCCGTGCATCCGCGCCATCAAATCATCCAACAACCCGGCGACGTAACGCACCGCGCCAATCGAACGCGCGTATTGCATCCGCACCGGACCCAGCACGCCGACGACGCCGGTCGCTTCGCCCGGCAAACCATAGCGCGCGAGCACCATACTAAAATCGTTCATCTCATCGCGCTGGCTTTCGCTTCCGATGACGACGTGCACGCCGCGCGCCGGCGCGAACTCGCTCAACAGTGCTTCGAGCAAACTCCGTTGCTCCAACATTTCGAGCAATGCTTGAATCCGCGCGCTCGCGGAAAATTCTGGCTGGCGCAAAATGTCCATCATTCCATCGCGATACACATCCTGGGACGAGCGCGCGTCCACCGTGCGGATCACGTCCGCCACGATTCGCACGACATCGCTTTCGAACGCGGAGAGCGAAACTGCGAGCGCGCGAATTTGTTCACCGGTGCGTCCGCCCAAAAAAGTGTTCAACCGATTCGAAATACGCGTCAATTCGTCTTGCTCAATCGGTTGCGCGAGCGCGAGCATTTGTTGTTTGACCGTGCCTTCGTGCAAAACCATCACGAGCAGGGCGACCTGTTCGCTAATCGCGATCAATTGCAAATGCTTGAGTTGGCAACGTTCCGATTGCGGCGCGGTAACGAGCGCGGCACCGTGCGATGAATGTGCAAGCACTGCCGCGGCGAGCCGCATCCATTGATCAATGTCGAGCGTAACTTGATGAAATTGATGGCGAATCATTCGTTGCTCGATGAGCGGCAATTCAAATTCGTCCATCAGCGATTCCACAAAATAGCGATAGCCCTTTTCGGTCGGCACGCGCCCCGCCGAAGTGTGCGGGTGCATCAAATAGCCCAACTCTTCGAGCGCGGCAAGCTCGTTCCGAATCGTCGCGGAACTCACACCCAACCCGCGTCGGCGCAACGTTTCCGAGCCGACCGGTTGCGCGTTTTCGACGTATTCTTGCACGACAAAAGCCAGAACTTTTTGCTGTCTGTCGGTCAAACCTACCATAAAATTGACACACCCTCTCGATTAGCACTCTCAATATCAGAGTGCCAGGATTTTACCACATTGACAAACGGTTGTCAAGGCGAGATTTTCGCATCTTGATTTTGCCACGCTTTGTGCGATTTGAGAGTTGATGCTATAATAGCCGCGAATTTTCAACAGGGAGACAGTATGCCTTTCGATCTTGGCGCGTTGGGTTCGGCATTGCAATTGCTCGCCGCATTTTTCGGCGCGTACTTGCTCGCGGTGTGGATCGGTTTGATCGTGTGGACGTTTCGCGATGTGCGCTCGCGCTCGCGCGATCTGTTTATGCAATTGCTTTCGATTGCGCTCGTCGTGATTTTCAATATCCCCGGTTTGGTGTTGTACTTTTTATTGCGCCCGCGCGAAACGCTCGCGGAACAGTACGAACGCGAACTCGCGGAAGAAGCGATGTTGCAAGACATTGAAGAAAAACAATCGTGCGCGGTGTGCCAGCAAAAAATTCAAGCCGAATTTTTATTTTGCCCCAACTGTCACACCAAACTCAAACGGCGGTGCGACAATTGTCATCGCATCACGAGTTTGCGTTGGAACATTTGCCCGTACTGCGGCGCGCCCGCGCCCGCGCCCACAACACCACCGCCGCCATAAAAATTGGAAAAACCAGGTCTGCTATTTTCGCAGACCTGGTTTTTTATTTTTGATTCGCCTCGCCGAGACGCGTGTCGGTTTTTCAACATCCCGGTTCGCCGGGATGTCCGCAACACGCTTTGCGCCGAACAAACCGCAAACTGAAATTGCGCGCGATCATCCATAACTTGGTTGGCAATGGATACGGCGCGTTCAAATTTGTAAGATACTCGCGCAACGAGCCGCGTCGTTTTTGAAATGACATCTTATCCCTCGCCGGTGACCACGCGGACTTGGATCATATTTGTTTTACCGCTGATGCCCGCCGGGACGCCGCCGGTGATGACGACCAGGTCGCCTTTTTGCGCGAGCCCTTGCTGAAGCACGCCGCGCAAACTTTCTTCGATGACGGCTTCCATATTCCCGGCGCGACTCAACAACGCACCGTGAATGCCCCAGATCAACGCGAGCCGGCGTTGCGCGCGTTCGCTCAACGTGATCGCGCAGATCGGCGTCGGCGGGCGATGCCGCGCGATCATGCGCGCGGTGTACCCGCTCGAAGTCATCGCGATAATCAAGCGCGCGTTCAGCCGCGCCGCGATTTCGCACGCCGCGTTGCCAATCGTGTCCGCGATCGTCGCTTTCACATCGCGCGCGCCGGCGAACAGCGCGCGCAAACGCTTTTCCGTTACCTGCGCGATGCGCGCCATCATCTCGACCGCTTGCACCGGATATTTGCCCATCGCGGTTTCGCCGGACAACATCACCGCGTCCGTGCCGTCGAGAATCGCGTTCGCGACATCGCTCGCTTCCGCGCGCGTCGGGCGCGGATTTTCGATCATGGATTCGAGCATCTGCGTCGCGGTGATCACCGGCTTGCCCGCGCCGTTCGCTTTGCGAATGATCGTCTTTTGATAGATCGGCACTTGCTCCGGCGGCACCTCGACGCCGAGATCGCCGCGCGCGACCATCACGCCGTCGGCGACTTCGATGATCGCGTCAATTTCTTCAATTGCTTCCGGCTTTTCGATTTTCGCAATGATCGGAATTTGCGCGTTACGTTCCGCGAGCAATTGCTTTAACACGTTCACATCATCCGCGCGGCGCACGAATGAAAGCGCGAGATAATCCAGGTCTTGCTCAATCGCGAATTGCGCGTCCGCGCGATCCTTGTTCGTCAGCGCGGCGAGTTGGATCGGAATGTTCGGCAGGTTCACGCCCTTGCGCGGTTTGAGTTCGCCGCCCTCGACGACGCGCGTGATCACATCCGTCGCGTTCGTCGCGGTCACCTGCAATTCAATCGCGCCGTCGTCAATCAAAATGCGATGACCTGGTTGCGCGACGCGCGGCAAATCGAGCAGATCAATGCTCACCGCGGTCGCGTCGCCCGCGACCGGGCGCGTGGTCAGTGTGAAGGTCGCGCCGGTGGTGAGCGTCGCGCGATCACCGGTGAGCGTGCCGATACGAATTTTCGGTCCTTGCAAATCGCCCAGGATCGCGACGAGCGCGTTTTCTTCGCGTGCGATGCGACGGACGCGTTCGACGCGCGTCGCGTGCATCGTTTGTGTGCCGTGCGAAAAATTCAAGCGCGCGGCATCCATCCCGGCGCGAATCAACCCGCGCACCATTTCATCCGAATCGGTCGCGGGACCCAACGTGCAAACGATCCGCGTGCGTTGTTGAAGTGTCATTCCTTTTTCACCCACACAAAACTCGCGACTTCGCGGCTCATCGCGACCGTGCGCGATCCAACTTTCATCGTCAACGGTCCGCGCAATGGCGCGACCTCGACGACGGAAATTTTCGCGCCCGGCACCGTGCCTTGCGCGCCGAGATAGTCGAGCAGTTCGGAAACATTTTCGGCGTACTCGGAAATGCGCGTGATGATGAGCGCGTCGCCGTGCTTCGCCGCGCTGAGTTGAAAAACTTTTGCGCCCGGTGCCATACTTTTCGCGTTGCCCGGAATCGGATTGCCGTGCGGACAAGTTGTCGGATAACCGAGATGCTTGTTCAACAATTCCGCGACTTCATCCGACATCGCGTGTTCGAGCCGATGCGCCTCCGCATCCGATTTCGCCCAATCATAGCCCAGTACGTCGGTGAGCCACCGCTCGACGATGCGATGCCGATGTTGCAAGCGTTCCGCAATCGCTTGACCTTTCGGCGTCATCGTAATTTCCTTGTGCTCGTTGAGTTTGATCAAACCATCGCGCGCCATTCGCTTGAGCGTCGCGGTAACGGTTGGGCGCGAGACGTGCAAGGATTCCGCCAAGCGCGCGCCAATCACCGGTTGCCCCTCGACCGACATCATGTAAATAATTTCCAAATACGCTTCAACCGTAGGTGTCGTCATTTTTCCCTCATGTAGCGCGGGCGGCTCGCCCGCTTGATTGCGGCGGGCGAGCCGCCCGCGCTACAGGTTGACAAACTAATTGTATTAGTATATACTAATATCGAAAGTTTGTATCACACTCTATCAATATCGTTTACGCTTTCATTATACATCACAAGTTGGGGCGTGTAAAGCCGCGCGCCCATTGGAGGTAACGATGCTGTCTGCCTTACTTATCACCCTGCGCGAGGGACTGGAAGCCGCGTTGATCGTCGGCATTGTCCTGGGATATTTACAACGAATCGGTCGCCGCGAGCGGATGCCGTCTGCGTGGGCGGGCGTCGCAGTCGCCATCGCGTTGAGCGCGATGCTTGCAATCGCAATGCGCGTGATTGGCGCGGAACTCGAAGAACCGTTCGAGCAAATTTTCGAAGGCACGACGATGTTGCTCGCGGTCGGCGTGTTGACGTGGATGGTATTTTGGATGCGCTATCAAGCGCGGTTTTTGAAAAGCGATCTCGAACGCCAGGTGCAGACTGCGGTTACACAAGGGCAAAATTGGGGCTTGTTCGCGCTCGCGTTTCTCGCGGTCTTTCGCGAGGGTGTTGAGACCGCGTTGTTTCTCGCGGCGAACGCGTTCGCCGCGGATGCCGGGGCAACGCTCGTCGGCGCGGTGCTCGGCTTGGTGATCGCGAGCGTGGCGGGCGTGTTGATTTACGCGTACTCGGTGCGGCTCGACATCAAATTATTTTTCGACATCACGAGTTTTCTCTTGATGGTTTTCGCCGCGGGCTTGCTCGCGTACGGCGTCCACGAATTTCAAGAGATCGGTTGGTTGCCGATTTTAACCGGCACAGCATTCGACATCAAATGGTTGCTCGATGACAAGTCGCCGCTCGGTTCGATTTTACGCGGACTCGTCGGTTACAATGACAATCCTTCGATGCTCGAAGTGGTGAGTTACATCGCGTACTGGGTCGTCGTCGTACAAGCGATTCGCGTGTGGACGCAACGCTTGAGCGCGCGTCTCGCGCCGGAACACGCGTGAAAAATTGGACGCGGGTGAACGCGAATAAAAATTTGCGTTCGTCCGCGTCCATTTAGTCTAGACTTCTTCAACCAGAATAATTGCTTCCGCGATTTCGCGCATACTCTTGCGCGCGTTGCGCGCTTGAAGTTGGATGCGCGCGAACGCTTCGGGTTCGGTAATCGCGTACCGCTTCATCAAAAATCCTTTCGCGCGTTCGACCAACTTGCGCGTCTCCAACGCTTCTTTCAATCCGCCGATTTCCTCGTACAGCATCGCCTTTTCAAGTTCGCCCGCCGCGACATCTGCGATGATCGAAAGCAATTCGATTTCATCCGGCGGATACGCGCGCCCTTCGCGCGTTTGTATGTTGAGCGCGCCGATAATTTTGCCGCGCGCGATCAGTGGCACGGCGAGCAAGGATTGAAACATTTGCTCTTTGGTTTCCGGCAAGTACTTGAAATGCGGATCGCGCGATGCCTGGCTTGCCGCGACCGGTTTGCCGGTTTTTGCCGCGTGCCCGGTCAACCCTTCGCCGATTTTCAAGCGCGCGTGTCCAACCGCTTCGGTCGCCAAGCCGGTCGTCGCTTTCAACACCAAAAATTTTCCGCCATCGTCGAGCAAATAAATCGAGCAGGAATCGGCGCGCATCACATGCGCCGTCTTGCGCGTGATGAGCGCGAGGATTTGATCGAGCGAGTACGCCGCGCTGATCGCGCGCGTGATTTCGCGCAACGCGGCGATTTGCGCGCGTAGATTTTTTTCGGTATCGGTCGTCGTCATTACAATTCTCCAAATTGCGGCGCGGGCTTTCCAGCCCGCATCGTTTCGGCAGCTTGGAAAAGCCGCGCCACATTTGATTTCAAAGTATGCTTTGATAAATCGCGAGCGTTTCTTCCGCGGCGCGTTGCCACGAAAATTTTTTAGCTTGTTGCAAGCCGCGCGTTCGTAGCATATCCCGGCGCGCGTTGTCCGTCAAGACCGCGTGTAGCGCGTCCGCCCACGCGCGCGCTTCGCGCGGCGCGAGCAATATCCCGGCATCGCCGATCACTTCGGGCAGAGAGGATGCGTTCGACGCAAGCACCGGCGCGCCGCACGCCATTGCTTCGAGCGGCGGCAAACCAAATCCTTCGTACAACGACGGAAACAAAAACGCGTGCGCGTGCGAATACAACGCGGGCTTGTCCGCTTCGTCCACCCAACCGATGCACTGAATCGCGTCATCCGGCAAATTTGCTTCGCGCGCGATGCGGCGCGGGGCGGGAAAAAATTCTGAATCCTGTCCCAGGTTTATGCCTGCCAAAACCAAGCGCACACCCGCGCGATAAAATTCCGGCAACTGTGCGAACGCCTCGATCAGCACGCGCACATTTTTGCGCTGATCGTATCCGCCGAGATAGAGCAAAAAATTTTCCGGCAAATTGAACTTGGCGCGAACGGTCGCGTCGTTCACCGGCACAAAACGTTCGTGCGCCGCGAGATAAGCGACGCGCACGCGCGATTCGGGCACGCGCAGGATTCGCACGATATCGCGTTTGGAACATTCCGAGTCCGCGATGATCGCGCGCGCGCGCCGCGCGCTCGCGGCGACAAGTTGCATGTACGCGCGCACGAGAAGCGAGCCGCGATACGCGGGCAGAAGCATCGGAATCAAATCGTGAATCGTTACGACGACCGGCGTGCGCGAAAAAAATGGCGGCGCAAAATATGGAACGTGCGCGAGCGTCGCGCGTTCGCGCAGGCACGCGCGCGTGAACGCGATCTGCTCGAACCACACCTTGCCCAAGTTCGCGCTGACGCGATTGAGTGCGACCGGCGTTTGGTACGCGTTGACACAGAACGGAACCTGGTCGAGCGCACTCGGCGCGATCAGTGTGTAATCGCTTTCGAAATCGTGTCGTGCGAGCGTAGGTATGAGCGCGCGCACGTACTGTCCACTCCCGGTATTCGGTTGATTCCAAAATGACGCGTTGATCGCGATTTGTCTCATCGCGTCAATCTCCGCCCCAGCGTTACCATTAGCCAATCCTTCAAACTGATTTCGCCGACATCGCAAAAATTCAAATCGTACGAATGATCCGAAAGCGTTGGCGGTCCCCAATTTATTTTCAAACGCAAAATGTTTTCGCCCGCAACCAATTTCACCGCGAGCGTATCCACGCGTTCCGCCGAATCCGGCGCGATGTTGACGCGGCGCGCGAAAATTTCTTGATCGTTCAAATACGCGGTCAATTGCGCGTTGTGAAATGACGCGCGCAAATCGTTGATGATCCACAGATCGCCGGTGATCGTATCGCCGGCGCGACGCGGCGTGAGCGCGTAATCAAACGACGCGAACACCGGCGCGTATAACTTTTGCAATTCAGAGTACGCAATTTTTGGCGCGCCGAAATAATCAATCACGCTCCACGAAATCGTGGGCCACGGATCATTGAGTTGCCAAATCGCGACGCCGCGCGTTTTTACTTTGCGCCGGCGAACGTGTTCAATCGCGATTTGTAAACCGTGCGCTTGCGCGCGTTGTGTCGCGTCAATCGTCATTGCGAGCGGTTTTGGCGAAGCAATCTCCGCGTTACTGGTTGGAGATTGCTTCGCTTCGCTCGCAATGACCGGGCGCGCGTAGCGGTCCAATTTTTTCAACTCAGCGTGATGATATTCCCAGAGCGCGGGCGACGCATCGCGCGGTAAAAATTTTTCGAGCGATTCGAGATTCGGAATCGCTTGCAAACCAAACTCACTGAGGAACAGCGTTTGATCGCGTTTGTAATCGCGCAGATTTGCGAACCGATGCCACACGCGCCAGTTGTGCGATTCGTCGCCGGATGGCGACGCGGGCTTGAACGGTCGCGTGCCATCTGCGCGTTGAACTACCTCGCGCAACGTTTCGACAATCGCGCGATTGCCGCGCGTGTTGAACTCGTTGCCGCCGCACCACACGACGAGCGACGGATGATTGCGGAGCGCGCGTACGATCGCGCCGCACTCGGCGCGCGTGAAATCGAGAAACGCGCGGTCGCGCGGAAAGCGATCCAGGATCGCGCCGGCGAATGGAAATTCCTGCCACACTAAAATTCCCAGCTCGTCGCACCGATCGTAAAACGCGCGTTTCTCGCGCAAGCCGCCGCCCCACACGCGTAAAAAATTGATGTTCGCGTCGCGTGCCTGCTTGAGTCGCGCCGCGTAATCGTCGCGCGTCAACCGCGCGGGAATCGCGTCGAGCGGTACCCAGTTCGCGCCGCGACCAAATTCGCGGTGACCGTTGACGATGAAATTGTCGCGCACGAGCTCGAACGCGCGGATGCCGCAGGAGAGATTAAGCGAATCGAGAGAATTGAGAGATGCAAGCGCGTGGAGTGAGATTTCAATTTCGTACAAATTCGGATCGCCGCGATCCCAGGGATTCCAGAGTTGCGCGTTCTGTAAATCGAAAATAATTTCGCGCGATTGGATCCCGCGCGCGAGTTGCAAATCAAATTCAAATGTTTGCGCCGCGCTCTCGAAATTTTTTCCGCGCGCAGTTACGACGACGCGCACTATTTGCTTGCGATCCGAGTCGAGTTCGAGCAAAATCTGGACGTGCGCGTTTTGGGATTTGACATTTGGGATTTGGGATTTTATCCACGCGTCGCGAATGAAAACCGATCGTGCAATCACCACGCGCGCGTCGTCCCAGATGCCGCACGTTCGCAGGCGCGGCGCGAAATCCCAGCCGAATTGCATTTGGCATTTGAGCGTCGCGTACCGATCGGGGTAGGGATGTTCGGGCGCGCGATATAATGGCGCGATAATTTTTGCCCACAGTTTTTGCGCGCGGCTCAAGTTTAACTTGGGTAAAGCATCCGATCCCCAAATTCGAACTGCAAGTTGCGAATTGCGAATCGCGCGCGCGCCTGTTGACTGTTGACTGTTGACTGTTGACGGAATTTCGTAAATTTGTTGCGAGAACATTCCCGCGTGGCGACCGAGTTGCGCGCCATTCACAAACACCGCGCTCTGATAATCAATGCCATCGAAAATTAGAAACGCGCGCTCACCAGTTTGCAAAGCGAGAGCGAGTTCGCGTGTGTACCACCAATCGCGCGCATCAATCCACTGCGACGATTCGTTATTGCCCGCGTAAAACGGATCGCTGATTTTTCCGGCGCGCATCAGATCGAGCCGCACATCGCCGGGGACGCGCGCGGGCAACCACGCGCGCACCGCGTCGAGATCGTTCACGTCGCCGAACGGCGTTTGCTCCACCGAACCGAACTGCCATTGATCGTCGTTGAGCGAAATTATTTTACGCATCACGCACGCTCCGCGCGTTTACCACATCGCAACCGCGCGCGTAACGCCGCGCGCTAATCGCGCTACGTTGCCAATGATTTCGACATCGCCATCGCCGCCACACTCGCGCAACGCGAATGGCAAATTCCATTCGATAAACGCGGGTTGCTCGCGCCAATCGCCTTTGATGACGAGCGTCGCGGTGCGTTCGCCAAACGCGATTGTGTAACTCACATTGCCAAAATACGTTGGCGCATGTTCAACTTTGATCACGTTCATTTCGGTCGTCCAATGTTCCGGCAACGCGGGCGTGATAACCAGGTGATCGTTTTCCTCAAACAACAACGCGTTGCGAACCGCGAGCAGAAAATCCGCGAGCGCCCAACCGTGATGACCGTCGCCCATTCCGCCGCGCCGTGTGATTGGATGAATCCCTTCCGCCCAGGTGAACGTCGGCGACGCGTGTTGCAAAACCCAGGCGATAATTTTCCACGCTTGCGGATCGCGCTGAAACAAATAACATTGCGCGGCGTGCAATGACAAATATGTGCCGAACGCGGAGTGACCGACATCGTTAAAGTACGCGTCTTCGAGCCACGCGATTTCTTTGAGCGCGGCCAGCGTGTCCACAATGCGTAGATCGCGCGCGTCGAACACGCGCAGTGGATACAGCGCGACCAGGTTGCCGATCATCGCGGCATCGAGCCGGCGATTGGGCGACGCGGGCATCGCCGCGCGACCGATGCGCGTCGCGACCTGGTTTAGCGATGCGTCTACCGTCGCGCGGAACGCTTCAAAATTCGCGCGCAATTTTTGAGCGTCGTTCGTTTGCCCCAAACGTTCCGCGACGAACGCGATATCGCGCAAACCAGCAAGTCCCCAAAAATCGTCCCAGTAAAAATAATCGCTCGGACCCAAATGCTCCGCGCTCGGTCCGGGTGGAAGCAAACCATTTTTCATCGTGCGCCGTTTTGAATTGATCCACGATGCCATCCGCACGAGCGACCAATAATTTTGCGAAATCACGTCCCACGCGCCGGACAAGCGCGCGTGCTCGACCATCGTCCACAATGCCGCGCCGTTCGAATCCCACTCGCCTTCGGTCGCGCGCAGATGACCATCTTTTTCCAAGCGGCGCGAAAATTTTTCGATCACCGTGCGCGCCTCGTCGTGATAACCAAGTTTGTCGAGCGCGTTCAACATATACGCGGCATCGCGAAACCAGAATTGATGATACGTGAATGGACCGGGCGTGATCGAATCGCCGTCGTGAAGCAAAAGCAAAAACGCCTTGTTCGCGTCGAACGCGTTTTGCAATTTTTCATCCGGGACGCGAATCGTCATTCCTTGCGCGAGTTTGGCGCGCCAATGTGTGATGGCTTGCGCGCGCGATTCGCTTGGAGATTGGAGATTAGAGATTGGAGATTGGTTGTCATCAATTTCGACGCGCACCATTGGCATTTGCGCGGTGAACGATTTGCTTTCGTTCGGCGCGAGATCAAAATGGTACACGGCGATGGCGGTCGCGAGACCGGCGGCGCAGTGCGCGCGCGATTGATTGTTCGCGCGCGCGAACGCGACATCGCCGTTCGCGAAATTCGAACATGCGATTGCATCCGGTTGCGAAATCATCGCGCCGAGCGCGTGATTGACGATGAACGCGTGATCGCGAAATTCGATATCGCGAATTAAACTGACGCCTTCGGGATTGAACGGACGTAGCGCAAGATAAAGTGATGCGTGAGATGTGAGTCGCGCTGGGTTTTTGATTGTGATGTTTTCGATGACGAAATTATTTTCGTTGACGAACGCTTCGAGCCGGACGCGCAGATCGCCCGCGCAAAATGTGGTGATGACGATGGGCAAATTTTCATAGAGCGATTGTTCGAGCTCATCCTCGCGCACGCGCGACGGCGCGATCAATTTACCATCGCACTCGATCCACACATCGAGCGACCAACCATCGAACCAGGGCGTGACCCAGCCGCGCGGATCCACAATCGCTTCGCGCGCGTGATCGAGATTGCCGATCATCGTCCAATCGCGCCGCGTGTAATTGATCGTGTAGAGATTGAATCCGCGCGGCATAAATCCTGGGTCGCGCGGATCGAATTGCCGTTCCGCCCAATACGGCAAAATCCAATCGCGATTGCTCGGAAAAAATTTATTATTCAGCCAACCGCGCAAAACCAGGCGCGCGCCGATTGGAATGAGTTCGGCGGGAAATGGGAGCCAGGTTTCCGCTGGTTGCGCGAAATGCCGGCTCGCGAAAAAATAATCGAGCGCGTCGCCGGGAATGTGGAAACGCGCCGCGAAAAATTTGAACACTGTTTGAGCGAAGGACATTCAAAACCTCGTGCCGATATTTTACACGAGAACCCGCGCGGCAACAAACGCGAGTTTGTGTGAAAAGCCAAAGCGCGCTATAATAGCGCACGATTTAGGGGCGAGTCATCTCGCCCCTACTATACGTCAACTCTTGAAGGACGCAATGGCAGTTACAGATTTTTGGAGTACGGTCGGCGCAACCGATGCGGACATGGAACGCGCGTACGGATTTTTGTTGGAGCGCGGCGCGTCGGCGACGAGTCGCGAAATCGCGGCGCACTTGATCGAATGGCGCATTCGCGCGGAAGAAAAGCGATTGAAGGATCAAGTCGCGCGGCAAATGCCGATTTATCAACCCAAGCAAATGTACGCGGTCGGGCAACGCGTTATTTTTTCCGCGCTTGATGATCGCGCGGGCGAGATTGTCAAAATTCGCGCGGGCGAAAATTCGCGGCTCGATCCATTTCAAGTGATCGCGGTGCAAATCGAAGGCGAAGACAAGGTGCGCGAATTTGCCGCGGTGTACAAGGTCGCGCATCCGTTGAATGAAGATCGCGCGCCTCTGCTCGAATCGTTGATCGAGCCGTCCGCCGCGATCGCGCAGTACGGCGAGCAGGTGCGCGCGCGCTTGTTGCAACGCTTGAGCGCGGACAAGGAATTTGTGCACATTGACGACGGCTGGTTTTTGCGCGGACTGTTGCCGCAAATTCACGCCGGGCATTTGAATCTCGCGGAAGCCGCGATTGAACAGACCGGCGACGCGCAACGTCCCGGCGAATTGCTCAAGATTCTCGATTTGCCGCTGGAGAAAAAATCCGCGACGATTTTCGCGTTGAATCACGCGCTCGCGAATGACGCGCGTTTCGATGATGTCGGGCCCGCGAATGATCCGCGTTGGTATTTGACGCGGCTCGAAATTTCCGAAGCGCGCGAGCGTCTGGCGATTCTGGAATCCGCGCCCGCGCGCGCGCTCACATTGCCGACCGATTTGGAAACGGTCGCGACCGAATTGCAGGATGAGACGGAAATGAACGGCGAAGCGAACCAGCGCACGTTTCCGCCGCGCGATGAAGTAACGCTCGTGTTGACGTATCCGCATCGGCGCGCGGGCACGTTGCCATTGACCTCCGCCGTGCGCGGCTTGTTGCCCGCGTTCTCGCGGCCGCGCTTGAAAATCAATTTCATTGACGCGAACACCGGCGACAAGTTCGCGGGGTACGCGGTGGCGCACGGGCAATACATTGCCGGCTTGAGCCATTGGTTCGCCGCGCGTAAATTATCGCCCGGCGCGTTTGTGATGTTGAAGCGCGGCGGCGATGCGTTGACGATGGTGTTGGATTATCAAGCGCAACGCGAACGCGCGTTGTGGGTGCGCGTCGCGCGCGGCATCAATGGCAAGTTGACGTTCGCGCAGGAACGCCGTCCGCTCGCGCACAAGTACGACGAGGAAATGTTGATCGTCGTCGGCGATCCGATCGGCATCGAAGCCGCGGCGCAAGCCGCGCGCGACCAACGTTCGCTCGCGATGCTACTCGAAGAAATTTTTCCCGAGCTTGCCAAGTTGAGCGGCGCGGGGCGCGTGCACGCGAAAACATTGTACAGCGCGATCAACTTGATTCGCCGCGCGGGCCCACGCGCGGTATTGGGCGCGTTGATCGAAAGCCACGCGCTCGCATCCGTCGGCGGCGGATATTTCGTTTTGACCGACGAAGCGCGTCGTTAAGCAATATCAAATTCGCCGCGAGAGAACACAAAGAACGCTAAAGAAAAAATTATTATCTTTGTGATCCTTGTGCTCTTTTGTGGCACCCCAATTCTTTTTCAGAGTTGTGAAAATTATTATGCCTGCCATCGTTCGACCGGACACCAAAACACTTTTTCATATTGACCCGACCTGGTTCGCACAGAACGGTCGCGATTTGCGCGCCGAGATGCATGCGGCGTTGTGTGCGGAATGTCGCGCGCGTTATCCCAGCGCGGCGGATGCGCCGGTCGTGGATCGGATTCACCCGCGCACCGCGGAAGTTCAGCGCGTCGATGCGTTGTGGGAATGTCTCGCGGATCATTGCGGACGCCTGCCGGGATTTATCGCGCCCTCGACGTTGCTGACGGTTGCGATTTTTCGCGCGTTGTTGGCGAACGGGAATCAACCGCTGTCGCCGGAGCAATTGCATCGGCGCATCGGCAAAAGTAATCCCGCCGGAATTTTGAAGCTGTTGATGGGCGCGGAAATCGAAAACGGTGTGGTGCCCGTGGAACAAGTTTGACACGTATTGCGTTTCGGCTATAATAGTTTCGCAGTCGCCCCGGTGGCGGAATTGGCATACGCGGCAGTTTGAGGGGCTGTGCCGAAAGGCGTGAGAGTTCAAGTCTCTCCCGGGGCACTAACAAAAATCGTCGCTCGATTCGAGCGACGATTTTTTGTTTACGCGCCTCCGCCCAACCACAGCGCGAACGCGATAACGGTTCCCAGGATCGCGACCAGCGCAAGCACGATCAACGTGCAACCCTTGATACCGTGTCGCGCGTGCACATTCCGAATTTCCACAATCGTGTCGAGCAAATCTAGCAACGCGCCCATTGTCGTCTCCTTTGCGATATTTTTGGCAATTCATTTTACGCGCGCCGTATCTCTTTTCCAAATCCTGGTTCCGCTAAAATTTTTCCGTCACGCACAACCTCGCGTCCGCGCAACATCACGCGCGCGATTTTGCCGCGCCCGCGCGCGCCTTCGAATGGCGACCAGTCGCATTTCGTCTCGAACGGTTGCGCGATCACAAACTCGGCGTCCAGATTCACGAACGTCAAATCCGCGTCGAACCTTTCCGCGATTTCGCCTTTGCGCGCGAGACGAAAGACCCGCGCGGGATTGCGCGCGGTCATTCGCGCAATGTCGTAAAGCGACAATCGTTTTTCATTCGCCGCGTTCAACAACAGCGGCAACATCGTTTCGAGTCCTGTCATTCCCGACGGTGGCTTGCCCGATTCTTTTTCCGCGCGCGTGTGCGGCGCGTGATCGGTCGCGACCAGGTCAATGCGCGCGAGATTATGCCACAACGCGCGCACATCCTCCGGCGCACGAAGCGGCGGGTTGACGACGCCGAACGCGCCGAGTCGTTCTTCGTCGTCGGTGCTGAGAAATAAATGATGCGGCGCGACCTCGCACGACACGCGCACACCGCGCGCTTTTGCATCTTTAACCAATTCGATCTCGCGCGCGGTGCTGAGGTGCGCGATGTGAACCGCGCGCCCGGTCGCTTCCGCAATCGCGAGTACGCGCGCGACCGCGAGCGATGCCGCGATTGCCGGACGTTTTTGCGAGTGGCGCGACTCGCCCGCGAAAAATTTCAGCGCGTCATTATCCTCCGCATGCACGACAATCGGCAAATCGTTCGGCGCGGTGAAATGGCGATAGACCGGATCAAATTCGGTAACGAGCAAATCGCCGGTCGTCGCGCCGAGATACAGTTTGATCCCGACCGCGCCCAAATCATTATTGGACGCGGAGGAACGCGGAATAACGCGGATATTATTTTCTTGTCCGCGTTTGTCCGCGTTTGTCCGCGTCCCATTGACCTCTTCCGCATTTTCCGCGGTCGCGCCGATGAACAAACCGAAATCGCACACGGCTTTCGCGCGCGCGATCGCGCGTTTTTCCTCGAGCGCGGCGCGCGTCGTTGTTGGCGTTGGATTGTTCGGCATATCGAGGATCGTCGTTACGCCGCCCGCGAGCGCGGCGCGCGTGCCGGTTGTGAAATCTTCCTTGTGCGTCGCGCCCGGATCGCGCAAATGTACGTGCGCGTCAATCGCGCCCGGAAAAATGTGCAAGCCGGTCGCGTCAATCACGCGCGCCTCGTCAGCGCGAATTTCCGGCGCAACCCGTGTAATCGTTTCGCCGACGATCAAAATATCGCCGCGCAAAATTTCATCGGGCGTTACGATGATGCCGTTTTGAATGAGTATGCGATTCATTGAATTTTCGATTTTCGATTTTTGATTTTTGACTTGCGACCCAGATCGAAAATCAAAAATCAAAAATCGAAAATAATCACACCCGCCGCGCGCCGCGCCCCTGAAAGAAATGCGTCGCACCGCTCGCGTCGCGATGCACGCGCCCGAACTCCGGCAATTTGCTCAATTCGCTTGCGGTAAAAACCGGACCATCCTGGCACACGAGTTTGCCACTCAGTGTGCATTGCCCGCAAATGCCGAATCCGCATTTCATATACCGTTCGACCGATAATTGCGCGGGAATGTTTTTTGCGAGCGCGAGTTTCATCACCGCGACGAGCATCGCCTCGGGACCGCACGCGAGGATGCGCGTCGCCCGCACGGCGCCGAGCGCGTTGGTAACGAAACCGCGCGTCCCGCGCGAACCATCTTCGGTCGCAATTAAAACGTTCGCGCCCAGCGCGTTGAAGCGATCTTCAAAAAGCAAATCCTGGGTCGCGCGACCGCCCATCGCGATGGTAACCGGCGCGTTTTGATTTCGCAATTCGCGCGCGGCAAAGTAGAGCGCGGCAACGCCGTACCCGCCGCCGATCAACAATGCTTCGCCGTCGCCGCGCAAATCGAAACCGCGCCCGAACGCGCCGCGCCAACCGACCAGGTCGCCAATCGCGCGTGCGTGCAACGCGCGCGAAAAAGGTCCGACCGCCGCGACCGAGATCGTGAGCGGATCGCGCGCGACAATCGCGAACGGTTTTTCATCGAGACCGGGAAGCCAGAGCATAATGAATTGTCCCGGCATCGCGTTCGGAATCGCGTCGTCGAGGATAAAAGTTTTGGTGTACGCATTTTCCGAAATGATGTGCGTGATTTTTACGACGTGTGGCAACATCAACGCACCCCACTCACCGGCGCGGTGTCCATTACGCGCGCGCGAAAATCGGCGAGCCGCGCGAAATTGTGGCGCGTCATATACTCCGCGATCCCGCGTGTGATTTCATCGAACACTGCCAAGCCGCGCGATAAAATCGCACTGCCAACGCCGACCGCGTGCGCGCCGGCGATGATCATTTCAATCGCGTCGCGCGTGGTCGTGTTGCCGCCGATGCCGATCAACGGCACGCGCGGCGTCGCGCGCGCAATGTCGTACACGCAACGCACCGCGATTGGATGAATCGCCGCGCCGCTAATGCCGCCGACGCGATTCGAAATGATCGGCGCGCGCGATTCGATGTCGAGCACCATTCCCGGACCCAACGTGTTGATCGCGCTGATCGCGTCCGCGCCGGCTTGTACGACCGCTTTCGCGATCTCTGCGATGTTCGCTTCGTTCGGCGATAACTTGACGATGATCGGAATCGGGGTGGATTGTTTGACGCGCCGCGTAACTTGCGCGGCGACGTACGGTGTCGCGCAAAAAAATTGTCCGAACTCGTGCTCGACGTTGGGGCAGGAAATGTTGACCTCGATCAAATCCGGTTCCGCGTCCGAAATTTTTTCCGCGACGGTTCCAAAATCCCACACTGATTCCGCAAAGATGCTCGCGATGACCGCAATGTTTCTACTTTTCAACGCGCGCTTGGCGACGCGAATTTCTTGCGCGGTCGCTTCAACACCCGGATTCGAAAGTCCGACCGCGTTGATCACGCCCGCGCCCCAATCCGCGATTACCGGGTTGGGATAACCGGCGCGCGGTTTCAGTCCGCACGATTTCGTAACGACCGCGCCCGCGCCCGCATCGCCGACGCGCATCAACAAATCTTCCGACAATCCCAGGATGCCGGACGCGAGCACGGTCGGATTTCGCAAACGCACGCCGCACAGTTCAACGGATAAATCCGGTTCGCTCATTTTCCCGACTCGATAAATTCGATCACTTCGCGATACTGCGCGTCGGAAATTGTATTGTGCGCTTTCAACACGCGCATTATTTCGCGAATCGTAAAGACCGCGTGCAAGGTGTACCCGCGCGCCGCGACCTCAGCCGCGCCGCCTTGTTCGCGATCCACCAGGACGACGACATCGCGCACGCGCAGGCGCGCGTTTTCGAGCGGCGCAATCGCTTCGAATTTGCTCGCGCCGGTTGTGATCACATCGTCCACGACGATGACGGTTTCGCCTGCGGTGAACTTGCCTTCGATCACGCGTTCGGTGCCGTAATCTTTTTTCATTTGACGCGGATAGATCAACGGGCGATCCATTTCGAGCGCGAGCGCGGTGCCGATGGGCAACGCGGCGTACGGAATCGCGGCGATGCGATCAAACGTGAGCGCGCGCATTTTTTCCGCGAGCGCGCGCGCGGCATCGCGCAAAACGTTCGGGTGCGAAACCAGGACGCGCAAATCGAGATAGATCGGCGAGAGCGTGCCCGATTTGAGTTTGAACTTGCCGAATTGAATCGCGCCAATGTCGTGCAATTCCATAATCAATTTTTCGTTCATCAGGTTTTTCCTTTTTGGGATTCGACGCTTTAGCGGGTTGCGTGTTTGGACAAGGAACCGCGTAAACGCCCGATTCCGGGCGGATGATTTTTTTCGCGGATTAAAAAGATTTGCGCGCGGCATTGATGTCGTCGCGCAGTTGTTGCGCGGCGATGCGCGCGGCGTCCGCGAAATTCTGATCGCGCGCGGCGTACAAAATCGCGCGCGACGCGTTGATGAGGGGACCGATGCCGTCGGCGTTGACGCCGAACGTTGCCGCGTCGCGCAGACTGCCGCCCTGCGCGCCGATCCCAGGAATGAGAAAGATCGCGCGCGCGTTCGCGAGCCGCGTGTCGTGTAACTGTTCCGGGAACGTCGCGCCGACGACCAGCCCGGTTTCACCCGCGCCGCGCAATTCGGCGGCAAGGTGCGCGACGTGAATGGAGAGCGGTTCGGGCAACGCTTCGAGTTTGTGCGCGGCGACGAGTAAATCCTGCACCTCGCGCGCGCTCGCGTTCGAAGTGTGCGCGAGCAAAAAAATCGCGCGATTCGAAAATTCGAGAAACGGCGCGAGCGCGTCCGTGCCGAGATACGGGCTGACCGTTACCGCGTCCGCGCCGAGTTCGGTGAACGCGAAACGCGCATACCCGCGCGCGGACGATTCGATGTCGCCGAATTTCGCGTCGAGGACGATGGGAATGTCGCGCGGAATCGTGGCAAACGTTTGCGCGAGTTCGTCAATGCCCTTGCTTCCGCGCGCGAGATAGAACGCGAGATTCGGTTTGTACGCGCAGACCAGGTCGCGTGTCGCTTCGACGATCGCGCGATTGAACGCGACGACATCCCAGCCCGCCGGAATTTTTGCCGGGTCGGGGTCGAGTCCGACGCACAGCCAGGACAGGTGGCGCGCTTGCGCGGCGCGCAGTTTTTCAGAGAACGTCAAAGTGATTCTCCTCTTTACGAATCGTTAGTCAAGACCTGACAGGT
>Ga0233425_10003788_pt1 | contig 26669 bp, 33 predicted proteins | sample Watercolumn_Towu_2_FD_181712 | JGI IMG/M metagenome (GOLD analysis project Ga0233425, IMG submission 181712) | Freshwater microbial communities from Lake Towuti, South Sulawesi, Indonesia - Watercolumn_Towuti2014_140_MG | ecosystem: Environmental > Aquatic > Freshwater > Lake | place...
TCGGCCTCGCACAGCTTAGTCGCATTGAAGAGATTCTCGAGAAGCGCAAGCTGATCGAGCACTTTTACTTCAAACACATCAAGTCGTTTGAGGGAATCAAGGACCCATTCATCGCGCCCGACGTAACCGAGGTGCATTGGTTCCTCTATGTCGTCCATCTCGGCACGCGGTTCAGCCGATCGTCGAGAGACTCAATCGTCGAAGATCTCGGCGTGGAAAATATCGAAGCGGCGGCATACAGCGCGCCGCTGCATACGCAACGGCGATATCTCGATTGCGGCTATCGTCGCGGTGATTTTCTCGTCACGGAGAAAATCAGCGATCGATGCGTCGCACTGCCTTTCCATGCGCATCTTAATGAAAGCCACATCGCCTTCATCGTTGAGACGATGAAGGACGCTTCCGTCAATGTGGGCGCGGGCGCCGCGATCTATTGAACTGCAATCGGCGCGAAAATCTCGAAGCACTAGGAGTAAATCGAATGACGACTGTGACAATCCTCCCTTCAGGCAAGACTGTCGACGCCGCGGAAGGCGCGACGCTGCTTGAGATCATCCTCTCCAGCGGGGAGGCGATCAACCACAAATGTGAGGGAAAGGCGGAATGCGGCTCGTGCCACATCTTTGTTCAAGAAGGCCGAAAGGGCCTTTCGAAAATCGCGCGTGAAGAAAACGAGAAGCTCGACTCGATTGTCGGCGTGGGATCGAAGTCGCGTCTCGCGTGCCAGACAAAAATTCTTGGGACGGAAAATATCAAAGTCGAGTTGCTCGGCTTTGGGTCGGGCCTGTAAATCTGGAGCAGAAGATGACCGACATTGCGATGATCCACGTCCGATTTTCGGCCGACGGCGCCGTCGCTGAAATCAGCGCGCGGCCGGCCTCGCTGTCGCCTCAACAGTGGTTCAACGAATTGAGCGACGCAGTTCCGACTCTCTATCAGGCCTTGGCCGGAGGCCGCGGCATCTTTCGTCTCTCTCCGATGCAGCTCGAATCCATTCGTGAGAAGGCGCTCACCGGCGCGGCAGCCTGACGACGGAGACCCATAGAGCGATCGCTTAGAACCCGCCAGCGCATGAGCCGGCGGGCGAATCACTCAATAAATTTCTGCTTGAACAGAGCGAGCTTTTCAGGGCTGTCCAGTCCCTTGTCGATGGGCCATTTGTTTTCATAGAAGAAAGCGTTCACGGCGCGCGTGACATCCTTTCTTCGAATAAGCCAGCGCGCGGTTCCATCGGGGAGTACGATAGCCGGACCGTCCTGGCGGTGTGCAACCCCCGCTTGGGTCCAAATCTTGGCGCCCGAAAACAGATAACAGCCGGCCAGGCGAGACAATTCATCTTTGTTTGCCTCTTCCACGACGGTCATAGTGCTCATCGACTATTTTCCCTTTACCGACTAGCGCAAGCGCAAACCCGCTTTGGCCCAATCTTTTCTCGCGCCGCGCCCTGACCGGCGTGACGCTGCGGCAAGATTCCTGCATCAACATAACAGAAACGGCCGTTAAGGCGTGTGGACGATCGCCTATGGCTGGCAGAAGATTGGCTCTTGAGGCGGGGCGTAACGGGCGCTGGCCATCGAGATCAAATGGAGCTTGGGGAGGATGAGCGACGAAGTTCAACTTTTCGTCATCTGCGCGACAAAGGAAATCCAGCCCGGCGAAGCGAAGGCGTTCAGCTTATCGCGCGTCACCGCGGACGGAAAAACTCAGCCCTATTCGATTTTTGTCGTTCGCACCGCAGGCGATCAATTTTTCGGCTATTTGAACGCCTGCCCGCACCGGGGAACATGGCTGAATATTGGCGAAGGCAGGTTTTTCAGCGACGACCATACGCGTTTGCGCTGTGGCCGGCACAAGGCGGAATTCGATGTTGAGTCGGGCGTCTGCGTTAAAGGATCATGCAAGGATAAAGCTCTCGAGCCCATTCCAATCGTCGTTATGGATGGCGACATTTGTCTCTGCGGCGTGGAACTGAGCGAAGAGGAGCCGCAGCTTTACGATGACGAGGAGTTTGAAGACACGATGGAGATTATGATTCACCCCGGATGATTTGTCCTCCGACGTTGGCGCGACGACGGCGAATAGCTTTGGCGGACGGGTGGGGAAAGAGCTCAGATGACTGTTGGAGAATTGTTAAATAAGCTCGCTGAATTCCCTCAAGAAGCCGTCGTGCTCATGGATAGCGACGGCGGCCTCTCACGAGTGAGCGCCGTTGAGTTTCTGGATGGGCAGGGTCCCGGAGCGCCTCCCGAAGTCATCCTCGCGCCCAGCATGGAGGAGTGAAGGTCGAGCGGGCGTTTTGCGCGCCGGCTCCAGTTGGATGGCGCATAACACAAACTATCAGTTGAGATTCTCGTCAGTCATGCGTTCGCCTGCGAAAGGCGAGCTTCGAACTAGCTGTTGTCTTCTTCTTCTTGGAGCGGAACTCCAAAGAAGCTCTCGTCATCTCCGCCCCAAGCTTTGTGCAGTGCCAAAGCTTCCCGCCAATAAGAGACTTCGAGTTCACTTGCTGGCCGATGCGTGATCTTTCCTTCCGGGGCTTGCGCCAGCAGAAAGCCTTTGCCGTTCCGCAGGAATCGATTGAGATCCTTATTGTCAGTCGGACGCACGACGCAACGTGGGCGTTCGTTAATGAGAATGGTCGTGGGCAGCATGGCGAAGGATTCTCCCTTCTCTCCTGAACACTCTCAAAATCCGTCTGCTTTGCTACCCCAGGGGTGCGACCCTGGAACAAGAGGCGCCTTGATGCCCGCTTTCGCAACGTCGTCTTGTGCTTTGTAATAGGTGGCCTCATGCACCAGGGCCCCGCTCTTGGTCATGATTGCGACGTAGCGGGCGACCTTATCCACTTCGCATAGATAGCCGCCGCCGGGGTCGGCCGTGCTGCGTAGATTTCCATCCCAGTCAACGAAAAAACCTTCGTCTAGCATTTTTCATCCTCGGCTCATCGAAAGCGCAGCCGATGTCGCAAATCCCTTGCCATTATTCATTCCATCTTCTGCTTTGTGCGGCGCAGTCATGCAGGCGGGAATGCAAATTGCTTAGCGTCATTGTCGCCTTGCGCGAGCAATCCATGATGGAGCGAAAAAGTGTCGGAACTGGCCTGCAGGGAGGCGTCGCTCAGCGACATGAAGGGAATATGGGATTTGGTCCGTGGCGTCGCGGCTGATATTCCTGTTTCAATCGTGAGCGATGTTGATCAGGAGCGTGCGCTCTCACGGCTGATGGAATGCTGTTCAAGCAATTGTTCTACGGTCGTCTTGAATGCGGAAAAGGAGATTGTCGGCGCCCTTCTGGCGGAGCGCGATCTTCTCGACTTGGCGCTTGCTAACAAAGAGACAATTAATGTCCGTCTCGCGGCGGTGGCGGCGGCCCATCGTGACGATAGCGTCTATAAGATGTTGTTCGATCCGCTGATCTCGCGCGCCGCCCCCATATACATCAGCCTTTCAACCGGTGAGGGACAGGGCCTTTCAAAGGTCCTTGAGGCGTCCGGCTTTTCAATGCTTCCGAGCAGCGGAAAGTCCGAGGTCTTCAAGTGGGAGCCGCCGGTTGAAGCCAAAGAGGCCGCCTGAACTCTAGTCGAGCACCGCGGGAATGTTGGCCGCGCTTCGGCGCGGGTCTGCCGATGTATCGCGCGGCGTTGGTTTTAATCTCACCAAATATCGGAGCTTCGGCCCTTCGCAATTCAAGCCTTGCTACAAGGCGTCGTCGAGCTCTCCGAAGTTGGCGAGGCCCGCTTCCAAGATCGCGAGACATCTTCTTAAGCGATCGTATTCTGCTGCATCGACGAGCACGTTGCGCGTCTCGGAAGCGCCACCCGGAGACGTGGCTTTCGCTGCTGCGAGCGCATCGTAAAGCACTTCCCGCAAGCGAAAAATACGCTCGCTCGCCCGTTCAAGATAGGGCAAGGGATTGGAGCGAATATTCGCCTCATGCAGCGCGTCGAGTTCCAGCAGACGCGCAAAGCGCCGCTCGGCCAAGCGATCTGCGAGTCCGAAGTCGTGCTCAATGACGGTCATGGCTCTTCCCTTTCGGTCGAAACGGGATCCGGAAGCAACCTTTTTGCAAGAAGCGTGAAAGACGCGATCTTCGTGGCGGCTGGCTCGCCGCTTGCACGGATCACGGCGCATAACGCCAGCTAGGAAACCGGAACATGGGCGAGCTCTATGTAATTTGCCAAAATGGAGAGATCGACGACGGCCAAGCTTCCGGCTTTTCGCTCATGCGAATTGAATCGACCGGAGAGCCGAAGCCCTGGCACATTCTGATCACGCGAAAAGGCAATCAGTTTTTTGGCTTTGAGAACGCCTGTCCGCATATGGGCGAGCGGCTGGATGCGAACCCCGGCGAATTTTTGGACGAGGAGGGCAATTTCCTCACCTGCGGCCACCATGGCGCACAATTCGATCTGGATACTGGCGAATGTTTCATCGGCCCTTGCCAAGGCAAGAGGCTCACGCCAATCACCATCGTCGTCGACGACGGCGACGTCTGCTTGACCGGCGTCGAACTCGCCGAGGAGGACGAGTTTGACGACTCAGACGGGGCTCCAGAGGTGATGATCACTTCGGATTGATGAACGCAGCGAGGCAATGAAATTTGGCGCCATGCGCCGGGCAATTGAAATCAGGTGACGCAATGACCGACATGGCCGAGCTGCAGGCCCGCAAAAAGCCGTTAAATTTCGCAATCGTCCGTGTTGATCCTGATGAGTTCATCGCACACTTTGTCGGATGGCTCGAGATCACGGCGTTCATAACGGCGGTGCGCGCCGGCGAGGCTTCCCCACCGCCTGACGGAGTGACGCCGAAACTGCAAGCCGCTCAACTCAGCGGCGACGTGGTGAAAGGCGTTGCAAATGACGCCATCTTCGCCTTCTGCATGACGGCTGCGTTGAAAGGGGACGGCGCTGCGGTCGAGAAGGTCGAGAACGCGCTTGCGTCGACTTATGGCCAAGAATTTCCTGGCTCGAATGCGCTCTGGTATTTTCGCGCGACAATTGAAGCGCCGGTGACTCTTGAGGATTTCGTCGGTCAAGCGGCGAAGAAAATGTTGCTGCAGGATATCCCGCCGCCGCCTTTGCGCGCGAGAGAAAATTGGAACGTCGGGCTTCGTTTTTTCGAAAAGGCGCGCAAGTCCAATTTCCTTCACGAGATTATGTATCCTCTCGCCAAGTGGCATCGTGATCGCTGGAGCGAGACGCTGGAGAAGGGCGTTTCTTTTCTCGCGCACATCGAAGACAATTTGCCGATCCTGCGCGAGGCGCTCGAAGATCCGCGCAATGATGAAGCCTTCGTCGCTAATCTGCTTCTGAAGGCTGCGCCCGCGATCGACACGGAGCTCGCCGACGACATGCAAGGGTATCTGCGTTCGCTTGCGCGAAGGGTCTAGCGCGATTGACGTTCGTTGGGGCCGAGGCCGGACAACAAGGCCTTCGATGCGTGGATATTTTGCGCCGGGGTCCGGGATGGCGACGCCCAATACTGGTGTCCTCGTGGAACGCCTTTTCGGTAAGAGAGCGCAGCAGGGAATTTGATGCAGTCGTTGCGTAGGGCAGGTCGGGAGCATTTTCTAACAATTGTCGTGAGCCGCGCCGCCTTTGTTAGAAAGCTAGCGCAAACCTGCCATAGCAGCTCATGTGGCGCTGCGGAACGAGGGTAAAATCGGCGGGTGAAGGAAGCCAAGCCACGGGTAGCAGAAGCGCACCGGCGCCGATCTTGCACAACGTTTTGTTGGGAATGTCGAGGAAATTATACGCCGTGGCCATTGTCGAGCGCACAACTCGGCGAGAGAGCGGGCCGTCGTGACGAGGAGAGATAGGAATGGCGGCTCGTCAGGAGACCGTTGCGCGCGTCGAATCGATCGACGTCGACGCTTACAAATACGGGTTTTCGACCGACATCGAATCGGAAAAGGCCCCCAAGGGCCTCAATGAAGACATCGTTCGTTTCATCTCGGCCAAGAAGAACGAGCCGGCGTGGCTTACGGAGTGGCGGCTTGAGGCCTATCGGCGCTGGCTGACCATGCCCGAACCGCGCTGGGCGCGCGTGCATTATCCGCCGATCGACTATCAGGACCTCTATTATTACGCCGCGCCGAAATCGACGCCGGGCCCGAAGTCGCTCGACGACGTCGATCCCGAGCTGCTGCGCACGTATGAAAAGCTCGGCATTCCGCTGCGCGAGCAGGAGATTCTTGCTGGGGTGGAGACCCGCCGCGTCGCCGTCGACGCGGTGTTTGACAGCGTGTCGGTGGCGACGACCTTCAAGGAAGAGCTGGCGAAGGCCGGTGTGATCTTTTGCCCGATCTCCGAGGCGGTGCAGACGCATCCGGAGCTGGTGCGCAAATATCTCGGCTCGGTCGTGCCGGCGACCGACAATTTCTACGCGACGCTGAACAGCGCGGTGTTCTCCGACGGCTCCTTCGTCTATGTGCCGAAGGGGGTGCGCTGCCCGATGGAGCTTTCGACCTACTTTCGCATCAATGAGCAGAAGACCGGGCAGTTCGAGCGCACGCTGATCATCGCCGACGAGGGCTCTTATGTGAGCTATCTCGAAGGCTGCACAGCGCCCAAGCGCGATGAAAACCAGCTCCATGCGGCGGTCGTCGAGCTTGTCGCGCTCGACGACGCCGAAATCAAATATTCGACGGTGCAGAACTGGTATCCCGGCGACAGCGAGGGCAGGGGCGGCATTTACAATTTCGTCACCAAGCGCGGCGATTGCCGCGGCCGCAATTCGCATATCTCCTGGACTCAGGTCGAGACGGGCTCGGCGATCACCTGGAAATATCCGTCCTGCATCCTGCGCGGCGACGGCTCGCAAGGCGAGTTCTATTCGATCGCGGTGTCGAACGGCTATCAGCAGGTCGACAGCGGCACGAAGATGCTGCATCTCGGCAAGAACACGAAGAGCCGGATCATCTCCAAGGGCATTTCGGCGGGCCGTTCGCAGAACACCTACCGCGGGCAGGTTTCCGCGCATCGTAAGGCGGATGGCGCGCGCAATTTTACGCAGTGCGACAGTCTGCTGATCGGCCATGACTGCGGCGCGCATACGGTTCCCTATATCGAGTCGAAGAACCCGAGCGCGCAATTCGAACATGAGGCGACGACCTCGAAGATTTCCGAGGATCAGCTGTTTTATGCGATGCAGCGCGGCCTCTCTGAGGAAGAGGCGACGGCGCTGATCGTCAATGGCTTCGTGCGCGACGTGCTGCAGCAACTGCCGATGGAGTTCGCGGTCGAGGCGCAGAAGCTGATTTCGATTTCGCTCGAAGGGAGCGTGGGGTGATGGTTTCAGCGGGTCATGGCCGGGCTTGTCCCGGCCATCGACGCCAGCCCGCAGGGCGACGCTCGAGGAAAGATTACGGAACGCCAAGACGTGGATGGCCGGCTCAAGGCCGGCCATGACGCCAGAGACCGGGAAGAGTTTAACAATGCTTGAGATTAGAAATCTGCACGTCTCCGTCGGCGAGCGCGAAATTCTTAAAGGTCTTACGCTCAGCGTAAAGGCTGGCGAAGTGGCGGCGATCATGGGGCCGAACGGAACCGGCAAATCGACGCTCTCTTATGTGATCTCGGGCCGCGAAGGCTATGACATCACGCAGGGGGAAATCCTGCTCAATGGCGAGAACCTCCTCTCCTTCGAGCCGAATGAGCGCGCGGCGAAAGGCGTCTTCCTTGCGTTCCAATATCCGGTCGAGATTCCCGGCGTTGCGACGATGACCTTTCTCAAGGCGGCGATGAACGCTCAGCGCCGCGCGCGCGGCGAAGAGGAGCTGGCGACGCCGGAGTTTATGAAGCGCGTCAAGGACGCCGCGGCGTCGCTTGGCGTTTCGCAGGACATGCTGCGCCGGCCGCTTAATTCCGGTTTCTCCGGCGGCGAGAAGAAGCGGATGGACATTCTGCAGATGGCGCTGCTGCAGCCGAAGCTCGGCATTCTGGATGAGACCGACTCTGGGCTCGACATTGACGCGCTGCGCGTGGTGGCGGATGGCGTCAATGCGCTGCGTTCGCCTGATCGCGCCTTCCTCGTCATCACGCATTATCAACGCCTGCTCGACTATATCAAACCGGACACGGTGCATGTGATGGCCAAGGGCCGCATCCAGCGCTCTGGCGGGCCGGAGCTCGCGCTGGAGCTCGAGAAACACGGCTACCAGGAATATCTCGCGGAAGAGGCGGCCTAGGCGATGGTCAAGCTGGCAACGGAAGCCGACGCGGCGCTTTCCTCCTTCTATGAAGAGATGCGCGACAAAGGCGCGCCGCGTCTGCGCGCGGCGGCTTGGGCGGCGTTCTCTGAGCTTGGCCTGCCGAGCCGCCGCGTCGAGTCGTGGCACTACACAGACCTTAAGACGGCGATGAGCAAACCCGCGCCGCTCGCCACCGCTTCGCATGCCGCATTGTCTCTGCCGCGCGCGCATGACTCGCTTCGCCTCATAACGCTCGACGGCGTTTTCCGACCTGATCTCTCGGATATTGCGCGGCTTCCTGACGGCGTCGCCGTCCAATCGCTGCGCGACGCGCTGGCGCAAGGAGAGCTGCATGTCATGTCGGCGCTCGCCAGCGCCGATATTGGCGCGCAGGACCCGACCCTCGCGCTTAATTCGGCGCTGATGCAGGACGGCGTCGTCGTTCAGATCGCGCCAGGAGCCGGGATCGAGCGTACGATCGAACTTGCGACAGTGGCGTCCGCAGAATCGGCGCAGTCAACCTACACGCGCGCGCTCGTCATGTTGGGCGAGGGCGCTCAAGCGACGTTGATTGAAACGCTTGGCGCGCCGTTGGCCGCTCCTTCGCAGGACAATAGCGCGCTCGTTCTTCGATTGGCGCCGAAGGCGCGCGTCGATCTCGTGACGCATCTCTCAGGCGGCGTTGATCGCTCAATCCGCGTCGCGTCGCTGCTCGTCCATCTCGATGCGGGCGCCACGATTAATTCCTTCGCTCTGATCGAGGGAGAAGGGTTAAATCGCCGGCAAATCTTCGCGCGTCTCGATGGCGAGAAAGCGAGGGCCGTCTTCAATGGCGCGACCCTGGGACGCGGGCGGCTGCACGCCGATACGACCCTCATCGTCGACCATGTGAAGCCCGACGGGCAAAGCCGAGAAGTTTTTCGTAATATTCTCGACGACGAGAGCGTCGGCGTGTTTCAAGGCAAAGTCATCGTGCGCCCTGGCGCGCAGAAGACCGACGGCGCCATGCAATCGAAGGCGCTGTTGCTCTCCGATCAGGCGACGATGAACAACAAGCCGGAGCTTGAAATTTTCGCCGACGACGTCCAATGCGGCCATGGCGCGACCTGCGGCAGACTCGACAAGGACCAATTGTTTTATTTGAGCGCGCGCGGACTGCCGCGCCGCGAGGCCGAAGCCCTGCTCATTGAGGGCTTCGCCAATGAGACGATGGAGGCGCTCGAGGACGAGCAGCTCAAGACGTTTCTTAGCGAGCGCGTCAGCGCATGGCTTTCTCGAAGGATCAGTCGATGAACGAGATTGCGCGCATTGAGACGGCTTACGACGTCGAAGCGGTTCGCGCCGACTTCCCGATTCTTGCTGAGCGTCCCTACGGAAAGCCGCTCGCCTATCTCGACAATGCCGCCTCGGCGCAAAAGCCGCGCGCCGTGCTCGACCGGCTGACTCAGTTCTATGAGCATGAATACGCCAATGTGCATCGCGGCCTGCATTATCTCGCCAATGCTGCGACCGAAGCCTACGAGGGCGCGCGCGAAACAGTGCGCCGCTTTCTCAATGCGGAATCAACCGACGAGATCATTTTCACCCGCGGCGCGACAGAGGCTTTGAATCTCGTTGCCGCCTCCTTCGGCGAGGCGCATATCCGCGAAGGCGATGAGATTATCCTCTCGGTGATGGAGCATCACTCCAACATCGTTCCCTGGCATTTTCTGCGCGAACGCAATGGCGCCGTGTTGAAATGGCTGGAGGTTGACGATGACGGCCGCTTCGACCTTGAGGCTTTCGAGAAGCTTTTTTCGAAGCGCGCCAAGATCGTGGCGCTCACCCACATGTCGAATGTGCTCGGCGCGCCGACCCCGATCGCCGACGTCGCGCGCATCGCCCACGCCCGTGGGGTCCCAGTCTGCGTCGACGGTTCGCAAGGCGCGGTGCATCTCGATGTCGACGTTCGCGCGCTTGACGCCGACTTTTACGTGTTGACCGGCCATAAGCTTTATGGCCCGACCGGCATCGGCGCGCTTTACGGCAAGCGTAAGTGGCTGGAGGCTCTGCCGCCCTTCTGCGGCGGGGGAGAGATGATCGAAACCGTGACTCTCGACGCCGTCACCTATAACGACCCACCGCACCGGTTCGAAGCGGGCACGCCGCCGATCGCCCAGGCCGTGGGGCTCGGCGCGGCGCTCGACTATGTGGAGCGCATCGGCCGGGGCGCGATCCGCGAGCATGAAGCGGGGCTGACCGCTTATGCGCATCAGAGGCTGTCGCAGATCGAAGGGCTGAGATTCTATGGACAGGCGCCGGATAAGGGACCAATCGTTTCCTTCGACATGGCGGCGGCGCATGCTCACGACATCGCGACGGTGATCGATCGTTCCGGCATCGCAGTGCGGGCTGGGACCCATTGCGCCATGCCGCTTCTTGCCCGCTTCGGCGTCACCTCCACCTGCCGCGCATCCTTCGCGCTATACAATACGCGCGAGGAGATCGACCGGCTGGCGGATGCGCTCGAGAAGGCTCGCTCTCTTTTCGCCTGAGGAGAACTTCGTGTTCATGAACGATGCTCTCAACACAAGCGAAACCGAACGCGCAGCGCCGGACCAAACGTCTCAGGCCATTGAAACCGAGCGGCTGACGAACGACATCGTTAAGGCGCTCAAAACCGTCTATGATCCAGAGATCCCGGCCGATATCTATGAACTTGGCCTGATTTACCGGGTCGATATTTCGGACGGAGGGCTTGTGGAAATCGACATGACGCTGACCGCGCCAGGCTGTCCGGTGGCGGGCGAAATGCCGATCTGGGTCAAGAATGCGGTGAGCGCCGTGCCCGGCGTCAGCGACGTAAAGGTGAATATGGTGTTCGATCCGCCTTGGGACCAAAGCCGGATGTCGGACGAAGCGCGCGTCGCGCTCGATATGTGGTGAGCGGACGCTCTTAGGAGAACGATTTGCGACGACTGCCATGCAGAAAATGAGCGTGATGAACGTCAGCCCCGCGGCGGCCGAGCGCGTGCGCCGGCTCCTGGCGACGGCCGGCAAAGGGAAAGGACTGCGCGTCTCCGTCGAGAAGGGCGGCTGCGCCGGCATGTCTTACAAGATGGAGATCGGGGAACCGAAGAAGGGCGACGAAATCATCGACGTCGAGGGTGGACTCGTGATCGTCGACGCCGCGGCGGTGCTCTATCTGCTCGGCACGACAATGGACGTGAAGACGACCCAGTTCTCCTCGACCTTCGTGTTCGAAAACCCCAACCAGACGTCGGCCTGCGGCTGTGGCGAGAGCGTCGAACTAAAGCCGGCGGATCCGGAAAAGGTCGTCGCCGCGCCGGGGATTGCGCGTTCCTGATTTCTTCGAGGCCGCCGCGGGCTGAGGTCTTCAAAAAAAAGACGACGAATAGGAATATAAATATCTGAAATTCTTGAATGTTCGTGACGTACAGATGCTGGCGTCGCGCGCTCGAATCGCCTATAGAAATGTGAGGCAAAACGCTCTTTTTGAACTGGCGCGCAATTGGCCGACGACGAGACCAAAAAAGACGACTCCGATAAACCCGGCTCCGACATAAAGCCGGTCTCGATCACCGACGAGATGAAACGCAGCTATCTCGATTACGCGATGAGCGTCATCGTGTCGCGTGCGCTGCCGGATGTCCGCGACGGCTTAAAGCCGGTGCATCGTCGCATTCTATTCTCGATGCACGAGAACGGTCATACGCCGGACAAGGCCTATGTGAAATCGGCGCGCATCGTCGGCGACGTGATGGGTAAATACCACCCGCATGGCGACGCGGCGATCTACGACGCGCTTGTGCGCATGGCGCAGCCCTTTTCGATGCGGCTGCCGCTCATCGACGGGCAGGGCAATTTCGGATCGGTCGACAACGATCCGCCGGCGGCGATGCGCTACACCGAGTCACGACTCGCAAAGCCCGCGCTCGCGCTGCTTGAAGACATCGACGAGGGCACCGTCGACTTTCAGGCCAATTACGACGGCAAGGAGCAGGAGCCAACGGTCCTGCCGGCTCGTTTTCCCAATCTGCTGGTCAACGGCGCCGGCGGCATCGCCGTCGGCATGGCGACAAACATTCCGCCGCATAATCTCGGCGAAATGATCGACGCCTGCATCGTGATGATCGATCGGCCCGACATCAGCGTCGCCGAGCTGATGGACATCGTGCCCGGCCCTGACTTCCCGACCGCGGCGACGATCCTCGGGCGCGGCGGCATTCGCAACGCTTTCGCGACCGGCCGCGGTTCGATCATCATGCGCGCCAAGTCCGAGATCGAGACTCTGCGCAAGGACCGTGAAGCGATCATCTTCACCGAGATTCCCTATCAGGTGAACAAGGCGGCGCTGATTGAGCGCATCGCCGATCTGGTGCGGGAAAAGAAGATCGAAGGCGTCGCTGATCTACGCGACGAATCCGATCGCGACGGCATGCGCATCGTCGTCGAATTGAAGCGTGAGGCTGTCGCCGACGTCGTTTTGAATCAGCTTTGGCGTCACACTGCGCTGCAGACGAGCTTCCCCGTCAATATGATCGCGCTGAACGGTGGGCGCCCGGAGCTGATGACGCTGCACGACGTGCTGCGCTCTTTTGTCGATTTTCGTGAGACGGTCGTCACCCGCCGCACCAAGTTCCGCCTCGCCAAGGCGCGCGACACCGCCCACCTGCAGGTCGGTCTCGCCATTGCAGTGGCGAATATCGACGAAGTCATCCGCCTTATCCGCACGTCGCCTGACGCCGCGGCGGCGCGCGAGGCGCTGATGGGACGCGATTGGCCGGCAAAAGACATGGCGCCGCTCGTTGAGTTGATCGCGGACCCGCGGCATAAGCTCACCGATGAGGGGAGCATCCGGCTTTCGGAAGCGCAGGCGCGCGCCATTCTCGACTTGCGTTTGCAACGTCTTACCGCGCTTGGTCGGGAGGAGATCTCGGAAGCGCTGAACAAGCTTGCCGCCGAGATCGCCGATTACCTCGATATTTTGCGCTCGCGCGAACGTCTCTTCGGCATCGTCAAGGAAGAGTTGCTGGCGGTGAAGGAGGCGCACGCCACACCGCGCCGCACGCAGATCGTCGAGGCGGACGGCGAGGTCGAGGATGAGGACCTGATCGCGCGCGAAGACATGGTCGTCACCGTCTCGCACGCCGGCTACATCAAGCGCGTGCCGCTCTCGACCTATCGTGCGCAGAGGCGCGGCGGCAAAGGCCGGTCCGGCATGCAGACGAAGGAGGAGGATTTCGTTCATCGACTCTTCGTCGCCAATACGCATACGCCGGTGCTGTTCTTTTCCTCGCTCGGCAAGGCCTATAAGGAGAAGGTCTGGCGATTGCCCCTTTCGGCGCCGCAGGCGCGCGGCAAGGCGCTCGTCAATCTTCTGCCGCTCGAGCAGAACGAACGCATCACCACCATTATGCCGCTGCCGGAGGATGAGGAGAGTTGGGCGACGCTCGACGTCATCTTCGCGACGACGGGCGGCACGGTGAGGCGCAACAAACTCTCAGATTTCGTCGACGTGCGCCGCAACGGCCTCATCGCCATGAAGCTCGACGAAGGCGAGGCGATCGTCGACGTCGCGACGGCGACGGAACGCGACGACGTGCTGCTGACGACGCGCGACGGGCAATGCATCCGCTTCGCCGTGATGGAGGTCCGTGTCTTCCAAGGCCGCACCTCAATGGGCGTGCGCGGGGTGGCGCTCGGGCCAGGCGATCGGGTGATCTCGCTCTCCATCCTCAATCATTTCGAGGCGACCGGTGAGGAGCGCGCCGCTTATCTGAAGCGCGCGAATGCGCTGCGCCGGCGCATGGGGGAGGACGTTTCGCCGGAGGCCGGTACCGAGGCCGAGGAGGCGACAGGCGCCCTCGAGCTGTCGGATACCCGCTTTTACGAGATGCAGGCGGCGGAGCAGATCATTCTCACCGTCTCAGAGAATGGTTACGGAAAGCGTACGAGCTCTTACGAATATCGTACGACCGGGCGAGGCGGCAAAGGCATCGTCGCCATGGCGGTGAATGCCAGGAATGGCAAACTCGTCGCCGCCTTCCCCGTGGGTCATGGCGACGAAATCATGCTGGTGACGGACGGCGGCCAGTTGATCCGCTGTTCGGTCGACGGCATCCGCATCGCCGGGCGCGGGACTCAGGGCGTCATCGTGTTCGACACGGCCGAGGACGAGCGCGTCGTCTCCGTCGAGCATATCGGCGATGTCGGCGAAGGCGAGGACGCCGAAGGCTAGACCACGCACCCAACAGTGGGGTGAGCGCATGAGCGAGGGCGGCGACGACGCAGACGGTCCGGTGCTGGTCACCGGGGCGTCGCGCCGTATCGGTCTCGCCATCGCCGAGCGCTTCGCCCGTGAAGGCCGACCCGTCGTGCTGCACGCATCGCCACGCTCGGCGGAGGAGGCGGAACTCGCGGCGCATGCGATCAGGCAGCGCGGCGGTCGCGCGGCGAGCGCGATCGCCGACCTCGCCGACGCAGATTCGACGCAGCGCCTCATCGAGCAGGCCGGCGAAGCCTTCGGACCGCTGCGCCTCCTCGTCAACAACGCCTCGATCTTCGAGATCGACGCGGCGCAGGACTTCTCGTTGGAGCTTTACGAGCGGCAGATGCAGATCAATCTGCGCGCGCCGCTGTTGCTCTCCCGCGACTTTGCGGCGGCGCTGCCGGCGGGCGCCAATGGCGCAATCATCAATATTCTCGACCAGCGGGTCTGGCGTCTGACGCCGCGCCACTTCACCTACACGCTGTCGAAATCTGCGCTCTGGACGGCGACGCGCACCATGGCGCAGGCCTTTGCCCCGCGCGTCCGCGTTAATGCGGTCGGGCCGGGGCCGGTCTTTCCCAACGCTGCGCTCGGCGAGCGGGAGTTCGAGATGGAGGCGCGTGGGGTGCCGCTGCAGCGCGCCGCGGACGTCTCTGGCGTGGTGGACGCCGTCATTTACCTCAGCCGAGCGAAAAGCGTGACGGGACAGATGATCGCCGTCGACAGCGGCCAGCATCTTGGCTGGCGCACGCCGGACGTCGCCCCGGAATAGGCTTGGCGGCTAGTCGGCGCTCGGCAGGCGGCGAATGGTGAACTCGATCCGGCCGTCGTCCAATTCGCGCCAGAACTCGATCTCGGTCATATAGGCGGCTTTGGGGAAGCGCTCGAACCATTCGCGCGCCTTCGCCCGCGCCTCCGGCCGCTCCAGCGTGAAGGTCTCGCGCCGCCAGCCGAGGCCGCGTCCTTCGCGCTTCGCGGCGAAGCGTTTCACAAGGTCTCTTGGCGCGCTTTTGGTTACGCTCATACTCGTGCTCCGCGCGCTCAACTTAGTGCATGGGGGACGGAAAGGGGAGTCGCAGGTTAATGACGACCCCGGTCGCCGCTTCCCCGCGCCCCGGAACCGCGCTAGACCCAAGCTATGCCTGAGCGCCCCCCATACATGATCACCACGGCCATTCCTTATGCGAATGGCGCGCCGCATATCGGCCACGCCTATGAGCGCATCGCCACCGACGCCTTCGCCCGATGGAAAAGGCTCGACGGCTATGACGTGCTGTTCGTCACAGGCATGGACGAGCACGGGCAGAAGATGCAGCGTACGGCCGAGAAGGAGGGGCTGACGCCACAGGCGCTCGCCGATCTGACCGCCGCGCAATTCGCCCGCATGGGCGAGGCCCTGAACGCGCGCGCCGACGACATCGTGCGCACGACGCAGGAGCGTCACAAACAGACGGTGCTCGAAATCTGGCGGCGCATGGAAGCGAATGGCGATCTCTATCTATCCAAATACGCCGGCTGGTATTCGGTGCGCGATGAGGCCTATTACGACGAGGACGAACTCACCGAGCGCGAAGGCAGAAAATTCGCGCCGACGGGCACGCCGGTCGAGTGGGTGGAAGAGGAAAGCTGGTTTTTCAAACTATCGGCCTATGCGGAGAGGCTGCTCGCCCATTACAAGGCGAATCCTGAATTCATCACGCCCGAACACTATAGGAACGAGATTATCGCCTTCGTGAAGCGGGGGCTGACCGACCTCTCGGTCTCGCGCACGACTTTCGACTGGGGCATCGAAATTCCGCCAAGCCAGCAAACCGCCGCAAAGCACGTAATGTATGTCTGGGTCGATGCGCTTACGAATTACGTAACTGCTACAGGATATCTTACGGAAGGCGGACATAGAGCGCGTTTCTGGCCCGCGGACGCTCATGTCATCGGCAAGGACATCACCCGCTTTCACGCGATCTATTGGCCAGCGTTCCTGATGTCGGCAGGCGCGCCGTTGCCGAAACAGATCGTCGTGCACGGCTTCTTGTTCTCAAAAGGCGAGAAGATGTCGAAGTCGGTCGGCAATGTCGTCGATCCGATCGATCTCGCGGAGCGTTATGGCGTGGATCAGCTGCGCTACTTCTTCCTGCGCGAAATTCCCTTCGGCCAGGACGGCAACTATTCGCACGCGGCGATCGTCAACCGCATCAACGCCGATCTCGCCAATGACCTCGGCAATCTCGCGCAACGATCGCTGTCGATGATCGCCAAAAATTGTATGGGCGCCGTGCCGCGTAAACATGCGCTTACCGACGCGGACAGGGACATTCTCGCGCAGGCGGCTGATGTTCTAGCGAAGGCGCGCGCGTCCATGGAGGATTACGCGCCCCATCATGCGCTCGCTGAAATTTTCCGCGTCGTCGCAGAAGCCAATCGCTATTTCGCCGGCGAGGAGCCATGGGCGAAGAGGAAGACCGATCCTGCGCGCATGGAAACCGTTCTCTACGTTACGGCCGAGACGCTGCGCCGCCTGGCGATCCCCTTGCAGCCATTCATCCCTGAGTCCGCCGGCAGGCTTCTTGATCTTCTGGACGTCGGTCCGGACGAGCGGGACTTCGCGCACGCGGGCGAAGCCTACGCGCTGCAGGAAGGCGCGCCGCTCCCGCCGCCAACGCCGGTGTTCCCGCGATTCATCGAGGAAGGCGAGGCGTGCTAACATCGCTCCGAGCGTTCCAAAAATCATTTGGTGAACTGCTTTGCGATCATGCATTTCGTAGGAGGGGCCATGAGTATCACCGACCTCCAAATCATGTTTTGGTTTGGGCTGGCGCTCATTCTCACCGGGCTGGCCTTGCTTCCCTTCAAATTTTCCAGCGGTGGAATGAGCAGGATCAAGCTGCCCGCCGTCGAAATGGAGCTCAACGGTCCAGCGCTTTTCGTGATGTTTCTTGGCGCGGGCCTAATGTGGTTTTCGATCTCGAAAAGAGAATCGGTCCCGGCGCTCGCACCCACGACCTCGCCGCCAGCGCCCTCTGCAACAACGGCCACTTCTCCGCCGTCCCCTCCGGTATCGGAGGTCGAGGCTCCGCCGCCTGCGCCGCCGGCGTCACCAGAGTCGTCCGCCGTCCTTACCGGAGAAAAGGGGTTTGGCGTCGTCTTGATTGCGTCGAGCGTTCCAACCGTGGCGAATCAGCAAGCGGCCAAGGCGAAACAGTTCGCGCCGGCGGGCTCGGATATTATCCTCTACCGTCGGAAATCGGTTTGGGCGGTCGTCATTCACTACGCCGACAGTCTGAAGGCAGCGGAAGATCTGTCCAAATACAGGAAGGAAAAGAGCTGGGCGAGCGCCTATGTCGCCAATCTCGGCACGTGGTGCCCTCTCGCCAAACCAACCACGGTGCCGCTTTCATCCGGGGAGCAGCCAATCGCTGGTTTCGACTGCCGCCTGAAGTGACGCGGGACGCCCGCTCACCTCGCCACGCGCTCACCACAATCATGCATTTCAAATGGCGGGGCGGCGGCGACGAAATGGCGTTGGTCTGCGCGGCCTTGTCGGACGAAGGTTAGGCGTGCAAGATGAAGCATCGACTTCTTCGAGCGGAGCCGTTCGTCGCGCCGCTCAATTGAGCGCTCGCGTCAGCAGCGTCCGCCTTCGTTGTGTCAGGTCTTCAGACCGGCTCTTTTCTCACTAAAGGAACTCACGGATGGCGCGTGGCATTTCAACAATCCTAACGGCGGTCATCTTCGGCGCGATCGGTTTTGGACTGGGCATCTACGCGGCGCCGACTGAAGGCGTCGCTAATCTCAAAGCCGCGATCGAAGGCCGATTCAAACCCGCGGCTCCAACAGAGGAGGCCGCGCCGAGCGAAGCGACGGCGACGCCAGTCGAACAAGCGCCAGCTCAACCCGACACGGCGACCGCTCCGGCGCCTGAGACGCCTCCAGCTGAGCAGCCGGCGGTCGTCGAGACTCCCCCTGTGGAGAGCGCGCCTGCGCCTGCGCCGGCTCCCGCGGTCACCGAGGCGCCGCCGCCAGCTCCGGCGCCCGCGCCGGAAGCCACGCCCGTGGCTGCGCCTGATCCTGCGGCTGCGGAGCCCGCGCCAAAGCCGAAGCCCAAGCCGAAGCCGAAGGCGAAACCCAAGCCGAAGCCGGCCGCTCCCGCGGATGAGCCCGCGGCGGAACAGCCCGCGCAGCAGTAAAGAGCCGAGATAGCGCTTCGCCGCCGACTTCTGATTCCGCGCCACAGGACATGTGGGGCAGGTCACGCGGCGAGCGCCTATTTCGATTGATTATTTAGGAAGTGGAGCCGCGCGGCGTCTACTGCGGCACGGTCATCAGCTCGAGGACATGGCCGTCCGGGCTCTTGAAATAGACGCCGCGGCCGCCGTTCCAGTCGTTGAGCTGGCCGTCCGTAAGCCGGCCGGGAGCGCTTCCAAAGGATAGGCCTTCGTCCTTCACCCGTCCGAAAATCTGGTCGAATTCATCATCGCTGACGTGAAACGCATAATGGCCGACTCCAAAAGAATCGTCCTTGTCGAATAGCAGCGTCAGCGAGTCGTTGATCTTCACCGGCGCGAAATGGCCTTTAGCGCCATCGTAGCGGAGCCCAAAGATCCGCGCGAACCAGCGCGCCGCGGCCTCCTTGTCGCGCGCCGGCACGATGGTGTGATTGAGGATGATGGCCATCGATCAAGCTCCGCCTGTCTGCTGAGATGAACTTCAGATGGGAAGAGATGGGAAGTCTTGCCGCCTCAGTCACGAGCGTCGCGGCGTTCATCCCCCGCCGGACCAGCAGGCTGACAGTTTCCCGTCGGCCTGGCGGACGCGAACGCCAAACGGCGCGCTTTCCCGATCGAGCGTATGCGCCAGCCATTCCGCGTCAGAGGTCGACGCCCGCTCAAGACGCAAGCGCCGCATATGCAGCGGGACCATTTGAAGTCGAATGAGATCGCCGCGCGACGCATCGATATCTGCGAAATACATGAGCGAAAGATCGCCGCGATAGCTTTCATAGCCGCTGATGCCTTCATAGTCGTTCAGGAAGTCGCCGCAGCCGTAAAGGACCAGACGTTTGCGATAGACCTCAAATCCCTTTGGATGATGCGACGAATGTCCGTGGATGATGGAGGCGTCGGCGTCTTCGATCAGTCGATGCGCGAATTGTCGTTGGGCGTTTGAAACGTGATAGCCCCAGTTCGGGCCCCAATGGATCGAAATCACCAGAACATCGCCGGGCTGCGTGGCGTTTCTTGCCAAATTGCAGGCGAAGGCGGCGCTTTCCGGGGAAAGGTCAGGCAGCAGATTGAGCCCCGGCGAAACACCCGTCGCGGCCCAGTCGAAGGGCGTGCCGCTGTCGGGCAGGGCGAAGGACAGGACGACGACGCGTCCCTTTCGAGGAATTTCCATGATCGCCGGCCGCTGCGCTTCATCGATCGTGCGTCCGGCGCCGGCGGCGGCAATCCCCAGATGCTGAAGCGTGTCGAGCGTCTCAGTGAGGCCGGATGGCCCCCAATCGAGCACATGGTTATTGGCGAGCGCGCAGCAATCGATTCCGGCGGCGCGAAGACATTCGGCGTTCTGCGGACTGACGCGATAATTGATCGCCTTGTGTTCGGCCGTCTCGCTACGCGTCACGCTCGTTTCGAGATTGATGATGCGGGCGTCAGGCGCATGCGCGCGAAGCTCAGCCAGCGCGTCGCCCCAGATATAGGAAAGATCGACGCGTCGCCGTATCGGGCCCGACGCCGCTTCCGCCAAACGAACATAATCTTCGGCCGATGAAACATATTCCTCATAGAGCTTAGGCGGACAGGGCGAGGGAAGGATCTGATCGACGCCCCGACCGATCATGACGTCGCCGCACAGGAAAAGCCTGACGGCATGCGCGCCGTCGCTGGGCGGCGGCGCGGCGACGCTCATATCGTGGGCGGAAGGTTCTCTTCGTCGTCGCCGGAGAGAAGCGAGACGATTTCCCCAGCCACATCTTTAAGCGGCGCGCCAGCGCCGAAGACGTCACGATCGCCGGACATCCACATTGACGCTTCTTCAACGTCGGCGATCGTTGGTCGCAAATCCATGATCGCCGACAGCGTCGCGTCGTCGATCTCTCCGAGCACGTCGATCACGTCCTTGATCGTCGCCAGTTGGCGGCCGTCGCCGCCCTGCGCGGAAGACTGGCTCAATGATCTCCTCCTTGATCTACGGACGTTGCGCCACAGCTTGACGGGTGGCGGTCCCGAACCACGTCGGCGAGGAGAAAGGAGAGTCGCTCTTTGGCCGCCGGAGTCTGCGCCTTCGCGACGATGGTGGTCGTCCCTCGTCCCGGGCGGATGAATTCCTCGAAAAAGGTCTCGAGGTCGAGTTCCTCCTCGCTTTCTTGCGATGCGTCGTCAGTGAACTGCGGGCCAATGTCATCCTCGACGACGACCATCACCGACCAGCCCTCATCCTGCGCAGGGGCAAGCTCAAGGGTCGCGACAGTGGCGACGTCGCTTACGTCCTCGCGCACTTCGTCGCCCAACCGGAATTCCTTCCGTAGCGGAATCTCGCGATCCTCGGCGACGCGATTCGCCGCGAGCTTGAAGCGCGATGGCTTTGCGGCGCGTTCCGTCATGATCCAGCGGATCAACTGTTCAGGATCGACGTCGAGAGGATAGCTCTGCATGGCTACGAAAATATAGCGCCGCGCTTCCTAGCCGCGAAGGAGCCCGGGGCTAAATATTTGTGTTTTCCGCCGACCGAGCCATATTGCGGCATTGGCCCAAGCGCGTCAGCAGGCCCTCGGAGCGGTCGACAACGGCCGCGTCCCGGTGATGGGTGCTGCTTTTTCCTGACCGAGTCTGATGCTGATCGACACCCACTGTCACCTGGATTTTCCCGATTTCGCGCCCGAACTCGGGGAGACGATCTCCCGCGCGAAGGCGCGTGGCGTCGCCAGGATGATTACGATATCGACGCATCTGTCGCGCTTCGAGCGCGTGAAGGCCATTGCGGAAGCCTATCCGGATGTCTTTTGCACCGTTGGGACGCATCCGCACCATTCGCATGAAGAAGCCGAGCCGACGGTTGAGGCGCTCGTGGCTCTGTCGCAGCATCCGAAATGCGTTGGATTGGGGGAAGCGGGTCTCGATTACCACTACGACCATGCGCCGCGCGACCTGGCGCAACGCATTTTCCGCATTCACGTCGAAGCCGCCCGGGAAACCGGACTGCCGCTCGTCATTCACACGCGCGACGCCGACGACGACTGCGCCGCCATTCTGAAAAACGAAATGGGGAAGGGGACCTTCCCCGCCCTGCTCCATTGCTTCACGAGCGGCCGCGCGCTCGCCGAAACGGCGCTGGAGCTCGGCCTCTATATTTCTTTTTCCGGCGTCGTGACCTTCAAGAATGCGGAATATCTGCGCGAGATCGCTCGGGACGTTCCGCTAGAGCGCATGCTCGTCGAGACCGACGCGCCATTCCTCGCGCCAACGCCCCATCGCGGCAAGCGCAATGAGCCGGCCTTTGTCGTCGACACTGCGCGCGCGCTTGCCGAGATCAAGGGGATCAGCGCCACCGAACTTGCGATCGCCACAACCGAAAACGCGCTGCGGCTCTTTTCGAAAATGCCGCCTCTGGACGTCGCCGCGTGAGCCTCAGAATTAAGATTCTCGGCTGCAGCTCGTCAGGCGGCGTGCCGCGAGTCGGGCAGGGTTGGGGAAAGTGCAATCCTGACAATCCGAAGAATCGGCGCCGGCGCTGCTCGATTCTCGTCGCGCGCGGGCCTACGGACGCGGCGACTCAAGTGCTTGTAGACACCGGTCCAGATCTGCGCGAGCAACTCATCGACGCCGACGTCAAGCGTCTCGACGCGGTCCTCTACACGCATCCGCACGCCGACCACACGCATGGCGTCGATGATGTGCGCGGCCTGGTCATTTCGAGCGGGCGGCGAATCCCCGCTTATATGGACGAGCCGACTTCGCGGTCCTTCGCCAAGAAGTTCGACTACATTTTCAAGACGCCGCCCGGCAGCTTCTATCCGCCGCTGATGACCGAACATCGGCTGCATCTCGGGCGCGCCGTGACGGTCGATGGACCCGGCGGCGCGATCGTCGCGACGCCTTTTCGCCTGGACCACGGCGACATGGACGCACTCGGATTTCGGTTCGACGATGTGGCCTATACGCCGGATCTTCACGCCATTCCGCCAGAGAGCGCGCAATATCTTGAAGGGCTCGATCTATGGATCATCGACGCGCTACGCCATCAACGGCACGGCACGCATCTCTCTGTTGGACAGGCGCTGGATTTCATCGCGCATTTCAAGCCGAAGCGCGCCGTGCTGACGGATTTGCACGTCGATCTGGATTACGACGCGCTCGCCGCCAGCCTGCCGGAAAATGTCACGCCGGCATTTGACGGAATGACGCTTGAGGTCTGACGGCGCGCGCCTCGGCGGTCCCCATAGAATTACGTTCCATAATATCGATTATGCGAATCATGGAAGTGAGTTTCTCAGCGCCCCCCGGTTCACCGTCGCTTATTTCGATGCGCCGGAATCCGCAGCGAACTATCCCTGAGATGGCGCGCTGCGCGCCTGTTCGCGATGACGCTTTGTGCTAACAATTTGGCCGGCGCTTAAGGGACAAGACGTCGCAATTCCATCGCGCGCCTCATCTAACGTGCTGCAAACGCAAACATTCCTGCGCGTCGCGGAATGGGCCTGCGGCTGTCAAACCATGGCGACTCTTTGGATTTTTGGATCGCCCCATGAAATTTGCTGGCCTTCCGGGGCGAAACTCTGGTAAAAGGCTCGCTGCGCGGGACTATATGGCATTCAAGAGGCACATCATCGTCGTTTCCGAACGGGCGCGTTTTCGCGACCCGAAGGGGAACGCCTGGGCGCACAAGGTTGGCATAGCGGTCTTGCCGTTTTTGGCGGACACGAGCAGGTAGACATGAGCAAAGGTAGAGATTTTCGGGGCCCCCGCAAACGCGGATTCGATGACGACGCCCCGTTTGGTTATGACGCTCCGCGGCCGAGCCGGCCGCCGCGTTCGCAGTTTGGAGGCGGCGGATTCCCTGACGCGCCGCCGCCGATGATGAACGAACCCGCCGTCGACGCCATCGTGAAGTGGTTCAAGCCCGACAAGGGCTTCGGCTTCGTAGAGCTTGGCAATGGCACCGGCGACGCCTTCCTCCATATCGGAGCGGTTCAAGCCGCGGGTTATGACTCATTGCCGCCCGGCGCAAAACTTCAGGTGCAGGTCACGAGCTCGGTGAAGGGCCAGCAGGTGGCGCGCATTCTCGAGGTTGATCTGGCCGGCGCCGCCGAGCGCGCGCCGCCTCCGCGCACCGGGGGCGGCTTCGACAGCCCCCGTCCCCGTCGTCAGGCGCCAGATCCGTCGACCGCCGTTCCGGTCTCCGGCAAGGTTAAATGGTTCGACGAAACGAAAGGCTTCGGCTTCGTCCAGTCGAACGACGGCGGCAAGGACGTGTTCGTGCATATCTCAATCCTGGGTCCGTCCGGCGTGAACCGGCTCGCCGAAGGGCAACCGGTCACGATGCAGGTCGTCGACACGGCGAAAGGCAGAGAAGCGCTGTCCATCAGCCTGGATTGAACCGCGCTACGATCGTCTGCGCGCCGCGATCCTCTTAAGAGGGCCGCGGCGCTTTTCTTTTGGGAACCCTCATGTCCGGCCGACCGCAGGGCGACGTCGCCCGATTGATCGAAATCATGGCGGCGCTGCGCACGCCCGGCAGCGGCTGTCCCTGGGATCTCGAGCAGGATTTCCATTCGATCGCGCCCTACACGATCGAAGAGGCGTACGAAGTCGCCGACGCCATCGAGCGCAACGACCTCGCCGATCTCAAAGATGAATTGGGCGATCTCCTGCTTCAGGTCGTGTTCCATGCCAGAATGGCGCAGGAGCAGCACGCTTTTGCCTTCAACGATGTCGTCGATGCGATCTGCGACAAGCTCGTACGCCGGCATCCTCATGTTTTTGGCGACGGCCAGTCGCTCAATGCCGACGGCGTGACCGCGCAGTGGAGCGAGATCAAAGCGCGCGAGAAGGCGGCGAAGCAGGGCCCGCCGCCGGCCAGTCTGCTTGACGGGGCGCCGCTCGCCCTGCCCGCTCTGACCCGCGCCCTAAAGCTTCAACAAAAGGCGTCGAAGGTCGGTTTCGACTGGGACGACGCGCAACATGTCCTCGGCAAGATTCGCGAGGAAACCGAGGAGGTCGCCTCAGAACTCGCCCTTCCCGGCGTGCAGGCTTCGCCGGCGCTCGAAGAGGAGATCGGCGATCTGCTGTTTGTCGTCGCCAATCTTGCGCGCCACGCCAAAGTCGATCCCGAACAGGCGCTTCGAGGCGCCAACGCCAAATTCGAGCGGCGCTTCCGCCATATCGAGCAACGCCTCGCCGAGATAGGGCGTTCGCCTGAAGCAGCGTCTCTCGAAGAGATGGAAGCTTTGTGGGTCGAAGCGAAAGGCGCAGAGCGCAAGCCGCCGCGCTGACTCTCTGAACAGTTACGACGCCGCCCGTCTGCGCCAGGCGTCCGTTTCGCGCACCAATTCGGCTTGCGGAAAGCGTCTTGCGAGATCGTCTGATCGCTCGGGATCGACGCGAACGACGAGATGAACGCCGCCCTGCGGCAGCGCTTCGCGTTCAAGCACTTCGGTGTGGGCGTGTAGCCAAGCCAGTCCCTCGCCGTCCGCGGCGTCCAGGTCCACTTCAAACCGGATGCGCCCCGCAGCCAACGTCGCTTCGATCCGCGCGAGGAGATCGTCGAGCCCCTGCCCGGTCAAGGCTGATACGAGGATTGGCCGCCTCTGGGGCTCAATCCCGCGCGCCGCGAGACGGAGCGCCGAGAGCCGTTCGGGATCGAGCGCATCGATCTTGTTCCACACTTCGAGGATTCGGCCTTCCGCTTCGCCTTTGAGGCCGAGCTCATCGAGGATCGCCGCGACGTCTTTCGCCTGCGCTTCCCAGTCCTCGTGCGAAACGTCGCGAATATGGAGAACCACGTCGGCGAGCGTCACTTCTTCAAGGGTCGCCCGGAAGGCCGAGACGAGCATCGTCGGAAGATCGGAGATGAAACCCACCGTGTCCGAGAGCAAGACGCGCGCGCCGTGGGGCAATCTTATCTGGCGCAACGTAGGATCGAGGGTGGCGAACAGCATGTCCTCGGCCAGCACTTCGGCCCGGGTCAGCCGATTGAAAAGCGTCGATTTTCCGGCGTTGGTGTAGCCGACGAGGGCGACGACCGGATAGGGAACGTCGCGCCGGGTCTTGCGGTGCAGCGCGCGGGTGCGCTTCACCCTATCGAGATCATGCTCAATGCGCCGCATGCGCTCCTCGATCAGGCGCCGGTCCGTCTCGATCTGGGTTTCGCCGGGGCCGCCGAGAAAGCCGAAGCCGCCGCGCTGCCGTTCAAGGTGGGTCCAGGAGCGCACGAGCCGCGACTTCTGATAGGCGAGATGCGCGAACTCCACCTGCAACGCGCCTTCCTTGGTGCGAGCGCGCTGGCCGAAGATTTCGAGGATGAGCCCGGTCCGGTCGATGACCTTGGCGTTCCACGTCTCTTCGAGATTGCGCTGCTGTACGGGCGAAAGCTGGCAGTCCATGCTGACGAGCGTGGCGTCCTTCGCCTTGACGATTTCGGCGATCTCCTCGACCTTGCCCTTCCCCAGATAGGTCGCCGGTCGAACATCGTTCAACGATATGGCCGATTGACCGACGACATTAAGGTCGATCGCCTGTGCAAGGCCCACCGCCTCGGCGAGTCGCGCCGCAGGGTCCCGCGCGCCCGCAGCGCCGCCCTGGGCCAGATAGGGTCCAATGACCAATGCGCGCGCGCCGCCCTTCGGCGTCACGCCCTTCTTTGCTTCGCTATCCGCCCTCAATCGCCTACCGTTGCTTGTCGGCCTGGCCTTCGTCATCGCCCGGCTCAAACATTTGTATGGGGTGTCCAGGCATGATCGTCGAGATGGCGTGCTTGTAAACGAGCTGGGAATGGCCATCTCGCCGCAGCAATAAGCAAAAATTGTCGAACCAGGTGACGATTCCCTGGAGCTTGACGCCATTGACGAGGAAGATGGTGAGCGGGACTTTATTCTTCCTGACGAAATTCAAAAATGTATCTTGCAGATTCTGCGAACGCTCTGACGACATCGGCTGTCCTGTTCTGTTTTTTGAGCCGAGCGGAATGACGCCGCCCCCCAAGGGATCGTTCT
>Ga0233425_10003789_pt1 | contig 26663 bp, 28 predicted proteins | sample Watercolumn_Towu_2_FD_181712 | JGI IMG/M metagenome (GOLD analysis project Ga0233425, IMG submission 181712) | Freshwater microbial communities from Lake Towuti, South Sulawesi, Indonesia - Watercolumn_Towuti2014_140_MG | ecosystem: Environmental > Aquatic > Freshwater > Lake | place...
GTACTCGCGGACGCGTGCCTGGTAGTTGGCGTCGGCGATGATGAACTCGTTCTCGGCGTCTTCGTAGTAGAGCTCGGCCAGCCGGAACATGACGTGGGGGCTGGCTTCGGAGTCGGGGTACTTGCGGAGGAAGTCCTCGAATCGGCCCTTGGCGAGCGTGCGCAGGGCATCCTCTTGATCATGCAGGCCTGCGACCACCCGATCGTAGCCGTCCTGGATCTCGGCGCGCCGCGCCTCTTCGACGAGATCCACGTAGGCGCGCGCGTCGTCGCGGAACTCCTCCATGCGGGCGTCGAAGCGCTGGGCGGCTGCGTCGAACACCTGGATCTGCTCCGGGATCGGCCCCGTGAGCTGCTCCACCTTGACCTCGACCACCTCGGGAGCCTGGGCCTTCGGGGCGGCGACGGCGATGGGGACCGTGACCTGGCAGGCCGCCAGCAGGAGCAGGGTGGCTGGGGGGGTGCGGCCCATCATGTCAGTCCTCCAGCTTGGCGTGGATGGACGCGAAGCGCTCGTTGAGATCCTGGAGCAGCTCCTGCTGCTCGGTCTTCAGGTCCTTGATGCGGTCGCTCACGGCCACCTTGCGCTGCCAGTAGACGTCCACGATGCCCATGTCGGCCTTCATGACCGACTCGTCGAAGAACGTGGTGAGGTCGTCGAAGCCCGAGCGCAGGGCCTCTTCGCCCAGCGTGTCGTTGGAGTCCCAGGCGGTCTGCAGCGCGGCCTGGAGCTGCGCGACGTTGTTGGACTCCTTCACATACTCTTCCTCCAGGCGGACTATCTCCTCCTGCTCGACCACGGCCAGCAGCCCAGCGACCTCTTCGGTGCGGGCGTGGGAGCGGTCCATGTCGGTCCAGAGGGTGTCGATTCGGCTGAAGAAATCGTAGGCGCCCGGCGTGGTGACCTTGGCCCGGTAGGCCCCCAGCAGGCGACGCACCCGCAGGAAGCCGTCGAGCGCCACCTGGTCGATGCCGGCGACCTCTGCCCCATGGGGCTCGTCGGTGTCTCCCATGACGGCGCGCAGCGTGGTCTCGGTCTGCAGCGGCTTGGCCTGCTGGATGGCGTCCCGCAAGGACTCCTGGACCTGCCGGAGCTCGTCCTGGATGGCGCGGACGTCCGAGGCGGCAACCTTGTGCTGACCACCGGCGAGGTACTCCTCGGTGGCCTCGGCCTCGGCCAACAGATCGCGGGCGATCTGCTCCACCAGGAAGGCCTGTGACTGCACCGCCCGCACCTGCTCGGCGCGCACCTCGTCCCGCTCGGCCGAGGCCAGATCCTCGCGTTGTTCGGCGGCCGCGACATCGGTCACCAGCTTGCGCTCGAGCTGCAGGGCCTGCACCTTGGAGCGCACGGCGTCGGTGGTACCGGCGAGCAGGTAGTCCTCCTCCAGCGCCAGCAGGTCGGACATCAGGCTGACCTGATCGACCCGGAGCCACTTCAGGGTCTCGTAGGCGTTCTGGAAGGCGCCGAGCGAGCTGATCCCCGAAGAGAACGCCGCATCGAGCTCCTCGACAACCTCGGCGGTGTTCTGCAACTCCGCGCGTTGCTGCGCGAGATCGCGTCGCATGCCGACCACGCTGGCGATGGCGGGCTGACCATAGAGCATCTCCGCGGCGAATGGCGGCAGACCCTCGCGATCGAGCTTGTCGAGCGCATCCTGCTCGGCGAGGCGCTCGAAGAACAGCCGGGGCTGCTCGCGGGACACGGACGCCGCGCTGACCAGGTCGCGGATGGGGCTGTACTCGGCGATCACCCGTTCGTAGGCAGAGTTGGCGCTCTCGTAGCGCTCCTGCTTCATGTGCAGGTGGCCTTCGACGACCTTGAGTGGGGCCGCGTAGCGGTGCTCGGGGAACGCCATCAGGAAGATCTCGACCGCCCGGATCGCGTCTTCGTAGGCCTTGGTGCGGACGGCCTTGTCGGTGGCGAGTTCACCCTGCTTGATGAAGGTCCAGACGAGCTCGTAGAGCTGATCGGCGAAGTACTTCGAGTCGCGCCCGACCTTCAGGTAGGCTTTCGTGGAGGCGTCGTAGTCGCCCAGCTCGTACTCGACGCGTCCGAAGGCGAGGTTCGCGAGATCCACCACCTCCCGCGTGTTGGCGTCCGCGACGGGCATGGCGGCGACCCGCTGGAACTCCAGCGCGGCGTCCGCGTAGTTCTTCTGCTGCACCAGGATGGTGCCCACGAAGTAGTGGGCGCGCGCTTCGTACTCGCTGCCGTCGCAGCAGTCGAGGAAGAGGGACTTGGCGCGAGCCCAGTCCTTCTGGCGGTAGAGCGACTTCGCCACGGTGTAGTTGACGAGCGCGTTCGGGGCGACGCGGCGGGTGGCGATGTAGCCGTTGTAGAGGTCGTAGAAAGCGTCGGAATCGCCTGTGATTCCGTAGAGCTCCAGGAGCCGGCGCACCGCCCCGGAGAAGAAGGGGTGCTTCTCGCCCAGCTCCACGATGTGGGTGTAGGCCTCGGCCGCGGAGGAGAGGTTTCCGAGATCGAAGAGGGTCTCGGCCAGGTACCACTCGGCGTCGTGCTGCACCGTGGAGGAGGCGATGGCACCCGATCGGATCAGGACCTCGAACTCCAGCGCCGCACGCTCGGAGTCCCCCATCAGGGCGGAGAACACCGCGTCATCGTAGCGCTTCTGGGCTTCGGCGGCGGACAGGAAGCCGGAGCGCGTCGTGGCCACATCCGAGATGCGACCCAACTTCTCGAGCTGGTCGTCGCGCTTGGCCTCGAGCTGTTGCAGGCGGGTCGGGAAGTCGGCGGGCTCGTCGGCGCCCAGCGCCGGCCCCGCCCACAACGCGAAGGCCAGCAGGGCGAGCCCTGGGCTGAAGACTCGGGATTCGGCCATGGGCACCGTTCCCCTCCCCTACATCCCCGCGGGCCCGACCCGCGTGCAGGAGAGGTCGTACTCGACCCAGGGGCGTTCCACGAAGGAACGGCCGATGCCCTTGCGCTCCTTGACGCGGATCCACACCTCACAGGACTTGCCATCCTCGGCGGAGAATGCGTAGCTGGACTGGACGTTGAAGGAGTAGTTGTCCACGTAGGAGAAGACACCGAAGCCATTCCCGCGCAGCACCATGGAGACGGCGATGGTGTGGTTCCCGGCGGGGATGGGGCCGTCGTGCAGGCGGAACTCGTCCTTGCCGCTCAGCGACTCGTCCAGGACGGTCTTGGAGTAGATGGACTGGCCGTCGAGGTAGTAGTTCACCGACTGGATGGTGAAGGCGGGACCGAGCTCGTTCTTGTGCCACAGCACGGCCCGGGCGCCGGACGATGAGCCCTGGATGACGATCTCCTTGAGGAGCTGCAGCGTGGCCTTGGCCCTGAACACCTGCTCCTTCAGACCGTTGACCTGCTCCTCGGTGGTGAGCAGGCGACGGTTGAATTCAGCGCTGCTGGCCTCACCGGTGGCGTCGAGGGGCTGTTCCGTGACGGCGCTGGTGGCGGCGGGGGCGGCGCCATCCTGGTCTCCACCCGGGGGGGTCGTCTGGGCAAACGCCGCGCCGGCCACGGTGAAGAGGACCAGGGCCAGCAAGAGGGTCCGCGCGATGCGTTCCATTCCGGGATCTCCTGCCTGTCGTTCCAGATGGGGCTTCCGCTGCCACTTCTTTCCTGGCTGCACCCCACCTTCCGGGCGCATCCGGGCAGACGGAACATCCTATACCGTCCCGCGACGAGCGGTGTCAACGAAAGGGAAAAAGGGTTTGTCACGACGCTGTCGGCTTCCTGGGGCGACCGAAGGTGACCCGGGGGGAGCCCTCCCGGGTCAGGTTCACTCGTCCTCTTCCTCAGCACCCTCTCCGGCCTCACCCCTCTCGGTGGCGGTGTCCTCCACCGAGGCGAGATCGACGGCCTCGCCCGAGGCGAGCAACGCCTCGACGAAGCGATCCTGGACCTTGCGCGCCCGGGAGAGCGGGCCCTGGATGTCGTTGAGCAGGATGGCGAAGGCGTAGGTGGTGCCGTCGGAGGCGTCCACGTATCCGGTGAGGCAGTACACGCCGTTGAGGGACCCGGTCTTGCCGCGCACCCGGCCGGACAGCTCGTCCTCGTCGAAGCGCCGGCGCAAGGTCCCATCGAGGCCGCCGATCGACAGCGCGGCGCGGAACTCGGGACCGACCAGGCGGTCCTGATCCATGTCGAGCAGCACCGCCGTCAGTACCTCGGGCCGCAGCCGGGCCTCCCGGGAGAGCCCCGAGCCGTTGACGAGGTGGAAGCTGTCTTCCGGGATACCCAGGTCGTGCAGGTAGGTGGCCACGACCTCCAGCCCGTGCTCGATGCTCCCCGGAGCGCCGTGGGCTTGCACCCCGAGGGCCTCCAACACCATCTCGGCCATGAAGTTGTTGGACTGCTTGTCCATGGTCTGGAGGATGGTGCCGAGCGAGGGCGAGACCTGCCGTACCAGCAGGGTGGCATCCTGGGGTGTGCTGCCATCCAGGAAGCGCCCCTGCACCTTGAGTCCATGCAGCTTGCACAGCTCGGCGAAGGCGCCGGTGAAGTAGGCCGTGGCATCGCCCACCGTGCGGTAGTAGCGGTCGGTGTCGCTCTCCGCCGGGACCAGGCCCGAAACGGTGAAGATGGTCTTCACGCCGTCCAGGCGGCGCTCGATCTTCAACCAGTGCCGCCCGTGGGCCACGCCAGTGGCGGCCTGGTTCTCGATCTGGACGATGGGAGTCGGCGACTCCAGCTCCACGCGGGCAGGCTTCCCGGGGGCCTCTCCCGGCCCGACGTAGATGGCGATGGCGTTGTAGTTGACGGACAGCGGCGAGATCGGGGGGAAATAGGCCGGGCCCTGTTCGAGGTCGTCGGTCTTGTCCCAGCCCGGGATGCCGGGCAACGCCGGGAACAGATCGTCGTCGAAGACGACATCACCCTCCACCTCGCGCACGCCCTCGAGGCGGATCTCCTGCACGAGCTTCCAGAGCCGCTCCAGGACCATGGTGGGGTCACCCCCGCCGCGGACGTACAGATCGCCGTGCAGCAGACCCGCGCCGTCGATCTCTCCGTCCACCAGGATGTCGGTGTGGAAGGTGTGGGCGGGGCCGAGGGTGCGCAGGGCCGCGGCCGTGGTGATCAGCTTCATGGTGGAGGCGGGCAGCAGCAGATCCTGTGCCCCCCGGGCATAGACTTCCTCGCGGGTCCGGGTGTCGACCACGTGGATGGCGGCCGGGGTTCGGCGCAGGAGGGGATCGTCGAGCGCCGGATCGAGCAGCGCGGCGAGGGCGGGGATCGGGTTGGCGCCGTGGGTCTGGGCAGGCAGGACCGTGGGCGCAGCGGGAGCGGGCTGTTCGGCCTGGGCGGAGCCGGAGAGCAGCAGCGCCAGACCCAGGGCGGCGGGGAGCCGGAGGAGGAGGGCGCACAGGGTGATCACGGGGAGGTCCGGGGAGGCGGTGGAGGGGCGTGACCAAGGTCCATGATAGCCTTGGACACCGCAGGGGCAGTAAAGATGGCACTGGGCCGGGGGGAGTCACGTCAAAGGGAGGGCCAGGCCCTCTCCTTAAGGAGTATATCAGGAATCACTCTTGTCATGGCAAGAGTTTTTTGTCCCGCGCGCGAGCCGCCGATTGCCTCGCCCCCCCCTCCGTGTCAAGGGGTTTTCCCGTTGAGGTGCGCATGATCCCAGCCGCTCCGCGCGTCGCGCTGCTCGTCCTGTTCTCGCTGTCCTCCGCGGTCCCCGCAGCGCGGGCCGGCGATGCACCCGAGCCCGCCCGGATCGAGATCCCGGGCGCGGGCCTGGCGACCGACGACGGGACGGCGAGCATGGCCACAAATCCGGCCCTGTTCGCCTTCGACCCCGACGCCGGGCTCTCCCTGCGCTACCTGCAGCGCACCGACGCGCTGGCCGGCGCGTTGCAGGTCGGCGCCAGCGCCGGGGGGTTGGGCTTCGGCCTGCTGTACCGCTCCCCGGGGGTGCACGACGGGCTCTGGGGCATGCACACCAGCACCGGCCTGCGGTTCGGGGACGATCTGACCCTGGGCACCACCTTCTGGTGGTACCTGCCCGATGGCGCAGGCAACAACTTCACGGCCTGGGACCTTGGCCTCGGCTGGCGCCCCCTCTCGTTCCTGGGATTCGGTGCGGTGGCCAGCAACATCGGCAGCCCAGGCGCGGCCTGGGGCGCCGCCGGCCAGTACGGCGCAGGGCTCGCGCTGCGCCCCTGGGGCGACCTGGCGGAGCTGGGTGTCGACCAGCTCTTCACCGACACGGCCGCCCTGGAGGCGGTCGGCCTCGAGGCACCCTTCGCCACCACCCGCGCCAGCCTCACGCTGGCGCCGAAGCGCGGACTGCGTATCCGGGTCTGGGGCACCCAGCGCCTGGAGGTGGGAGCCGGACTGCAGGCCGCCTTCGGCGGCCGGACGGTGGGAGCCTGGGGTGACGACCTCCCGTCGGGCACACCCCGGCTGGTGGCCGCGGTCGAGACCTGCGATCCCCGCGAGCGACTGTTCGGCGTCCTCAAGCGCGTGCCCGTGATCGAGGTTGGCACCGACTACCCCTACGAGCCCTCCACTGGCCTGTTCGCCCCGCCCCAGGAGAGCTACCTCCACCTGCTGCGCCGCCTGCGAGAGGCCGGCGAGGACCCGTCGGTGCGCGGCGTGGTGCTGCACCTGGACGCCTCCCCCTTCTCGTGGGGCCAGATCGAGGAGCTGCGGGACATGATCTCGGCCCTCAGGGAGCGCGGCCGGCCTGTGGCGGTCTACCTCGACGGGGCGACCTCCAGCCGTGACTACCTGTTGGCCTCCGCCGCCACCTCGGTCTTCCTGCATCCGGCCGCCGAGCTCGATCTCTCCGGCCTGTCGGTCGAGATGACCTACTTGCGCGGCGTGCTCGACCTGGTGGGGGTGGAGCCCGAGTTCTACCACCGCTCCGAGTACAAGTCGGCGCCCGAGACCTGGACCCGCCACGAGCCATCGGAGCCCGCCGCCGAGGAGATGAATGCGTTGCTGGACGACCTCTGGGAGGGCCTGGTCCAGGGCGTGGCCACAGGCCGCGGGCTCTCGCGCGAGGAGGCCGTGGCGGCCATCGACGGTGGGCCATACACCGCGCGGGAGGCCGAGGAGAAGGGGCTGGTGGACGGCCTGCTCTACCCCGACCAGCTCGAGGACGAGCTCGGGGAGGGCTTCCCCAACCGCTACCTGCTCGATCACGACTACCTCGCCTACCTGCCCCACAGCGGCTGGCAGGCGCCGCGGCGCATCGCCGTGGTGGTCGCGGCTGGCACCATCACCAGCGGCCCCTCCAGTGGGCCCGGGCTGTTCGGCGGTGAGACCGCGGGCGCCAATACGGTGGTGCAGGCCCTGACCCAGGCGCGCCGCGATCCCACCGTCAAGGCCGTGGTGCTCCGGGTGGACAGCCCGGGCGGCTCGGCCTTCGCCTCCGACGACATCTGGCGGGCGGTGCAGCTCTTGCGCGAAAAGGGCAAGCCCGTGGTGGTGAGCATGGGCGGCCTGGCCGCCTCGGGTGGCTACTACGTCTCCGCCGGGGCCGACACCATCCTCGCGGAGCCCGGCACGATCACCGGCTCCATCGGGGTCTACGGCGGCAAGCTGTCCCTGGCGGGCCTGTACGACAAGGTCGGGGTCGGCTCCGCCATCTGGCAACGGGGCCGCAACGCGGCCATGTGGTCCTCCTCGAAGCCCATGGATCCCGGCGAACGCGCCGCCATGGAGCGCTTGATCGACGAGACCTACGCCCAGTTCAAGGAGCGGGTCGGGGACGGCCGCGGGCTGACGCCCGAACAGGTCGAGGAGCTGGCCCGCGGGCGCGTGTGGTCCGGCCGTCGCGCGGTGGAGAATGGGCTGGTGGACGAGCTCGGAGGGTTGTTCGACGCCGTGGATCGCGCGCGTACCCAGGCGGGCCTCAGGGACGGCGCCCGCTACGAGCTCGTGACCTACGAGCGCGAGGCGGACGGCCTCGGCGAGCTGCCGCGCCGCCTGATCCGCGCTGCCACCGGGCCGTTGCGCCCCCCGGTCAGCCTGCCCCCAGCCCTCCAGGAGCTGGAGAGCCTGGCCCCGCTGGAGGGGGAGCATCTCTTCCTGCTGCTGCCCTGGGCGGTGGAGGTGCGATGATCACCGCGGGCGTCCGCGCCCTGGTGGTGGACGACGACCGGGCCGTGCGCTCCGCTCTGCGGATCAACCTGGTGAAGGCGGGCCTGCAGGTCCTCCTGGCGGAGAGCGCGGAGCGGGCGCTGGCCATCCTCGAGGAGAGCGCGCCCGACCTCGTGATCACCGACGTGCGCATGCCCGGCATGGGCGGTGTGGAATTGCTCGGCCACATCCGCCGACGCTGGCCCGAGACGGCGGTGGTGGTCATGACCGGCTACGGCAACGTGGACGACGCCGTGACCGCCATGAAGGCGGGCGCCGCGGACTACATCATCAAGCCCATCAGCAAGAGCGAGCTGCTGGTCATCCTCGAGCGGGCCCTGGAAGCCAGGGCGCTCAGGGCCGAGGTGTTGGCCCTGCGCCGGGAGGTCGGCACCCACTCCTCGGGCCTGACCGGCGTGGTCGGATCGAGCCTGCCCATGAAGCGGGTGATGGACCTCGTCCAGGCCGTGGCTGGCACGACAGCGCTGGTGCTGCTCGAGGGCGAGACGGGGACCGGCAAGGAACTGATGGCGCGCGCCATCCACCACCTCTCCCCCCGCGCGGCCGCCCCCTTCGTGCGTATCAACTGCGCCGCCCTGCCGGACACGCTGCTGGAGAGCGAGCTGTTCGGGCACGAGCGCGGCGCCTTCACCGGGGCCGTGCGCCGCCACGCGGGCCGCTTCGAACAGGCCGACGGCGGGACGCTGCTGCTCGACGAGATCGGCGATGTCTCGCCGGCGATGCAGGTCAAGCTGCTGCACGTGCTGGAGCGCGGCGAGATCATGCGCCTCGGCGGCCGCGAGACCATCCAGGTGGACGCACGCATCGTCGCGGCGACCAACCGCGATCTCCGGGAAGAGCTTGCCGCGGGCCGCTTCCGAAAGGATCTCTTCTACCGCCTCAACGTCTTCACGATCCGGCTCCCGGCCCTGCGCGAGCACGCGGAAGACATCCCGGCCCTGGTGGACCACATCCTGCGGCGTTTCTCCCTGCGCGACGGCCGCCCGCCCGCGCGGGTGCCGCCGGAGGTCATCGCGCGCCTGCAGGACCACGCCTGGCCCGGCAACGTGCGCGAGCTCGAGCACGTGATCGAGCGAGCCCTGATCCTCGGCCACGGCGAGGAGATCCGCGCCGTGGAGCTTCCCGCCGCGCCGGCGCCCGAGCCCCGTGCCTGCGACCTGCCCGCCGGGTCGTCGCTGCCCGAAGCCATGGTGGCCTACGAGCGCGCGCTGGTGGTCCAGGCTCTGCAGCAGGCGGGAGGCGTGCAGGCCCAGGCGGCGCGGGCGCTGGGAATCTCGCGGTCGAACATGCACTACCGGATGAGGAAGCTGGGATTGTGAGCTTTCAGCTATCAGCCGTCAGCTGTCAGCCGGACAGGTTCCAGGGCGGCCGCGGTGACGGGCTTCGTCCGCGTGCCTCCGGGCCGGTCCGAGCAGCGAGGTCGTGTCGCGGATCCAGTCCGCAGCGCCCATCGAAGCGAACTGGAGAGGCCGCCAGCCGTCGGCCGTCAGCAAAACAACCTTTGTAGCTGCTGATACCTGATACCTCATCGGAAATAGACCTCGTACAAGGCCTCGCACCCCCTCACTTCCGCCAGCATCGTGAGGGTGTCGTCGCAGGTCTCGACCGCCAGGCCGACCTCCCGAGGCTCGAGCTCGGCCCGGGTCTCGGCCCAGTCGTCCTCGCACTGCACGCGGAAGTCACGCGGTCCGGTGGCGTCGAGATCCTCCCAGGTCAAGCCCCAGGAGTCCAGACAGAGCGACAACCGCTGCCGCGTGCGAGCGCACAGGGTCTCGCAAGCATCGGCCCCACAGCCCGTGAGCAGGGCCGCGAGCACCAGCAAGCAGTGACGGTGGATGGTGGCCCAGGGCGGAATTGAACCGCCGACACAGGGATTTTCAGTCCCCTGCTCTACCAACTGAGCTACCGGGCCATCCAAAGAGGTGCGGGGGGAAGGCATGGGGTTCGCCAAGATGCCGGGCCCACCCGGAACGCAGCGCACCTACCGCGGCCGGCAGGCCGTGTCAACCGCGGACGCTCCCGCCCCGCCGCGATATTCCCGGACGCCATGCCCGCCCCCCTTCCCATCCGCGCGGTCTCCTTCGACCTGGACGGCACGCTCTACGCCACCGGCGCCCACCGGCTTCGGCTGATGATCCACCTGCTGCCCCAACTCCCACTGATCCGGGCGTGGGGGGCTGCGGTGAAGGCAGCTCGACGTGGGCGCGCGCCCGACATCGCCGGGGAGGTCCACCGGGACATCGCGCGGCGCCTGGCGATCAGCGAAGAGGAAGCCCGGGCGCGGCTGTGGTTCTTCCTGGAGCGCACCTGGACCGCCGCCCTGCGGCCAACCCATGTGCTCCCCGGGGTGCGGGAAGCGCTCGCCCTGCTGGATGCCCGGGGCGTGCCGCGGGCCGTGGCCAGCGATCACCCCACCGCCGGCAAGCTCGCGGCGCTGGGCCTGGCCGAGGGCTGGCAGGCCGCCCTGGACGGTGAGACCCTGGGTGCCATGAAACCCCTCCCCGAGGTCCTCCTCGCCGCCGCCGAAGCCATGGGCTGCCCGCCTGGGGCGCTCCTGCACGTCGGCGACCGGGCCGACATGGATGGCGCAGCGGCGCATGCGGCCGGGGCGCGCTATCTCTGCGTGCTGGACGAACGAGGCAGCAGCGCCAACCTGCCCACCCGCCTGGTGGCGCTGCTCGACGCCAACCCCCAGGAGTCGCGCCCATGACCCCTTCCTGGATCCTGGTGACCGGCGTGACCAACCCGCGGGACGCCCACCTGGCCGAGGCGCTGGGAGCGGACGCCGTGGGCGTGGTGCTGGTGGAGGGCGATCCACGGCGGGTGCGGCTCGATCTGGCCGCAGAGATCACGCTGGGGCTGACCATCGAGGCCATCGCGATCATGGCCGATCCCAGCCCCGAGGAGCTGCGGTCGGCGGTGCTGATGATGGAACCCTCGCGCCTGCAGCTCAGGGTTCCCCCCGCCGCCGACACGCCCCCGCCCCTCCCCTGGTACCTCTCCTTCCCCGCCCGCGACCGCAGCGTGGTCTCGCAGGTGAAGGGTCACCCCGGCGACCGATTCCTCCTGGATCTGGCGCCCGAGATGCTGCCCGGCGGAGCCATCTGGCAACGCGACCGCAGCCTGCTGCGCGAGGTCGGCGGCCTGGGAGCCATGGTGCTCGGGGGGCTCCCGGATCTGGCGATGGCGGCCGAGGTGGTGGAGCGCGCCCGGCCCTGGGGGATCGTGCTCGGGGCCTGCGTGGAGCAAGCACCAGGCCTGCTGGATGGGGACAAGCTGCAGCGCGCGATGCGGGCGCTGCGCGGGCGGTGACTACCCCGCCCGGCGCCTCCGCCACTTCTGCACGGCCCCGGCGATCTGCACCAGCCGAAAACCGAGGAAGCCCACCGAGAAGGCGTACAACAGCGGCCCGAGCCAATGGACCCGGAAGGCCTCCACGATCATGCCGTGGCCCATGAAGGCGAAGGAGCGGGTGAGGCCGCAGCCCGGGCAGCGCCAGCCGGTGATGGCCCTGAAGAGGCAGAGGGGGGGCAGCTCGTAGCCGAAGAGGGTGGTGCTCCCCATGGAGGGCTGCAACACCACCGAGCCCACCACGGCCACCAGGAACAAACCCGTGAGGATCAGCTCACCCTGCTGCAGGGGGCCGGGCACCCAGACCCGGGGCGGCGGAGCAGGAGCGGCGGGTGGGGCAGCAGCGGCGCGCTCGTCCGGCGACCCCACCGGCCCGAGAGGCTCAGGCACCGCGGCGCGGCCCGCGACCGCCGCGGCCGAGATCGTGGGCGACGCGGTCGAGGATGCCGTTCACGAAGGCGCGGGAGTCGTCGCCGCCGAAGCGCTTGGCGAGCTCCACGGCCTCGTTGATGGTCACGCTGACGGGGATCTCCGGGCAGCCAACCAGCTCGAAGCAGGCCAGACGCAGGATGTTGCGATCCACCACGGGCATGCGCACCAGGCGCCAGTTGAGGCTCGCTTCCTCGATGAGACCGTCGATGCGCGGGCCCTGCTCCTCGACACCCTGGATCAAGGTGGTCGCGAAGCGCCGTTCATCCTCGCCGATTCCGGCCTCGCCCAGGCTGCCGTCGTCCTCGAGCAGGGCACTCCACAGCCCGCGGAGGGCCTGGCGCGGCTGCACGCCGGCGAGGTCCGCGTCGTACAGGGCCTGGAGCACGACCTCGCGGGCACGGCGGCGGCCGGGAGCGGGGCTCATGTGCCCAGGGCTCCGAGCAGGTTGACCATCTCCAGGGCCGACAGAGCCGCCTCGGCGCCCTTGTTGCCCATCTTGGTGCCGGCGCGATCCACGGCCTGCTCGACGTTGTCGGTGGTGAGGATCCCGAAGGCCACGGGCACCCCCGTCTCGAGCGAGACGTGCGCGATGCCCTTGGAGACCTCGGCGGCGACGTAGTCGAAGTGGGGAGTGCCGCCGCGAATCACACAGCCCAACGCGATGATGGCGTCGTACCGGCCGCTCTGCGCGAGCCGGCGGCAGACCAGGGGAATCTCGAAAGAGCCCGGGGCCCATGCCACATCGACCCGCTCCCCCAGATCCACGCCGTGACGCCCGAGGACATCGAGGGCGCCGTCGAGCAGACGCTGGGTGATGAAGCTGTTGAATCGGCCGACCACGATGGCGAAGCGGCCGCCTGTGTCCCGCAGGACACCTTCGAAGACCCTGGGCATGCTGGCTCCGTAGGCGGAGGGGGGGCGAAGCAGGTGCATGGATATCCCGGCGCGCGCGAAACCTCACCTGGTGAGGCCGGCGCCTCACCCCGGGGGGAGGTGGCCGAGGCGACGGCGCTGCACGTCGAGGAAGGCGCGTGCCTGCTCGCCCGCGGGTGCTGCCAGGGGAATGCGCGCGACCACCCGCAGGCCGAAGCCTTCGAGACAGACGATCTTGCGCGGACTGTTGGTGAGCAGGCGCAGGCGGTGGACCCCCAGCTCGCGCAGGACCTGCGCGCCGATGCCGAAGCTGCGCAGCTCGGCCTCGCCGGTGCGCACGGGTTCGTCAAGGTCGGGCAGGAGGGGTCGCAGGTGGGCGCGGATGCGCTCGAGCAGGGCGTCGGGCTCGCCGGAGTCGTCGGGGTGCAGGTAGAGCAGCACACCACGCCCCTCGGCGGCGATGGCCTCCAGCGAAGCCTGGAGCTGGGACCCGCAGTCGCAGGTCAAGCCGTGGAAGACATCGCCGGGCAGGCAGGCGGCCTGCACGCGGACCAGGGGGGGCTCTCCAGTGGCCAGATTCCCACGGGAGAGCACGAATTGCAGGCCGGAATCGAGCGTGGTCCGGTAGACGCGCAGGTCGAAGTCGCCGAGCCCCCGCACGGGCAGGACCTCCTCCAGGACCAGATCCACCGTGCGCTCGTGGCGCAGGCGCCAGCGGATGATGTCCTCCACCGTGAGGATCCGCAGGCGATGCCGGGCGCCGAAGCGCTCCAGATCCGGCAGGCGGGCCATGGTGCCATCCTCGTTCATCACCTCGCAGATGACCCCGGCCGGGTACAGGCCCGCCAAGCGGGCGAGGTCTACGGAGCCCTCGGTCTGGCCGGTGCGCACCAACACACCCCCATCGCGGGCCTTGAGGGGGAAGACGTGGCCCGGGGTCTCCAGGTCGTCGGGACCGCTCGCCGGGTCGATGGCGACGCGGATGGTGTGGGCGCGGTCCTGGGCGGAGATGCCGGTGCTGACGCCGCGACGCGCCTCGATGGCCACGGTGAAACCGGTGCCGAAACGCCCCCGGTTGCGGGCCGCCGCCATGGGCAGGGCCAGCTCCGTCACCCGCGCTTCAGTCAGCGGAAGGCAGATGAGCCCGCGGGCGTGGGTGGCCATGAAGTTGATGGCTTCGGGCGTGACCCGGGAGGCGGCCATCACGAGGTCGCCTTCGTTCTCGCGATCCTCGTCGTCCACCAGGATGACCATCCGGCCCTGGCGGATGTCCTCGATGGCCAACTCCATCCGGCGGGCCGGGTCGGCGTCCATCACGACGAAGGGGTCGTCGAGGGGGGGGGGCATGGGGACCATGACTGCTTCCTGCTGCTTCCTGCTACACGAAACCGTTGCGGCGCAGGCGATCGAGGTCGAGGCCGCCGTCGACGGGGGCCCGCCCGAGCAGGCCCTCCACATAGCGGGCCAGCACGTCCACCTCGAGGTTGAGGGAGGCGCCCGGGTGCAAGCCCCGGAAGCGCGTCTGTACCGTGGTGTGGGGGATGAGGTTCACGCGGAACGCGCCCTGGGCGAGTTCGTGCACGGTGAGGCTGACCCCGTCCAAGGCCACGCCGCCCTTGACCACGAGGTAGCGGGCCAGCCCGGCGGGCGGCCGCACCCACAGCACCAGGCTCTCCTGGCAGAGGTCGCTGCGCTCCAGGGTGGCGACGCCATCCACGTGCCCCTGCACGAAGTGGCCGCCGAGGCGTCCGCCCACCGCCAGCGCGCGCTCCAGGTGGACAGCGCGGCCCGGCCGCCACGACCCCAGCGTGGTGAGCTCGACGGTCTCGCGTCCGGCGGTGACCTGCACACGGCCCGGGCCCGGGAACGCCTCCGCCGTGAGGCAGATGCCGTCCACGGCGATGGAGTCGCCCGCCGCGAGCGCCCCCACCCCGAGGTGGTGCTCGATCACCAGCCGTCGGCCCGCGCCCTCGGGTCGTACGTCGTGGACGCTGCCGATGTCTTCCACAAGGCCGGTGAACATGGAGCCTCCGCCGGCGTGGGGGACCTACCCCACCTGCTCCGGGGGCGCCCCGCTATCCCGCGGCGCCAGATCGAGCAGCAGATCGGGGCCGAGCTGCTGCACCGAGCAGACCCGCAGCGCGAAGGCCTCGGCCAACTGGGGGAGCCCCGGTCCTGCCACCCAGGCCGGGCCACCACAGAGCAGGCGCGGGGCGAGGTAGAGCGCCACCCGATCCACCAGGCCGGCGTCGAGGAACGCGCGGTGCACGCGTCCGCCACCCTCCACCAGGAGGGAGTGGACCCCCCGGCGGGCGAGATCCGCCAGCACCGCTGTCAGATCGACGCCACCGGGCCCCTCGGGCACAGGGACGACCGTGGCGGGGTGCCCCTCCGCGGGAGGTACGGCGGCGTAGACCAGGGCGCGCGCGCCAGCCGCGAAGAGGCGCGCCCCAGCCGGCACGCGCAGGCGGGTGTCGAGCAGGACCGGGACCGGATCGCGCCCGCCCTCGATCCGGCAGGTGAGGGCCGGATCGTCGGCCAGCGCGGTACCCGAACCCACCAGCACGGCGTCCAGCCGGTCCCTGAGGCCGTGGGCGTGGGCGCGGGAAGCCTCACCGCTGATCCAGCGGCTCTCGCCCGACGCGGTGGCGATGCGCCCGTCCAGGGTCGCGGCGGCCTTGAGCAGGACCCACGGGCGCCGACGCTCCATGGCGGTGACGAAGGCCCGGTTCAGCTCGCGGCAGGCCCCCTCCAGCACGCCGACCTCGACCTCGACGCCGGCAGCGCGGAGGCGCTGGATTCCGCGCCCGAAGACGCGCGGGTTCGGATCGGTCATGCCGATCACGACGCGGCAAACGCCGGCCCCCAGGATGGCCTCGGTGCAGGGTGGGGTCCGGCCGTAGTGATCGCAGGGCTCGAGGTTGACCACCAGCGTGCCGCCGCGCGCGAGCTCCCCCGCCTGCCGCAGCGCGATGACCTCGGCGTGGGGCTCGCCGGCACGCGCGTGGAAGCCCTCCCCCACCGCGTGCCCCTCGGCCAGGATCACGGCTCCGACCATGGGGTTCGGCGCGGTTCGCCCCTCAGCCTGCCGGGCCAGGTCCAGGCAGCGCGCCATGGCCTCCGCGTGGTTCAAGAGCCCTCCTTCCCCGTGAGGCCGCGGATGAGCTCCACCAGGGCTTCGGGGCTCTGCAGCTCCTGGTAGACCGAAGCGAAGCGCAGGTAGGCCACCGGGTCGAGGTCACGCAGGGCCTCCTGCACGAGGCGGCCGATCTCCAGGGAGTCCACCTCCCGCAGCCCCAGCTCGGCCACCGCCCGCTCCACCTTCTCCACCTCCTGGTCGATGCGGTCGGCCCCGATGGGGCGCTTGCGACAAGCCAGGCGAAAGCCGGTGCGGACCTTCTCGCGGTCGAAGGGCTCGCGTCGGCCGTCCTTCTTGACCACCAGGGGTAGGCGCATCTCGGCGCGCTCCAGGGTGGTCCACCGGCGGCCGCAGGCCTCGCACTCCCGGCGACGGCGGACCGTGTCCTCCGCGGTGCGGGAGTCGATCACCCGGCTCTCGGGCTGCCCGCAGAACGGACAGCGCACGGCCCTAGCCCTCGCCGCGCTCGGCGGCGCGGAGGAGCTCGACCCGCTGCGCGTGCCGGCCGCCCAGGAAGGCGGCGCCGAGGAAGGCCTGCAGGCAGGCTTCGGCCAGACCGGGACCGACGACGCGGGCGCCCAGGCAGATCACCCGCGCGTCGTTGTGCTCGCGGATGGCGGCCGCGGAGAAGGTGTCCATGACGACGCCGGCACGGACATCCGGGACACGATTCGCCGCCATGGCCATGCCCTGGCCGGTGCCGCAGACGAGCACCCCGAGCTCGGCCTCACCCAGTGCGACGGCCCGCGCCACCGCGAAGGCGAACTCGGGGTAGTGGCAGCTCTCGTGCCCGTGTGTGCCCTTGTCGTCCACCGAATGGCCGCGTGCACGCAACCACGCGGCGAGGTGCTCCTTGAGATCGACGCCGGCGTGGTCGGCGCCGATGGCGATGCGCGGCAGGGGGAGGGTGGTCATGGGCTCTCCTCATGGCGGCGAAAGACCAGGCAGGCGTTGGTGCCGCCGAAGCCGAAGGCGTTGGAGAGCGCCACCTCGACGGACCGCGCGCGTGGGTGCGCTGGAATGTAGTCCAGATCGCAGCCCGGGTCAGGCTCCCCGAGCGTGGCCGTGGGCGGCAGCCACCCCTCACGCAGGGCCAGCACGGTGGCTACCGCCTCCACTCCGCCGGCAGCCCCCAGCAGATGGCCCGTGACCGACTTGGTGGAGGAGACGGCGAGGCGCTTGGCGTGCGGTCCGAACACCGTGTGCAGGGCGCAGGTCTCGGCGATGTCGTTGGCCGGGGTCGAGGTGCCATGGGCGTTGACGTACCCGACCTCCTCCGGGCGCACACCGGCCGCGCGCAGGGCCAGGGCCATGCAGCGTGCGGCCCCGGCGCCATCCGGCGGCGGTGCGGTGGCGTGGTGGGCGTCGTTGGTGAGGGCATAGCCGACCAATTCGGCGTGGATGCGAGCACCGCGCCCGAGGGCACGCTCGCGCTCCTCGAGCACCAGCACCCCGGCGCCCTCGGACATGACGAAGCCGTCGCGCTGCCGGTCGAAGGGGCGGCTGGCGCGGGTCGGATCGTCGTTGCACCGGGACAGGCTGCGCATGACGAGGAACCCGGCCACCGCCACCGGGTCGATGCATGCCTCCGCGCCACCGGCCAGCACCAGGTCGGCCTCGCCCGAGCGGATGACCCGCCAGGCCTCGCCGATGGAGTGGTTTCCGGCCGCGCAGGCGGTGGCGACGCACAGGCTCGGGCCCAGGGCGCCGTAGCGCAGCGCGATCTGGCCCGCGGCCATGTTGGTCAGGATGCGCGGCAAGAAGAAGGGGGAGACCCCCTTCGGGCCCTCGGCCGCCAGCGCCAGCGCGCTGGCCTCGATCTCGCCCAGCCCGCCGATACCCGTGCCGAGGTAGACGCCCACCCGCTCGGGGGCAGGTCCGGGAAGCAGGAGCCCGGCGTCGGACACCGCCTCGGCGGCGGCCACCAGGGCGAAGCGGCTGAACCGGTCGAGGCGCTTGAGCTCGGCCCGGCTGAAGTGGGCCTCGGCATCGAACCCCCGGACCTCGCCAGCGATGCGCACGGGCCATCCGCTGGCGTCGAAGCGGGTGATGGGACCGATGCCGGACCGCCCGGCCAGCATCGCCCGCCATGTGCTGGAGACATCCAGTCCACAGGGGGTCAGGGCACCGAGCCCCGTGACGACGACGCGGCGCACCGGTGCCCCCGGAGCTTGCGTTGAGGGCCTAGCGGTGCTGCTGGATGTAGTTGATGGCGTCTTCGACCGTGGTGAGCTCCTCGGCGTCCTCGTCGGGGATCTCGATGTCGAACTCCTTCTCGATCGCCATCACCAGCTCGACGATGTCGAGGCTGTCGGCCGCGAGATCGTCGATGAAGGAGGCCTCGAGCTGCACCTCCTCGAGGTTCACTCCGAGGTTCTCGGCGATCAGGCGCTTGACGCGCAGGACGATGTCATCCATGACGACCTCGCTGGGCTGGGAGGGCGCAACGTCTGGCGCCGGCCCTCGGCGGCCCCGGAATATAGCAGCCGCTCAGGGGAAGGCAACTGTCGTCAGTCGGCAGACGACGTTGACCAGGGCTCCTGGATCCGGAGAGCCTCAGTCCTCCTGCTCCATCTCGACGACGGTGCGCTCGCGGTACATGCCGCACTTCGGGCAGGCGTGGTGGCGGAGCTTGAGCTCACCGCAGGCCGGGCAGACCTCGACGCTCGCGTTGGCGGCGAGCTTGTCGTGACTGCGCCGCATACGAGTGGCGCTGTGGGACGTGCGCTTCTTGGGGACGGCCATGGTCGCCTCCTGGGACGCCGGGCAACACCGGCGATCAAGGCAGAAACAGAACCTTCCGCCGTCGGGAACTGGGGGCGGAAGAAAAGCCGGCGGCTTCTATTCCAGCGCCAGGCGGTTGTAAAGCTACTCGTCCTCGAAGGACAGCAGGGCGGCCAGGCGGGGATCCACCGGGGCGGCGACCTCGCCGCCCCCCCCAGGAGTCTCGCAGGCCCCTGGTTCCTGGCGGGTGACGCCCGGTTCTCCGCATCGCAGGACGGACGGGGCTTCGAGCAGGAAGAACTCTGCCAGCACCGCGCCCAGGTCGAGCTCGCCACCGTCGACGAAGCCGACATCCAAATCGTCCGCCCCAAGCCCGATCTCGCGCTCGCCAGAGAACGGCTGTGGGGGCTGGAAGTAGAGGTCGATCTCATCGCCGAGGTCGAGGCGGACCTCGGCCAGGCACCGGTCGCAGGCGCGGCGGAAGGAAGCGTGGGCCTCACCCTCGACCACGGCCCCCGGGCCCACGGCCCGCACGCGGAGGTGCCCGCGCAGCGCGATCAGCTCGCCCTCGAGGGCCTGGGTCAGGACCGCGCGGGCCCAAGCCTGTTCGTCGCCGAGGGCGACCATGAGGCCTTCGGGAGGGAGGTCTTCGATGCGGACGCGCATGGTGTTCTCCTGTCGGGGTCACGGGCCCCAGGGCGGGTGTAGCCCGTCGGGGAGGATCTCAGGGTGCCAGCAGCGACGCCCGCAGGTCCGGATGGCCTCGAAGTGGCGCTGCCCCGCGGCCCAGGCCTCGGGAAGCGAGCGCCCCCCGTCTATCCGGTCGATGGAGCGATGGAAGGGGCAGGCCCCGAAACGGCCACAGGCGCGGATGTCGATGCGCAACCCGGCCACCGGGCAGCGGAAGGGACCGCGGCCGCCCGGGCCGCCGTCACCCGCGGCCCAGGTCGACCGCAGCGCTTCCTGGGTGCCCGGCGGTGTACGGTGGAAGCGGTCGCGGGACCGCTCCAGCGATCGCACGCGGGCCAGCACCTCGGCAGGGACTTCGGCGGGGGCAAATGGAGCGTGGAAGGAGGGTGAGACCGCGAAGCCGTCGGCACCGACCTGGCGGGCCCAGCCCTCGACGCCCGAGAGGTTCGAGGCGGTGCTCGGGGTGCAGGGGAAGACCACGACCACGTCCAGCCCGCTCCGCCGCGACGTGCGCGCGCGCACCCATGCGCCGATGGCCGCGGTGGTGGGCTCGAGCGGCAGGCCGGCGACCTCGGCGTGCAGGTCCGGGCTGACCCCGCCCAGCACCAGGCAGGCCCGGCGCAACCCGAGGTCCACCAGGCGCAAGGCCATCTCGTCGTCCACCCCGCCGTCCACCCCGAACAGCGCGGCGGGGCACTCGAGCCGGCTGACGAAACGCAGCACCTCCGGCAGGTCGGGGGGAAGCTGGGCGCTGCGCGACAAGAGGGTGACCGGGACGGGCCCCAGCCAGTCCACAGCCTCCAACAGGGCCCGCTGCCAGATCGCGACCGGCAGCCGATCCCCGACGGCCTCGCCGTTCCAGCAGCGGCCCAGGTCGAGCACGATGCGCGCAGGCCGCGGGACCAGGCGCCGCTCGAGCGCCGCCGGCAACGCTGGGTGGGAGGCCAGCAGCGACCGCGTGGCGTAGCGCAGCCGCGGCGGGATGGACATCGCGATGTTCAAGATTTCGGTCCTCGTAACGCCGATCATGCCCGTCTCACGGGACGCGTGGCGCGGTGCGATGCGCCGGCACCGGTGGGCGATATGGCGCAAAGCTGGATAACCCATGGGCCATCCAGGCGGCGGTACAACGTCCGCCCCTCCCCAGGTACCCCATGGCCAGCCTCGCCCGCATCGCGGTCCTGCTCACCTGCGGACTCATCGCCTGCGGGGATCCCGTCTCCGGCGAGATCGCCTCGTACCACGCGTCGATGGATCCGCTGATGACCGAGAACACGCGGCTGGCCGGCCAGTTCCTCGCGCTGGCCAAGTCCGTCCGCCAGGACCAGCGCAACCTCGACGGCGTGGTCCAGCAGCTCGAGACCAAGGTGGTACCCGCGGCCCAGGCGCTCAAATCCGGCGCCGAGAACGTGCACCCCTCCCTCGAGGAATTGCAGGACGTGCACGCCCAGGCGGTCACGGCCTGGACCATGCAGGCCAAGGCGTACGGGGACATGGTCGCCGCCTGGAAGGCCAACGATCCAGCGGCCTTCGCCGACGCCCAGGGCAGGCTGGGGCAGGCCAAGGTGACCATCGAGAGCTACGTGCGCGAGGTCAACCGGCTGCTCGAGCCCTACGGCTACCACCTCGACGAGTTTCCACCGCTGAAGTAGGCGGCTGGGGGTTGGGCCGAGGCGTAGTCCGGCCGGGGGTCTCCGATTATGGTGCCGCCCCTTTCGGCCCCCACCCGGAGTCCCGGCATGAGCGCCACTACCCTGCGCGTCCGCTTCGCCCCCAGCCCCACCGGCCACCTCCACATCGGCGGAGCCCGCACCGCCTTGTTCAACTGGTTGCTCGCCCGGCGCCTCGGCGGCCACTTCGTGCTGCGCCTGGAGGACACGGACGCCGAACGCTCGACGGTGGAGAACGAGCGCGAGATCCTGCGTGATCTCGCCGCCCTCGGCCTGGACTGGGACGAGGGGCCCGACAAGGGGGGGGCCTGTGGTCCCTACCGGCAGACCGAACGCGCGGATCTCTACCGCCAGGTCCTGCAGCGCCTCATCGTCAGCGGGCACGCCTACCGCTGCACCTGCTCCGCCGAGCGGGTCGAAGCCCTGCGCGAAGAAGCCCTGGCCGAGAAACGCGACCCCAAGTACGACGGCCACTGCCGCGATCTGGGCCTGGGTCCCGACTGCGGCCCGCACGTGGTGCGTTTCAAGATGCCGCTGGACGGGGAGATCGTCATCGAGGACATGGTGAAGGGCACCGTGGCCATCCAGAACGAGCAGCTCGACGATTTCGTGCTGGCGCGCAGCAACGGCGATCCGACCTACAACTTCGTGGTGGTGGTCGACGATCACCTCATGGGCATCTCCCACGTGATCCGCGGCGATGACCACCTCGGCAACACCCCGAAGCAGGTCCACATCTATCGTGCCCTGGGCGCCGAACCGCCGCGCTTCGGACATGTGCCCCTGATCCTCGGGCCCGATGGCAAGCGCCTCTCCAAGCGCCATGGAGCCACCAGCGTCGGGTCCTACCTCGAGGCCGGCTACCTGCCCGAGGGCCTGGTGAACTACCTGGTGCGCCTCGGATGGGCCCACGGCGACCAGGAGATCTTCTCCGTGGAGGAGTTGGTCCAGTGCTTCTCCATCGAGGGCATCGGGTTGGCCGCCGGACGCTGGGACGCTTCCAAGCTCGACTGGGTCAACCAGCAATGGATCGCCCGTTTGCCGGCCGAGGAGCTGGCCCGCCGGGTGGAGCCTTTCCTGCGGGCTCGCGGGCTCACACCCGACCCGACACGGCTCACCGCCGCCGTGGCCACGGTCCAGCCCCGCAGCACGACCCTGGTGGAGGCCGCCGAAAAGGCCTCCTTCTACTTCGTCTCCGACGAGGAACTGGAGTACGACGAGAAGGCCCTGCAGAAGCATCTCAAACCCGCGCGCCTGCCGTTGCTGGCCGAGGCGGTCGTCCTGCTGCAGGCTCTGGAGCCCTGGACCCACGAGGCCCTGGAGCAGGCCATCACTGCCTTCCTGGAGGCTCGGGGACAAGGGCTCGGCGCCCTCGCCCAACCCCTGCGGGTGGCGGTCTGCGGCCAGGGGCAGGGCCCTGGAATCTTCGAGACCCTCGCCGCCCTGGGTCGCACCGCGACCCTCGCCCGCGTGCGGCGGGCCATGGCGCTGGCCTCGAACCCATGCACCTAGCCCACTATTCCCTACGGATACTGTGGGGGGCGCGTGAAGGTCGAGAGGTGCCGAAGCAGCACGGTTTCTCGCGCAGCGCGCACACGACCTTACCCACAATCGCCTGCCCAGCACGGGCACGTGGGGATGGTTGGCGGCGGCGCAGTGTCCAAAGAGATCAAGGAGGGGACGGCGCCCAGTGGACTTCACGGAACTGGTCAGCGTGCGCGCGAAGCTCGGGGCGGAACATGCCACCCAGCGTGACCAGCACAACCTGTATACCCTCTCTGCGCGCGAACTTCATCGCAGGGGTGAAATCTGCATCACCCGCCACGAGAACCAAGCGCTCGACGATCCGCTTGCTGGCGAGCCAGGCGATGTCCAGGCCGATCTTCATGTCCACCTGCTTCTGCTTGATGTCCGGCGCGAGGTCATCGGCCTGCAGCGTGTAGGTTCCGCCGGCTGCTGTCGCCTTCCGTGCGCGCGCAATCGCCGTCTTCTTCAGCTTCCACCCATCGCAGTTCAAGTGGCCTGCACGGAAAGCGACAAGGTCCATTCTGGCGAACTCTTCGTGGAGCGTGCACTTTCGCCGGAAGACATCACTCTTCGCGAAGTCCACTGATCGCCCTGTCAGTGGATGGGTTCGCGCGCCTTCGAACGGGGGGCAGTCGTAGTAGTAGATCCTGAAAATCTCCTCGCCGCCGGTGGCGCAGGCACAGGCGAAATCCCAGAGCTGTTGGGGTGTCGGGTGACGATCTCCGAGGATCTTGTAAAGCCGATGTTCCGCGAAGCCCCCGTCGATCATGATCGCGACTTGCTTCTTCGACGTCACGAGCGTGGTTGATGTCATCTGTGCCTCTAAGCCAGCGACCCCCCCTGCGCTTGATCGATCGTGCAGAGGGGGTCTTGGATGTAGTGCCGGCCCACCGGCATGGGATCTTACCGCTTATCGGTCGCGCTTTCCTTTTTCTACAGGTTTTTCAGCGCGCCCGTCAAGCATTTACGGGCCTTTTTTTACGCTTCGTGCGGCACCCGGCAAGGACACTTGACAATTCTTTTCCTTTCCCACAGCGGGCAGTACATCAACACTGACGACGCACCGCTGGTAACCCGGACACAGCGCACGACCTTCCTGCGGCTCTCCGCCGTGGTATAACCGTTGAGCCACCCACACACCGAAGCCCATCGCTGCCGCCGGCCGGCATGGTCCTCCATGCCCGTCCGGGGGCGGGAAGCGATGGGCGTGTGGGTGGCACCCACGACCATACCCGCTCCTGGCGGGCACCCGGAGGAAGCTATGAAGAGAGACAGAATCATCCTGTGGGCGGTGCTGGCCGCCATCGTGATCGCTACCGCAACCGCCGCCACCGGCTGCAAGAAGAAGTGCTACAACAACGGCTGGGACGACTGCTACGCCGGCGTCTACACCCCCGACCCGGACTGCAAGGACGACTACGATGAGGGCTGGCTCGATGCCGGCTGCGGCGGGGGTGGAGATACTGGCTGGGACTCCGGCTGGTAGCACTACTGCGCCGCCCGCCAGCGGGCACGCCGTACGCGGCCAATGGCCTGGAGCGTCTGGCTGATCCCCCTGAACAGCCTGTAGCGGCAATCGGTGCCGGCCTTGAAGATCATGATGGCCTTCAAGGCCACCTGCGCCACGGAGTCCGCTGACACACGTAGCAGGGCCATGAAGCCGTAGACGGCGCAGATCACGAGGGCCAGCCGGCGCATCCCCCGAAGGGTGAGCGCGCGGGCGTCCTCAAGGCGTGGGCCCCAAGAGCGGGAGTCCTTGAAGGATCTGGTGGCCTCCTCGGCGTGCCAACGTTTGAGGTAGGCATTGAAGGCGTCAAGGATCTCGGCACCGGACTTCAGCTCCTCACTGACAAGGAGCATGAAGGGCGCGCCCTGGACGCGTATCCCCCAGGCGGCGATGAGCGTCCTAGCCGCGCCCCACGGGCGGCGCTTGCCGGCGCCCTTCCCGTGGGCCTCGACTGTCCTGACGGTGATCGCCCCGATTCGAATGCTGACAGCCCGCTTCCCTCTGGCGATGATCTTCTTCACCGTGAGGCGCGGCACGATCATCGCGGCGGCTTCGTCAATGCGGACGACCCTTCCGTCCGGCACCTGGATGAATCGATCAGTGGCCTTGGCAGATTCGGTGTTGTTGACCTTCAGCCGGCAGATCCAGCGTAGGCCGATCTCGTCTAGGCCAGCGAAGTAGGGGTTGCCGTCGAAACCCCGGTCGAACACCCACCAGGCACGGGTGCCGACGTAGGGTGCGGCCATCCCGATCTTGTCCAGAAAGGTCAGCGTCTGTGATCTGTAGCCCGGTTCGATGAAGGAGAACGGGTGGTAGACCAGGGGGAGCTGAACACCCGTCGGGAGGCAGGCTTCGATCTGCACGATCGGGTAGCCAATGCCCTTGTCGCCTCGGCTGCCGTCGCGGCATACGCAGGCGTGTTCCATGCTTCCCTTGCGGCGCCGGGTATAGGGCTTCTGGATGTCCGTGTAGTCCACCGCGACCACGACGCCTTGACCGTCGTTGCGCCGCGTCAGGGTGCTGGCGTGCTCAAGTACCCGCCGCTGGATCGCAGTCTCGTCCAGCCGCCCGCTGTTGAGGTTCCGCGACAGCCGTTTCTCGGTCTGCGCGATCTGGAGAGGTTCCCGCAGCGCCCGCCCGATCTCCGAGAGCATGACGCTGTGTCCGGCATAGATGCCGTATACCATATCTCTAAGCCATTTTTGCTGCGGCCTGTGCTGGTCTTGCCCGATGAAGGACAGGTATCCCCCCATGCGATCGAGGATCTTCATGGCGACTCCCGAGGCCTCGACGCCGCGGCGTCGAAAACCACTTGCTTCCCCGGGAGTTAGGGGCTATGCTCCTGTTGTGGTTGAGGAGCTGTCGCCCCGTCCCCCCCGGGTCGATGCCTTGAACCTGGAAGCCCGGTGCTGGAACACCGGGCTTCCGCTACTTCAGGGTTGTGGATCCGCTCCTTTCGTGGTAGAGGTTGAGAAGAAGTCGCCCCTTGGCGCTCCTGGCCGCGGAGTGGAAATGCAGCCTGGGTGCACCAAGGGGCGCAAAGTTCATTCGGGATTGTGGATCCGGGCGAACCGTGGTAGAAGATAGACAAAGGCGCGCCTCACCGTGACGTGTGCCGCCATGGACTAGAACGGTCGTCACGGTGAGGCGCGCTAAGTTCATTCAGGCCTCCCAGCTTCGTCGGTGTGGGCAAGAACCACAGCGCGTTCATGGCCCGCAGGCGTGAGTTCGTAGAACCCACGGCGCGACACGGCGAAGAACACCTCGTTCGACCGCAGCAGGTAGCTGACCTGGTCCTTCGTCAGCTTCTCGGGAAGGAAGGATGGCAGGCGTTCCATGACATCAGCGAGGCGCACGGCGCCCTCTGCGATGTGGATCACCCGGATGATGGCGTTGACCCTGTCGGCGCTCTGGCTCGCGGCCGCGTGGCTCTTGGTCTTCCGCCCTGGTGGTGGTGTCTTCGGGGGTGTAGGCGGCCGGGGGATTTCAGCGCCGTCTTGCACGCCAGCAAGCGCGAGGAGCGCTGCGCCCTCGCCGGCTTCGTCCATGATCACGCCGATCCTCGCCTGAAGCTCCAGCAACGTCTCCCAGCGGCTGTACGCATGCCGCGCCTCAAGCTGCGCGTCGCTAGCAACCTGCTGTTTCCGCTCGTAGTCGCTCTCGGCCTTCGCGATCAGCGTCTCGAAAAGGGTGATGATCTGGTCGCGCATGGGCACCTTCCACCGGTAAACTGAAGTTCAACCGGTGTTTTAGCCGACATCACGGACGTACGCAAGCGCGATTTATTCACGGCTACGTCTTACAGGTGCGTCTTCGGCCGAAGAAGGCGCTGGCGCCGCTGGGATCGGGGCCGGCCGATTCTGGGCTAGGTGCTGTCGAACCCAGCTTGACACCTGCCGCACGGTCGAATAGAAGCGCGGGCGTTCGTTGAGGCGTGGTCGAATTGGCAAGACGTCGGGTTCTGGCCCCGAAGGTTCCAGGTTCGAGTCCTGGCGCCTCAACCAGTTGAATTTGCTCCCATCGTCTAGCGGCCTAGGACGCCGGCCTCTCACGCCGGAAACACGGGTTCGATTCCCGTTGGGAGTGCCATCGAGGCCCCGCTCTTGCTTGAGAGCGGGGTCTTGCGCTTCGGGGTCGGGGAGGGGCGGAG
>Ga0233425_10003790_pt1 | contig 26662 bp, 21 predicted proteins | sample Watercolumn_Towu_2_FD_181712 | JGI IMG/M metagenome (GOLD analysis project Ga0233425, IMG submission 181712) | Freshwater microbial communities from Lake Towuti, South Sulawesi, Indonesia - Watercolumn_Towuti2014_140_MG | ecosystem: Environmental > Aquatic > Freshwater > Lake | place...
TCTTTTGAGGATTGGATTGTCAATCGTTTTGGACGGACGTTATATAATTTGTTTTTCGGTCCGTATACGGAGAAATTATGGGGCATATCTCCTAAGCTTATTTCTTCAGATTGGGCTTCTCAGAGAATTTCGTTGCTGAATCTGAAAGACGTTCTTCTGCGGCTTTTCAAAATAAAGAAAGGCACGCCGCGTACCTATGCCAAAGGCTATTTTTATCCCAAAAAAGGTATAGGGCAGATGTTTGATATTATGAGTGAAGAGATTTCTAGAATGGGCGGGAAAATCATCCTGAATGCAGAGGTTTCGGGGTTAAATGTAAACAATAATGTCGTTGAAAGTGTCTGTTACGTCCAGCGTGGTGTTACCAGGACGATTGATTGTGACGCTATTATTTCTACAATTCCATTGTCCGATTTCGTAAAGGCATTTCCAGGACGCCTAACGGAGAACGTTATAAATCATGCATCTGTCCTAAAATTCCGAGCGGTGAGATTCTTAAACATTCTGGTAGATCAGCCCGATATTAGTGATAACACGTGGATGTATGTTTCTGAAGGGAAATATATCATGACGCGTATCCAGGAACCAAAACGCCGGAGTCCTTTTAGCGCGCCTGAAGGGAAGACGTCTGTTATGCTGGAGATACCGTGCAACGAGAACGATGAAACCTGGAGTTGCCCGGAGGAAGTCTTGCTGAAACGTTGCCTTGCTGATTTAAATGAATTGGGGATCAATATCCAGGATAAGGTTATGGGTTATTTTACAACAAGTGTGACCCATGGCTATCCTGTTTACAGCCTTGATTATTCAATGCACCGCCAAAAACTCTTTGATTTTCTGGCTTGTTACGAGAACCTGATTACTTGCGGCAGACAGGGGACGTTCCGGTACATCTTTATGGATACGGCTATGGAGATGGGAATTGCCGCTGCACAGACCCTTATGCTGGATAATTTGTGTAAGAAAGAAGATGTACAATTAATGCGTTCAGAAAAAGAGTTACTGGAGACAGCATCTATAACGGCCTAAATAATATCATGCAAGCAACAGTTAATTACAACGAATTAACAAAAACCCATTGTCAGACGAAAACAGTTTCCTTGCGGGGTTATCTCGTTCCGATAGCTGCCGTCTGTGTCTGTCTGGTTACCAGGGTATTATTTTTCGGAAAATACATTGACGAATGGGACAGTGTCAACTTTGCCTTTGGTTTGTCAAAGGGCTATGATATTCTGCACGATCAGCCGCATTTTCCCGGTTATCCTGTTTACATGTTTGTGAGCTGGGTTTGGTACAAAATTTCAGGGTCTGATATACAGGCATTGATCTTTTCCGGCGTTTTGTTTAGCAGCTTTGCGGTATTTCCACTGTATGAACTGGCAAGACGTATGTTTTCTAAGGAAGCGGCTATCCTTGCTTCTATTGTATATATTCTGAATCCCCAGGTTTGGTTGCAGGCGGAAAAGCCACTCTCGGATGCCTTCGGGTTATTTTTTGTCATTACAGCCGTATTGTTTTTTTACCTGGCGGTTGAACACATTCATGGGACTCAGAGGAATTGTTTCCGGGCAAATGGGAAGGCAAAGGATGGGGATAAAATTTCCTTGTGGTATCTGGCATGGGGTGGTCTGCTCTTAGGGCTGGGATTAGGCGTACGAGTTACCTACCTGGCATTGATACCTACCATGGCGTACGCTGCATTTCAGGTAAACAAGAGGGTGGGCGGCAAGAAGATCGCCCTGTGGGGAGGTACAGGCCTGGCCATTGGCGTATTTTTGTGGCTGGGTTATTTGCTGGTTCAATTTACTCCGTATAAGGTTTACAGAAAGTTGTTGAGCCACGCAGATTACCACTTTTACAGGGAAGGGAATTCTATCATTACAACGGATGATTATAGTGAACGTTTTCTCGATATCTTTCAAAATCTGAGTGCGCATAGTTTAGGTACGTGGTGGACAGATGCTCCCTTTTTAAGGATCATTCCAACGATAATAATAGCGCTTGCCTTCGTGTGCTTTTTTATCCATGGGAAATGGAATTTCCAAAAGAGGTTTTTGTTGGCTTTTTTTATTCCCTATTTTTTGTGGATTGCATTCGTACAGGACGCAATCCGGCAGATTATGGTGCTTGCCCCTTTCTTGCTGATTATTATCAGCGCAGGGTTAATGTACGGGTTTACTCACTATTTGAAAGACAAGAAAGAAGGTTCCCTGGTATTTCTTGTCGTAGTATCTGTTTTTGTTATTACGCTAGTCATTGATTCGCTGAGGATTGTTTCTATTAACAGGAATGAAGTGCCGCCGTCCGTCTCAACAATAAATTATATAACAAAAAATTATGAGAGAGACGATACGAAATTTTACTGTTTGAACGATTGGCGTTTATTCCAGTATTATGCCCCGGAGTGGTGTGATAAGAAAAGTAGCCATGTTTATTTTGTGTCAACTATGAGTAAGGTAATAAAAGATCTTGAACGCTTGAGGAATAAACCAAAAAATATCCTTATTTCATCCAAGCTCTTTGAAAGGCATAAGTATAAAGATAAACTTAAGAAACTGGCTGTATTTGAAAGGAATAGATATGCCGTAGCCGATTACAACTGGCTGGCTTTGTATAGTTTTAACTGGCGGTGAGCAGGAGGTGACCACAAATTTACAATGAAGAATTAGCACTTCACATTTTTTAAAGGCCGTATGAACATTTTATATTTTCATAGATTGGAGGTCTGAATGTTAAAGAAGGTATTTTTATTGCTAGGTTTTATTATGATAGTTAGTTGTTTATCCATGCATAATCGTGTAGATGCTCAGACATCCACCGGCAGTATATCTGGCACGGTGACAGATGAATCCGGAAGCCCGATTAGCGGCGTAACGGTGTCCGTAAAAAGCAAAAAACTGAAATTTAAGGACAGCGGCACAACCGGAAGTAGCGGTCAATTTGAATTTTCAGACTTGAGCGCAGGTAAGTACGTCTTAACGGTAAAAAAGGATGGTTATTCAAGTGCAAAGAAGAGTATTAAACTCAAAGCAGGACAAAATAAAGTCGTCAGTATCCAACTGAAGGGGACGGGGACAGGAAGCGGCAGTGGAAGCGGTTCAGGCAGCGGGAGTGGCAGTGGTTCAGGAAGTGGAAGTAAATAATATAACTAGCGCGGCTACGCCGCATCAAAGCAGTGAAGATAAGTGGCGTGTGACAGGCGGCGGATGACGTTTTACCCGTTACTTGCCATTTGTTACGCGTCGCCATTTTTTTAAAAGAGGTTTTTAGTGTCAATGCTATGGGGTTATCCTAATACAAGCGGGAATTCAGATTTGTCCAGGGGGATGGAATGGGTTCCCGCTTCCATAAAATGTCGATAAACTGAATAAATTTTTTAAATTTTAATTGAGAATGAGTCTTAGTCATTGAAAGGAGTTTTATGAAGCGTTCATTAAACAATCTGTTTATGTCGTTGGGTGTCGTCTCTTGTCTCTTTGTTGGCACGTACGCGTTAGGGACGAATGTTTCTACTGTTCAGGCGGCATCGATTATAGGTGTTGTTACGGACGAAAACGGCGACCCCATAGATGATGCCGTTATAAAAGTTAAAAATAAAGGGAAAAAAAAGACTGTATCACCAGACTCGGATGGTTTTTATGAAGTTACGAAACTGAGGAAGGGAAAACACAAACTCACGGTTGAATCTGTTGGTTACGAGACGGTGTCAGAAATCGTGACCATCAGGAAAAATAGTGAAGATGTTGAAAAGGATATTACCTTGAATTTTTCGACATATACTAAAACCAACGATACCGATGCCATTGATGCGGCAGTATCCGCCTTCAGTGAAATTAGCACCTTGAGAAAGGAAGAAACAATTGATGGCGATGCGATAGAGGCGGCGTATGAAGGAGAACTTCAGGATTTAGTCCAGGAGGTGGATACGGAAAATAGTTTAACCCTGGATAGCGATATAACGGGTGCTATCGAGGATATAAAGAATAGCAACGAGCCGAAATTGGCTGCCCAGGTGATTGATAAGACGCTTCAGCGGGTCTTTTATCTGTCCGTTCTGGAAAATATTACTCATGCACGTGACGATTTTGAAGAGGACGACACCTCTGAGTTGAGCCAGTACTGGGATCAGGCATATGCCGCTTATCAACCGCTCATAGGAACTGCCGACAGGGAAAATAAAGTGCTTACTTCGGACCGGACAAACATAGATACGGGGAGTAACCCGAATCTGGAAGACCAAATCACCGTTGCTTTTATTCGCGGGCAGAAGGCCCTGGGAAAAAAAGATTCAGAAGAGGATGAGATTACTCTTGGCATACAGCGGCAGGTCATCAGACTCTCCCTTGTCAGGGCCTTTTACATAGCCGTGCTCAGAGAAGTTGAGGCAATTTTGGATAACAGGGACAGCGATACAGAGAAGGCTGGTGAAGTACAAAAAGAAGGTGAGGTTTACTACCGGATTATCGAAGAATTTGTCTCTCGCGACAACCCGACGGGGAATGAAACCATTAAATCTCAATTAACCGGCGAATTATCCGATGTGACTGCCGATACGATTGTAAGCGAACTGAGCAAAGGGTTCATCGGGAGAGTCGAAGGCGAACTGGAGGAAAATGAAGAGGCTTTAAGTGAGAATGACCGGGGAGATGCCATGATACTTGCAGAAGAGGCGTTGCTGTATTCAGGGGTGTTTTTGGAAGATCTGGAGTTGCGATTGGGGGCAGAAAATTTGGGCGAGATAGAAGATGCCTTAAATGATTTAAGGGATGCCAGTGATAAGTTGAGCACATCGGATGCAGATACTGCCCGGCAGACAATAACAACCACCATCAACAGCTATGAAAACGAATTACTCTAGTGATAACCAAGAAAGGAGTAACTATGATTAAAAACAAAAAGGGATATTTTTTTATTGCATCGGGAATTATTGTTGCTGTTTTTTTGGGAACAAGTCTCATTCAGACTGTTAGCGCAAGCAACCCGCCTGTAGAAAAAGGAAAAGATACGAAGATTAAATTTTCTTCAAAAAAGAAGATCAGCTTTACCAATGATATTCTGCCTCTTTTTGTGAAAAGCAGGAAGGTTGGTAAAACCGAATCTTTCCCTTGTATTAAGTGTCATTTTACCAGCCTTACCATAGAAAGCAGCGGTGTTCCTGAAAATGCCATGACCGAATTCAGTATGGGCTCATATAAGGACATCATGGCTGGTGCAGATGCAGGGACAGAACCTATCGTTGATACTGACGATCCTGAGAAAAGTCTTCTTTTGCAGAGGTTGATAGGAGAAGGTGATGACCTGGAAGATACGGATGGCCGTATGCCTTATGGAGGGCCTTTTTTTACCAAAAAAGAGATTGCAAAAATCCGTAAATGGATTGAAGAAGGAGCAGAAGACGACACCCCATCTCCAGACTTCAACCGTGATGTCCTTCCATTATTAACTGAATCGGTAAATGGCAGCGTCCCATGTAAACAATGTCATTATAATAACAACGATGCTACGTCCAAGGAACGTTCTCCTTCTCAGGCATGTATGGATCTCTCTAGCTGGGAAGGTGTGATTTCTGGCGCTGATGGGACTGAACACGAAGCCCTTATCGATCTGGAAAATCCGTCGGAAAGCCTGATCATAAAACGTTTGCGTGGCCAGACTACAGAAGAAGATGCCGAAAAAGACCACCGTATGCCTTTGGGTGGGCCTTATTTTACGGAATATGAGATCCAGAAGATAGAGCGCTGGATAGCCGATGGAGCAAAGGGGCCTAATGGCGAAGATCCGAGTGAGGCAGAAACCAGCGATGTCTATACAGGTGCGGGTGAATGCCTGGAAGGAGAAGGGAGCGGCAGCGGTTCTGGAAGTGGGAGTGGAAGCGGCAGTGGTGAATCAACGCCAACGCCAACACCAACGGAGTCGCCGTCACCAACAGCAGTTGCATCACCAGTGGGAAGCTGAGTAGTAACGAATGAAGTAGCATTATGAGTTCTGCAGAAAGTTCCAGAAACTGGTTTTAATATTCGTGTGGGGATAATTCGTGAATTACCCCTACATTAGTAAATCTCATAGGTGAAAAATATTTATAGAAGTATGACATTAAGTCTCAAACAGTATTTATTTTTATCAGGAGGTTGTATGAATAGAGAAAAAGTGGGCGTTTTATTTGTAGGATTAAATGGAGCTACAGCCAATACTACAGTGGCAGGCTCTCTTGCCATAAAAATGGGGTTGTCTAACAATTGTGATGGCATGATAACAGAGACTGAATTATTTTCGCACGTAAATCTTGCAGGGTTCAACCAGTTTGTGTTTGGAGGTTGGGATGTTACTGGTTACGATGCTTACAAGTCCGCACGGTTTAACAAAGTATTAGAACCGTGGCTGATTGAGGACTTGCGTCCAGCGCTGGAAGTGATAAGACCATGGAAGGCTGTAATAACAGCACATGACGTGGATGCTGCCAGGAGAGCCGATAATGTTATGGCCGTCTCATCATTACAGGACGGATTGAATGCATTGAAACAAGACATCCTCTCTTTCAAGGATCGGCACCATCTGGATAAGGCCATTGTCGTCTATCTTGCTTCCCCTTTAAAACAGGTACAGTTAAAGGACATTCATAAGGACATTTCGAAATTCAGAAAGGCATTGGTTGATAATGACGAATCTATAAGCTCGGCTATGTTATATGCCCTTGCGGCTATAGAAACGGGATGCCCATTTGTAGACTTTACCCCGAATGTGACGCTAAAAATTCCTGCCATCATGCAGCTTGCCGAAGAAAAGAAAGTCCCTCTTGCAGGAAGAGACGGTAATACGGGACAGACCCTTATTAAAACCGTGCTTGGTCAGATGTTTAAGATCAGGAATCTCAAATTGCATGGGTGGTACAGCACAAATATACTCGGGAATAACGACGGCCTGGTGCTTTCTATGCCCGAACACAGACAAACAAAGATGGAGGATAAATTGGGGGTGCTGGAGCCTGTTCTGGGCTATAACCATTTTACGCATATTGTGGACATCCATTACTATCCTCCGAGGGGGGATAACAAAGAGGCTTGGGAAAGCATTGATTTTTCAGGGTGGCTGGGTATGCCCATGAGCGCAAAGATAAACTGGCTGGGCAGGGATTCCATCCTGGCAGCTCCGTTAATCATCGATTTGGTCAGACTGATGGAATTTGCCCTCAGGCGGGGAGACTATGGTATTCAATCCCAACTGGCTATCTATTTTAAACATCCTTTAGATTCTTCTGCACGAGGGTTCTTTGATCAGTATATGCAGTTAAAAAATTATTATTCAGGGATTCAAGAACCAATTGCGGAACCTGGTATGGATCGTCAGGTGGGGAAACAACATGTGGCTTTAGCAGTGTAGCCTTGGAAGACTTTATCGCTATGCAGAATGGTGAGATGTACTCAGAAATATCCGATATTCGAAGTATACCAAAGATCGGGTATAGAAAAGCGTAATAGGTTCAGTCCCCCTCATAGCCTCCCCTTCGAGGGGACTGAACTGTTACGAAAATGCAGAAAAAATTTGTAGCAATCTGAGGGGTGAAGGATGAAGGACTATCTCTGGAAGATTTCATTGGGATGTATCATAGCGTCCCTTATATGCCTGCTTGTGTTTTTCTTAAAGATTGTGGTGGATTTCCTTAAAGAATCAGTTCTTGGTTTAACAACCTTGTATCCTGTTTAAAAATGAAATCAGTTATATGATACTTTATGGTTGTAAAAAGATATTTCCTTTTATCGCCTTTATTCCTGTCTATTGTCCTTCTTTCATCGTTGTCTTTAGGACAATCCCTGCTTGAGGAAGACGAGCCGCCAGAAAACTACAAGTTCCAGATATTTCTGGAGGAAGAGGAGGCGCTGGCTAAAGTCTTTGCTGGTTGTGACAAGATAGAATCTGAGTTTTTAACACTTACTCCTGAAGGGCACGAATATTTTAAGGGATTACTGAAAAGACCCGATATTGAAACAACCTTTCAGGTATATATTGGTAAAAAGGGGGAGGTAATAGATCGATATGCTATTATCACAGAGGAGATGGGCTGTTTTCACCCTATTACCTGGATTCTCAGTACAAACACAGAGGGAAGGATTCTTGATATAGCGGTGATGATTTATAGGGAAAGCCGGGGACATGAGGTCAGCCGCAAGCGATTTCTTAAGCAATTTGAAGGCAAGTCCATAAAAGATTCCCTCTCGACGAATAAAGACATTATCAGGATTACAGGCGCAACCGTATCGGTGCAGGCGGTATGCAGAGGTGTAAAGAAGATGCTTGCTTTTATTAACGAATTTTATATCAAAAACAATCCTGCCTCAACGACCTTGGCACAGCGCTTAACTTCCAAAGAAAAAAGCGCCGCAAGAGGAGTTCCCATACAAGTATTTACAACTGCAAGGGTCATCGATGGAGTAAAGGCGGTAGTGGTTGCTGAGGTGGACAGTGAGAGACGGTTCTTCTCCCTAGCAGATAATGCATTTAACGAAATAGAACGTGTTGAAAGGCTTTTCAGGAAAGAGTTGAAGGTATTGAACAGTGTAGCCGGAGAGACCGCTTATCCTTGTAACAATGAGCTATTTGAGGTTGTGAAAAGATGTTATCAATATGGCACACTTACTGAGGGCGCTTTTGATGTTACAGTTTCCCCATTATTAGAGCAATGGGGAGTGTATAAGGGTAAATTGAAAGCGGTGAGAGAGGAGAAACTCATACCTCTTCTCAAGGTAGTTTCTTATAAAAATATAAAGATAGATGACGATAATAAGGTAATTTCTTTTGCCCATAGGCAAACAAAGGTAGATTTGGGTCCGGTAGTAAAAGGATATGCGGTGGATAAGGCATTAGAGCTTCTTAAAGAATCGGGGATAACTTCAGGTTGCATAAACTTCGGAAGCATCACACGAATTATGGAGCCGCCTTCTGGAAAAAATTTCTGGAAGATAGGCATTCCCCATCCTGGAAAAGGGGACTCGGTAATTGGCTCTTTACACCTGTCTGGTAAAGGCGTTGCTTTTGTGGCCAATTATTCCAGGTATCCTTCCATACAAGATAAAATGTATAACCATCTTGTTGACCCGAAGTTGGGAAAGCCAGTTACTGGTGAAGTTCTAGCCGTTACGGCAATTGCCAATACGGCTGAAGAGGCAGGGGCACTTGCTACCTCCCTTTTTGTAATGGGTGTGGATGGTATTCAGAGACTCACAAAAATTTTTCCTGACATAGGTTGGGTGCTCCTTTATGAGAAGTCAAAGAACAATATCGAGCTTCTGGTGTCTCCAAATATGTCAGAAAAATTTATGAAAGGAGAAGAAAAGATTTTTAAATACGGCAAGGGTTCCGGATGTCCCTTTAGTCCGTGAAGATGTCAAGGAAATTCAAAGTTGCCACAAAGCCACCGAGACAATAAGTTTTTTCTTAGTGGTTTTGTGTCTTGGTGGCAGAAAGAAGTTGCCGAAATTTTACCAATTAAATAAAAGGAGTGAGACTATGACTATTATTCCAAATTTCAGGAAAACATTGCCGTTTTTAGCCTTAATCATGGGTGTGTTTCTATCAGACGTTTCATTTGCAAAAGAAAGTATTAGAGACATAACCTCTACGGAATTGAAAGAAATTATTCGGACAAAGAAGGATAAAATAGTCGCAGTAACCTTCTGGGCAACGTGGTGCAAGACCTGCCAGGAACACGTTCCTGAGCTTAACGCTATCCATGAGAAGTATAAAGAGAAAAGGGTAGAAATAATAGGCGTATCACTGGACAATAAACCGAAAGAAGTAAAGGATTTCGTCGAAAGCAAAGGGATTGCCTTTCCTATTTTTAGAGCCAAAGACAAAGAGGAAATGAGTTATATTTACAATGTCAGAAAAATCCCCATTGTGTATTACTATAAAAACGGAGAATTAGAACACATAGAAGAAGGCTATACTGATCCTAAGCATATCGAAGAGGATCTACGCAGTTGTCTGGAAGGGTCCAAGCCGCCGTCAAAAGACGCAAATTCAAAATCGAAATAGGGATTATCAATGCTCGCATCGGGAAGTGGTATCATAAATAAGTGGTGGCATTTTCAAAATTACGAAGTATAATTCCGAAAGAAAATAGAGAATTGGTTAATAAATTAAGATAATAATAAGGAGGAGCGTATAAATACGAAAAATACATGTCTGAAAATATTTAAAGGAAATAATTTAATATAACAGAAAAATAGGAGGAAAGAGTATGGACGCTTTAAAAGTAATTACAAAGTTTCGATTTTTAATGGGGTTTTATGTATTATCAATGTTGTTTTGCTTTCCTCAAGCGATATCGTCGGTTTTTGCTGATGGGGCTGTTGCTCCTGAAATACCCGCTAGCCCACCAGCACAGGTCGAGAAGTCTTCCGGGATGGACGAGCAAAAATTTGCAGAAATCTCTTCAGAAATACATCTTAAGCACGAGGATTTGGAGAAACTGCAACGTGCCGTTTGTGAAACGACAGAGAGAAACCTGGTCGGAAGGAAGTTTATAGAGGTGTACGGTCCCTTGGGGAAGGGTGTTCAATGTGTACCCCTTGATACCTATGCAATACCCTCCTGGGCAAGCGTTGATATGCTTGGTGAGGGTGGCGATGCGATACATACCCTGAAAAGGGACATTGCACACATACCCCTTATTTACAAGGATTTTTGGCTCTTCTGGCGAGATATAGAGGCAAGTAAAAAGTGTGAAACACCACTTGATATAAGCGCCGCAGTGGGTGCGGCTGTAGCCGCTGCCACAAGGGAGGATGATCTCATATTCAATGGTCTGCCGGAAATGGATATGGCAGGTCTTTTGAGTGTGAATGGGAGGAATACTCTAAAGCTTAGTGACTGGTCAGTGGTAGGTAATGGCTTTCAGGATGTAGTAGTTGCCGTAGAGAAACTGAGAACTTTAGGTTTTTTTCCTCCTTATGCTTTAGTGGTGAGTCCAAAGCTTTACGCCCTCCTTCATAAAGTTTATGAGCGGACGGGACAATTAGAGATAAAAGGGGTAAGTGAATTGGTAAAAGGAGGCGTATATCAAAGCCCGGTGTTTAAAAAGGATGTTGCACTCGTTGTAGCTACGGGCAGGCAAAACCTTGACCTGGCTGTAGGAACCAATTTCAAAATAGAATATTGGGGGCCTCAGGATTTGAACCACCGATTCAGGGTCGTAGGAAGTTCGGTGCTCAGGATCAAATGTCCGCAGGCTATCTGCACCCTAGAGTAAGTTATGTTCGGTAACCCGAGTACTTCCATAATTAGTGGTATTTACAGGCCTTTTCTTCTGCTCTAATAACTAACATAGATGCTGATCAATATGTCCCTCGGAAATGGATACAATTTAAGTAGCTGGCATTTTCTCAATTATGGAGTATAATTCCCGAATAAAGAGAAAAACATCCTGATTTTGAATAATAATTAAAGAAAGGATGAGGCTTAAAATACAAAAAAGAAAGTTGGGAAAATTTAAAGAGAAAATAATTTACGGAAAAAGGAGGAAAGGCTATGGGTGCTCTGAATAAACTTAAAACGTTTCTTGGTTTGGCAGGAGTTGTTGCCTTGATGGCGATGGTTTGTTTTCCACGAATGGGTTCGTATGTTTTTGCAGCGTGTACTAAGGAAAACGACTGCCTCTCGTGTCACACGTCACAAGAATTAAGACAGGTACATAAAAATTGTGAATACCTGAAGCAGGGGTGTCTTGCGTGCCATAAAGCGCCAGGGGCTTCGTCTGATTTGGTAAAGGATGCAGGCATTCCTTGTGTTTGTCCACAAGGGGAGACATTATCGGGGAAGGAAGAGGCAAGGTTTGCAGAAATTTCATCAGAAGTACGTCTTGGACAGGAAGATTGGGAGAAGATGCAGCGTGCCGTCCATGAGACGGTGGAGAGAAATCTTGTTGGAAGGAAGTTTGTTGAGGTGTACGGCCCCCTTGGGACGGGTGCCCAATGTGTGCCTCTTGACACCTATGCAATACCTTCCTGGGCAAGCGTTGATATGCTCGGTGAGGGAGGCGATGCCATACATACCCTGAAAAGGGACATTGCCCACATACCCCTTATTTACAAGGATTTTTGGCTCTACTGGAGGGACATAGAAGCCAGCAAAAAGTGTGAGACACCGCTTGATATAAGCGCCGCCGTAGGCGCGGCTATAGCTGCTGCTGCGCGGGAGGATGATCTTATCTTTAATGGCATGCCGGAAATGGGCATGACCGGCCTTTTGAATGCGAATGGACGGAACGTCCTGAAGCTCGGCGACTGGTCGGTAATCGGAAATGGTTTTCAGGATGTAGTATCAGCCATTGAGAAGCTGAGGGGGTTGGGTTTTGCTCCGCCTTATGCCCTTGTAGTAAGTCCCAGGCTCTACGCCCTTCTCCATAAAGTCTATGAGCGCACGGGAAAATTGGAAATAGATGGGGTAAAGGAATTGGTAAAAGGTGGCGTTCATCAAAGCCCAGTATTCAAAAAGGACGTTGCGCTTGTTGTGGCAGTGGGCAGGCAGAACCTGGATTTGGCTGTAGGTACAAATTTTAAAGTAGAGTACTGGGGACCTCAAGATTTAAACCACCGATTCAGGGTCGCAGGAAGTTCGGTGCTTAGAATCAAATGTCCGCAGGCTATCTGCACGCTAGAATAGTGGTCATAAACAACTTCAAATATTTACAATTTACGAATTACGATTTGAGATTTTGCTGTGAGCGCTTGGTCGAACGATTTTAAAAATCATAATTCTGAAATCATAAATCTAAAATAGTTTCTGGCTCGTCTAAGTTAGGAAACCGATCATGCTAAAACAATCACAGATTTTCCTTCTCTCTGTGCTCGTGTGTCTTTTCCTCATTCTCAAGGTGGGATATGCTGAAATTCCCTGCCTTATAGGAAAGGATGGGGTTGTCAATCTGGAGATGGAAGCGAGACCTGTAGCGATAGAGCTCAGACCCGGAGTGTTTTTTGATGCGTGGGGATATTGTCTGAAGGGAGAAAACCTCACCGTACCCGGTCCCACAATAAAGGTGAGAGATGGGACAAAGATCAGGATTCACTTCACCAACAAGTTAACGGTCCCTGCCTCTGTTCATCCACACGGCGTAAAGTATACAGTTTCCAACGATGGCGCCCACATAGCGGGAAATCCAGCAAGCATCGTGATGCCAGGGGAATCCAGGATTTTTGAGTGGGATACGACAGGCACGCCGGGAACATGGTTTTACCACACCCATGCATTCGAAATGGGCGGTGATGAAGGATTGTACAGAGGATTATGGGGGGCGCTTATTATAGAACCTAAAGAGGACAATCCCAACCCACCGGACAAAGAATTTGTGGTCTTTATGCACACATTTCATGTCAATGGGCAGGAATATGAAACCTTCAACGACAAGTCCGGTGATATGGAGTTTATGAATGGGGAGAGCTCCGCCTTTCCGGGCCTTATGTGGAGGGTAAAGATGGGAGAGAAGGTGAGGTTCCATCTCGTAAACTCTTCAGAAGAGATGCATACATTTCATACCCATGGCCACCGCTGGATAGACAGGGCTAGCGGGCAGTTGATCGATAACGTTGACCTTGCCCCATTTACTTCATACGTCCTGGATTTTGTTGCCGGTGAAAGTGTTGGGCCGGGCAATTGGATATTCCACTGCCATTTCCATGAACACATGATGAATGGTATGTTTGGAATTTTCGTGGTGGAGAAAGAAACAAAAAAACCTCCAACAACGACATCCCCACCTACCCTCAAAGGCTTTTCAGGCTCTTTTACTTATCCAGACCCCTTGCTTAAAGAAATGTATGAAAAATTTGCTGGTACCGGAAAGGGTGACGGTCCCTGGGGTGATGCTTATAAACCGATTCCCTTTTATACCTATTTTAATCCAACCAGGCATTATAACCCGCCTGAGAGCCAGGATTACAAGAGGCTTTTGGAACGATACAAACCCGATGAGTGTATAGAATGCCATGAAGAAGCTTCGCCTGGCATAGTCGAACAGTGGAAGCAGTCTAACCATGCTAATCCAAAAAAGAGTCCAGAGGTCTCTGCGGAGACGCAGGAAATAGAGCAGTTGATTGGTAAAGAACTGAATAGCTGGAAACCGGGGACAAAAGACGGCGTGTATTGTTCCTATTGTCACGGTGACGATCATGAAAATTTGTTCATGCCTACGGCAGATAATGCATGTGGTGCATGCCATCCGAAGCAGGCCAGGGAGTTTGCAAAGGGGAGAGACCACGGCAGGCCTAATCACACGCAGAGTTGGGAGGCAACAGTATCTGTTCCGTGGTATGTTGAAAATTACCGGCGCGGTGAAGGTTATTCTATGGTGGGGTGTGACCAGTGCCATCAGAATATGTCTTCATGCGACGACTGTCACGGACGTCATCGTTTTTCGGCTGCCGAAGCCCGCCGTCCCGAAGTGTGCTCTGGCTGCCATATGGGGCCTGACCATCCCGACTGGGAGAGTTATGAGCATTCCAAATGGGGTATAATTTACAAGACTAGCGGAGCACAGTGGAATTGGGAAAAGACGCTATCGGAGGTTGTTCCGGGCAAAGATTATCCTGCCCCAACGTGTCAATACTGCCATATGTATGTGGGTGGCGGACGTTGGGAAATGAATGTGGAGGCGAAAGGTATCTGGCGTATGGGAGTTGTTCCTCCAAAAGAGGTGGAATTTAAGTCGAGCCTGAAAGATTTTCCTTACGGTATTACAATACCACCTATGGATAGAAAAATTGAAATCTATTCTGCAGAAAGTGTGGCGAAACGCCGACATTGGGTGGAATTATGCAGTAAATGTCATAGCAGCCGATTTTCAAGCATGTGGTTAGACACGCTGGATCAGTATATGTTTGAATCGTGGAAGAGAATAGATGAGGCACAGTTCATTTTGGAAGACCTCTTTGCGAAAGGCATGGTCAAGCCCTCTCCGGAAGAAAGACCGCCTTTTCCTTTAAGCGATTTAATAATCAAAATGCTAGGACCTGATAAATTGGGTCCGGAGGTTTATAATCTTTTTAAAAAGACGAACGGACACCTGCCGGTTATAGGCCCGGTTCTTGGTGTCTATGCAATATTTACTCAAAAAGACGGAAATCCAAGCGGTATAGAAAGGGAATACGTTGAGATGTGGTTCTGGAACCACCTGCAGGGTTACAAGGGGACTGCTCATGCCCAGCAAGACATAAGCTGGTGGTGGGGCTCTTCACAAACCATGGGAAACCTGACCCGCATACAGGACGAGGCGGAGAAGTTGCGACGCCTAAAGGCAATTGAAGATAAAGCAACAAAATAAAATAAGACGTTTTTAGCTAATGAATTAAAAAAGATAAATTTTTAAATTGTGTTGACATTTTATATTTTTTTAATATAATTCTGAGACTGAGTCTCAACCACATCTAAAAATCTTTAAAAGGAGGGTAAAAAATGTCAGTGCTAATTGTAGGTGGTGACCATTTAGGGAGTATCCCAAAAGAGCTTGATAAACTCGGAGTGAACGAGGTTCAGCACTTAACGGGCAGAAGTGGGCAAAAAATCCGTGACGGAATTCCGGAAACCATGGACTTTATCATCATGCTGTACGACTTTGTGAACCACAACTTAGCTTACAAAATAAAGAAGTCTGCGGAAAATAGAGGTATTCCTATCATCTATGCAAAAAGATCATGGTCGTCAATTTATCAAAAGATGAAGGAAGGTCAGCAACAATTGAGAAAGATGGGATTGCAGCTTTTCTTAAATTAATTGAACTTTTTACAATACGGGTAATACTATAAGGAGATTGTGTATGATACTGAATACATTCTTTGTATGTCCGGAATGCGGCAATGCCGAAAAGTTTAAAGTATTCACGAGTAACTTTCAAATAGTTAAACAGTCTGCTGAGGGAGTGCGGATATATGAAAGTGGTGTCATGCCGAATTTGCGTGAAAACGATAACTATATCGAATGCCAGTTGTGTTCTAAAAGATCAGAATATAACCTGGCAGTAGATATCGGCAGAAATTATCTTGGAGACCGGAAAACGGCTTAATTTGCAATAAATATTCACAGGAGTTAAAATCTGGTTATGAAGTGCATAAAAAAAACACTCATTGTCATTCTTTTTTTAGCAATTCTGTTTCCGCTATGTAAAACCGCTTTTGCCGGTGTGTCGTTCATTCTAAGCAGAAATGCTGATTATTCAACAGATGACAAGGCTTTTCTTAATACCGATACCATTTACATTCAGATCGCACAGAATATCCTTGATTATCGTGAAATTAAAAAATCATTCTTTACCATACAATCTAACAAGACTGAAAACAAAACCAAGCATTCGTTAAGCTGGAATGACGATCTAAATGCTTTTACTGGGTCTACTTCACTGGGGACTTACTCTGTCGGAGATAAATTAACTATCCTGCTCACCTTGCAGGGAAAAAGCGCCAAAGACAGAATTATCAGAAAGACCAGAGTTGTTATTGGTTATTCAGGACAATGGCAATTAACGGGAACCGTTTATGAAGAAACCGCTGGCAAAACCAAACAATCTCTTGCTGATGCGCGTGTGCGAATTCAAGGGACTGCAGATATTAGCTCAGAGGACGAGAGTTATTATCCCGAAAAGGAAGATAACTTTGTTCTTTCGGACGGAGGCGGGGCTTTTTCCCTGGATTACGAGGGTATTTCGGGCCAGATTGTTGTGATTGCCGCCGGCAAGGAAGGCTATAAAAATGGCGGTGCGAAAGTAACGTTAGGACAGGGAAATACTGCCAGTATTGTCCTTACCTCTATTCCAGAGGAAGACCATCCATCTTACGAGTATATTTCATCAAAAACCTGTAAGAAGTGTCACAGTAATATTTATAATGACTGGCAGGACGGCGATATGGCCAATGCTGCCATTAATCCCATTAATCAGCTTGTCTTTCTCCTCTATACATCGTGGTACGTGACGGGTGACAGGGCTAATTTTAATGACCCATCTATCTTTGACGATCCCAATCCGGAATTTGTTGGGGACAAAGGAAAGATATTTGAAGATTCTGGGGGGAATCGATACAAGATACTTGGCGATGCAGGACACCTCCACGACTGCGCAGACTGTCACTCCCCATCCTATGCATCAAGGGTGCAGGATGATGGCGTGACTCCGATGTGGGATATGAGGGCAGGTGTAATGAGTGATGAGGATAAACTCTCTTCTATAGACAAGCAGGGCGTTCATTGCGATTTCTGCCATAAGGTGCATGAAGTCCGCGCAGAGGAAGAATATTGGACTGAACCCGGGGTAAATTATAAGGTAAATCTCTTGCGTCCAGACCCCCTGCTCAAATCTTCCACCACAGGCAAAGTCACGTTTGGACCACTTGATGATGTTATATACAAAAACATGCAGGCATCCTACACCCCGCAATTTAAAAAGAGTGAGATATGTTCGCCGTGCCATCAGGATGCCAGAAAACTGTATTTACAGCCGGTAGATGAGAATGACCAGCCTACGGGCGAAGCAGTAGAACGCATCTTATGGAGTGAAGATACATACCGTGAATGGCGTTTCAGCGGATATAGTGGACTGGAAGAAGACTACCCCGTAGACAACTATGCCGGCAAGGTGCTTCAATGCCAGGACTGCCACATGAAAGATCCGCCGCCAGACCCGACTACAGGTAAATCTATTGACGATTATACGGAGGTTACAGATCCCTTTTATATGATTTCTAAAGACAAAAGGAAGTACGCCACGAAACGGGATTCCAGAACTATTTACCCCCATCGTTTTGAAGGCACCAATCAAAATCTTTCGGCAGGTGAAAAAAAGAGGTATTTAGACTGGGCCGTAGACCTGACCATTTCTGACACACAGGTAAATGACGGTGTCCTGAGCTTTGATGTAAACGTTACGAATTCTCATACGGGTCATACTTATCCATCAGGTGTGACGCAAAGAAACGTTGTTCTGCTCGTTGAAGTTGCTCAGTCGGGAACCGCCCTTACCCAGATCAATGATCAGACCATAGACAAACCTGGTGGAAATTTTCCTGATGGATATTTTGAAGGTAAGGGAGATTATGCAGGAAAGCCAGGAAAAATTTTTATGAAACATAACAGGATGCTTGTGGATAATGATGCCCTTGACCCATTTTTCAACGATGTACTGTACGCCTATGCCGTTGAAGAATTGTATGATACGAGGATTAAGGCAAACCAGACAGACACCAGTAAATATGAATTTCAAACAATAGACAACAATGAGATTACTATCACCGCCAGGCTTATTTACCGCTTCCTCCCAAAAGGAACCTTAGAATTCGCTGCAAATAACGGATACGTCATTTCCCTTGACGAAAATGACTATGAATCACACAAGGTAGAAGTGACTTTGACGCCTTGAATGAATTTACAGCGGCATTCCACATGGGATTTTCTGTATAAAACTCGACCCTCCCATCTAGGGAAATTATGAAAAACAATGGATGTTTTTGGATGGCGAAGAACCGTATTTCTTTTGCAACGGAATTTTTGCCGTTGAAAGTTATTGTGAACTACTGCTATTGGAAGGAGATAAAGAGGACAATGGTATTTGCTGCAATAGCAATGCATGAGTTGATAGATGTTGCAGTAAACATATTGGATGCCCGCGATCCACATACGTTTGTTCACTCATGGCGGGTTGCGGAATTATCCGTTCTGATTGCTGAAACTATGGGTTTGCCGAAAGAGTGGATTGATAAAATCCATATCGCGGCGCACTTGCATGATATCGGGAAGATCGGAGTGCCGGATAAGGTGTTGAACAAGACAGGAAAATTGAGTAATGACGAAATATTACACATCCAAGCGCATCCGAGAATTGGCTACAATATCATCGAACGATTACCAATCCTGCGGGAAATATCACGCATTGTCTTGTATCACCACGAACGCTACGACGGCCTGGGATATCCGGACGGAATTTTTGGAGAAAATATCCCACTCGAGTCCAGGATCATTTCTGTTGTGGATGCCTTTGACGCCCTTAGTTCTGACAGACCTTACCGCAAAGCAAAAGGTTATGATGCGTGTTTTGAGGAGATTAATCTCCATGCTGGCACTCAATTTTGTCCCATTGTAGTACGACATTTTATGAACATCAGAGACATAATCCCGCATGCACTTGATAAGTTTGGAAAAAAGGAAATTAACCACGTAGCGTTTGTCGGACACGAAGAATTGATGCACTCAAGGAGATTAGTATAATCAATGCGTAATAGGAGTGTTTTAATGAATTTATCGATGTTAAAGCCTGGTGAAACTGGGAAAATACAGGGTATAAGGGTAACGGGCCCTTTAAAAAGGAGGCTCATGGACATGGGTGTGCTTGTTGGTGAGGTGATAAAGGTGATAAAAAAAGCCCCCTTTGGAGACCCCATTGAGGTAACGATAAAAAATTATAATCTTTCCCTAAGACAAAAAGAGGCGGAAGTCATAATCATAACCACAGAAGATCACCAATCTTCGTTGAATACTTCTTTTGAGGGTGTAGCGGCGAAAGGAATTAAAAAATGATTACTGTCGCCGTTGCAGGTAATCCAAATTCTGGGAAATCTACTCTCATCAATGCCATTGCGGGGTCAAGACTTCACGTTGGAAACTGGCCGGGTGTGACCGTGGAAAAGAAAGAGGCGGTGTTTGAACGTGAAGGGAAAAGGATTAAGTTGATTGATTTACCGGGCACTTACAGCTTAAGCCCATACACACAAGAGGAGATCATCGCAAGGGATTATCTGGTTTGTGAAAAGCCCGATGTAATTATCAACGTGGTAGATTCTACCAACCTTGAAAGGAACCTCTATCTTACCGTGCAGTTACTGGAACTTGGCAGACCGGTTATTATTGCATTGAACATCTATGATGAGGCGAAAAAGAAGGGATATAGAATAGATACAACGTCAATGGAAGAGATGCTTGATGTGAAAGTAGTTGTTACGGTGGCGACCGAAAGAACGGGTCTGAATCGTTTACTTGCTGCGGTGTTAGAGGTTGCAGGAAATTCCTCCAGGAATCATTCGAAACAATTAGATTATGGAGAAGATTTAGAAGCCGTTGCTCGTGTAATGGAACAGAAAATTAAACAAAACTATAATTCCCTTGCTAAAAGATATCCCTTGAGATGGTTTATATTTAAACTTCTGGAGGGCGATGGCCATGTTTTGAAAGAAATAAATGGTTGTGGCGATGGTTTGTTTATTGACGATCATGTCCAACATCTCAGGAAGATATACGGGGATGATATCGAATCCATAATGGCAAACGTAAGATATGCAAAGGCAGCAGAAACAGCGCATAGAGTTTTAAGTAAACCCGAGGTCAGAAAAATAGAACTAACAGAAAAAATAGACAGCATTGTATTGAACAGATTCCTCGGCGTTCCCATATTTCTGGGGTTAATATGGTTCGTATTTAAGCTCACCTTTGATGTGTCGACACCATTTGTTGACTGGATAGATGCCGTGGTATCAGGGCCATTAAAGAGACGGACGGTAGAGATGCTTGGAATGATCCATACACCCGCGTGGACTGTTTCACTTGCAACTGATGGTGTGATCGCCGGTGTTGGATTTGTCATCATGTTTGTGCCCGTTATATTTACGATGATGTTTTTCATCACGTTCCTTGAAGGCTCGGGCTATATGGCAAGGGCAGCGTTCGTAATGGACAGGGCAATGCGGGCTATAGGACTTCACGGGAAGGCTTTTATTCCAATGGTCCTCGGATTTGGATGCAACGTGCCTGCCATTTGTGCAACCAGAATCCTTGAAAATTCAAAAGACAGGATCCTTACAGCGCTGTTAATCCCTTTGATGTCTTGTGGCGCAAGGCTGCCTATTTATGTGCTCTTTGTGGGCACGTTCTTTCCTGTAAATTCAGGCACTGTCTTATGGTCATTGTATGTGATGGGAATCGTTCTGGCTATTGTTATGGGAATATTCTTCAAGAAAACGATCTTTAAGGGAGAACCCTCCGTGTTTATTATGGAGCTTCCACCATACAGAATGCCGTCTTTTAAAACCCTCATGGTTTATACATGGGAAAGGGGAAAACACTTTCTGGTCAAAGCTGGTACCTATATACTCTTAGTTTCAATTCTCGTATGGTTTCTTCTGAACTTTCCGTGGGGTGTGGAGCATAAAAAGGATTCTTATCTCGGAAAGGTAGGACAGGTGGTTGCCATTGTATTTAAGCCACTTGGATTTGGAAGCTGGGATGTTGCGGCATCATTGGTTACCGGCGTCATCGCCAAAGAAATAGTCGTGGGCACGATGGGTGAGATATATGTTGAAAAGAAAGAACCGGGAAAAAAAGAACAACAAACTTTTACCGGGGACTTGAAAGAATGTGGGATGTCTTTGACCAATGCGATGAAGGACTCTGCAAAGAATGTGTTTTCGACATTTTGGGTGAAAAGTATCTCCATTGGGGGAGATAAAAAGTTGACGCCGCTGAGGGCTATAATTCAAGGGACATTTACACCTCTGAGCGCCTACGCCTTTCTGGCATTTGTGCTTCTTTATATGCCGTGCATTGTGGCCTCAGTTGCCATGAGGAATGAGTTTGGTACGTGGAAATGGGTGGGGATTTCTTTTACTTATCAAATCGCACTGGGATGGATAGTCGCATTTGCGATTTATCAGGGTGGAAAGATGCTCGGCATAGGATAAGTACCAGATAGCAAACGCCGGATAACACACAAATCACAGGAGGTGTAAGATGACGACTGTAGCCATTCATGAGATGTATGTGGGTGAAACCTCAGAAATAGTCTCTTTTGACGGAGACAATCCTGAAATCAAAAGGCTTCGGGATATGGGAATTAGAGAGGGCAAACTTATTGACCTTATTTACTACGATCCTATCCTGAATAATAAGATTATTATTGGCGTTGATAATACAAGGATAGCCTTTGATGCCAATGTTGTCTATAATATAAAAGTAAGGCCAATCAAGAGCCACTATGAAACCTTTAAGGTAAAGGCACTTTACGATCCTCTTACCCAATGTTTTAACAGGAATGCAACGGAACATATTATCAGAGACGAATATGAGAAGTTCATAAACAACAAAATACCCCTGTCGCTGCTTTTCGCAGACATTGATTATTTCAAGAAAATAAATGATACTTACGGCCATCAGACAGGAGACAGTGTACTGAAAGCCGTTGCATACTCATTACAACAGGGGTTAAGGCGCTCAGACGTCCTGTGCAGATGGGGCGGCGAAGAATTTTTAATTCTGTTAAGGGGTACACATATTCAGGACGCTGCCCAAATAGCTGAACGGCTGAGACAAAAAGTCGAGTCTCATCAATTTCCACTATTTCCTCCTTTTGAACATAGTGGTTTAGTAACCATAAGCATCGGCGGTGCCGAACTTCTCCCTCGTACACAAATAACGCAATTGATTGAGAAAGCCGATAATGCGCTTTATAGAGCAAAGAATAATGGAAGAAACAAGGTTGTGGTTTGCTGATTTTTCGTTTTGGTTTTAAAAGTGTTGTAATAGATGATTTTTTCTGTTAATATTTCTAGCTTTATGAACCGAAAAGGATTAACGAATACAGGATATATTGTTATAATATTATTATCTCTTTTTACTGCTGTTCTTGCCGGGTGTGCCACTCATGGTTTTAGACTCAGGAACATGGCGGGTGTTTCCCGTTATTTTGATGCGGATAAAAGCGCCGTGTGGGATGCTGTAATTCAATCGGCGGAAGGGATTCCGATTGAAATGAAGGACGGGGAGAAGGGGGTTTTGAGAACCCGGTGGATTAAGGGCTGGTCTGCGGATAAAACCACGGGACTGCTGCTGGAGGGCCACTGGCAGGAGCGTTACCGCCTCCTAATCAAGGTGAATGATGAGCAGGGGAAAACCTATGTTTCTGTAAATGCCCAGGTAGAAACCAAACCGCCTGGGGGAAGTCGGGCGTATCGGTGGAACCGTATTCCGTCAGACGGCGCAATTGAACAAGAATTTTTGCAGAAAGTGGAAAATATGCTCGGCGAAAAGCTGAGATGAGTTTAACCTTCAAATTACAGTTGGACATTGATAAACACTGATTTTTAAATGTTAGCATCTTATCCTTGGTGTTCAAGGAATTTCAAACAGAAGCGCCTCCCCTTTAATCCCCCTCACTGAGGGGGACAACCATCTGTCCCCCGCTGGCGGGGGTGAAGGGGGTGGACATCTGTCGTGAAAATTTGTATTTTTGAGTAGCCGAAAACTTAATTTCTTATGACAATAAAACACATATTAATCACGTCTTTACTACTCCCTCTGTTAGTTGTATCCTGTGCATTAATTCCGGATTCGGCAAAGGCCCAAACGGAGACAGAGCCGGCAGACAATTTTCAACTCCAGACCTACCTGACAGAAGAACAAGCGTTGTCCCTCGTCTTCCCTGAATGCGACGAGATTGTAACGGATGAATTTGTTATGACCCCTGAAGAAAAAAACAGTCTTGAAAAACTGTTAAGCAGGAGGCTGTATGAAGATGGATTTAAGACTTACATAGGAAGGAAGAACGGCAATATTCAGGGATATGCAATTATTACGGAAGAGATCGGGAAGTTCCATCCGTTTACCTTTGTTGTTGGCGTGGGCGTGGATGGAAAAATTAGTAATGTGGCCGTCCTGGTTTACCGTGAGAGCCGCGGCGGAGAGATTGCCAAAAAGCGTTTTCTCTATCAGTTCATGGGGAAATCCTTCAAAAATCCGATCAGGATCAACAAGGATATCATCAATGTTACCGGAGCCACCATGTCCGTGCAGTGTATGTGCGCAGGTGTGAGGAAGGTTCTTGGTGTCATTAACGAGTATTACCTCACCGGGAAAAGAGATGTGAGTAGTCTCAGGGTGGCAAATAGCCATGTGGTAACACCGGTTAAAGAGAATACCATTGGAGAAACGAACAAATCTCAGAACACGAAGACTGAAAAAAAGACCTCCCCTTTTTCCCCCCCTTCGCAAGGGGGGGACAGTGGGGGTAAAGAATCAAACCCTGATATAAAACTTCTGAAACAAACCCGCATGATTATGGGCACCTTTGCCGAGGTGTCAATATACTCGAATGACGAAAAAACTGCCGGCAAGGCCATCGAAGAGTCTCTGAATGAAATGGAACGCATGGATCGCATTATGAGCAATTACAAAAACGACAGTGAACTCTCTAAAGTAAACAAAAAGGCCGTAAAATCGCCGGTTCCATGTAATGGAGAACTCCTTGATGTAATTGAGCAATCACAGTATTATAGTGAATTGAGCGGCGGCGCATTTGATATTACCGTATCTCCCATTGTTGCACTGTGGGGATTTTTCCGTGAAAAAGGGCATATCCCGCCCGATAAGGAAATTGAAAAGATTTTACCTGCCGTTTCGTATAAGAACATTGTAATAAATAAAAGTAACGATCCTAAAAAACCAGTGACCATTTTTTTTAAAAATACTCAAACCCAAATCGATCTGGGCGCAATAGGGAAGGGCTATGCAGTAGATAAGGCACTGGAAATTATCAGGAAATATGGTATTAATAATGTCTGTATAAATCTCGGTGGAAATATCTATGTCCTGGGTACGCCACCGGGCAAAAATGCGTGGAAGATTGGCGTACAGCATCCACGGAACGTGAATGAAGTCTTAGGCTATCTTGAACTCAAGAACGAGGCCACGGCTACATCAGGGGATTACGAACGATTCTTTGAGTTTAATGGAAAACGGTATTCCCACATCATAAACCCGCAGACGGGAAGACCGGTGAGCGGAACCATTGCAACAACGATTGTAGCCCCTACCGGGACGGAGGTTGATGCGCTATCAACGAGCGTCTTTGTATTAGGTCATGAAAAAGGCATGGAACTTATCAAAAAGATTCCCAATGCGGAAGCCATGATTGCCTTTGAAGAAAAGGATGGTAAAATAGCGATAGACATGACGGAAGGGTTTAAAGACAAATTCAAAAAAATTGGTAGTAATTCACCGGCGGAAAAAGATTTGACAAGATAACAGGATAGACATGATATAAATTAAATTAATTTCTGACAGGATATATAGGATTGCTTTTTAGCTTGTTTTTATCTTGTTAATCCTGTTCATCCTGTCTAAGATAGCTGAACTATTACAGTATTTTGAAGGAGAACAATAATGTCAAGCGGCATGTGGTCGCTTCCAATCAGTAACAAGATTTTTTTTACCTTTTTCCTGTCCATCATTACCATTGCCATTGGGCTTGGTTTTCTGAATTATTATGAAAGGACCGGCTTTTCCCAGGAAAAGACTGTGCGCTATTACTGCGGCGATGAGGAAGAAGATTTAGACAAACCATTATCAGAAGAAGAAAACAGGGCGCGGCTGGAGGAAGGACTTGCCTTCCCAAAGTCCTATCGGGAACTTTTGGAGGTAACCCATACCCACATCTTCTCAATCCCCATCGTTGTGTTTATCCTTTCCCGTATCCTTGCGATGACGCATACGCGTGAGGGATTGAAGATTATGATTTATGGCGTATCTTTTATGGGCATTATCCTGAACCTTGCAGCCCCGTGGCTTATTAGGTATGCATGCCCTCACTTTGTGATCACCTTTACCATTTCCAACATCCTCCTCATCCTGAGCTTCGGTGCATACATCTTCATCCCCCTCTACGAAATGTGGTTCAGGAAAAATCACGATGGCTTTACAGACTAAAAGTTAGTGTATATCTGTTGAGCATAGGCCAAATAATATCTCTATTCACTCGCAATGAATCAGTGAATTTGCTATAAGGCGAGTTATATTTAGCTATACAAAAAGCCCTTCTACGGACGTTATAAAAACGTAATAATTCATCACAGGACACGCCGAATCTCCACCTCCAGATAAATCCGCATCTCTCCGCAACACAAGTCTCGCACTCGACGCACTTTCTTGTCGTAATGGCTCCGATGTACTGTGCCACAACAACCACACACCGTTTTTTTGAGTCCCCACAAGTCGAATAACACGCGCCTTTGAATCTCCAAATATCCCCTTTATCTCGGCCTTTGGTCGAAACCCGGGGAACCGATATTCGTCCAGTAGCCGCACCTTTTTTCCCATCATGTAATCATGACATCTTTTTTCATCCCCTTCAACTCGTTTTTCCCCTTACTTTATGCCTCATTGCAAACATCCCCTACAAAATTTTACCCATTCATTTCCACGATGACCCAAAGAATATTTATGAAGATCGGTTAATTTCTACCAGACCAGAATTCAAATTATGAAAATTTCCTATCTCATAGATACCGATTGGGTGATTGATCACTTCAACAACGTAAAGAAAGTAACCAAGAAGTTGAAAGAATTAAAACCAGAGGGAATAGTTTTAAGTGTAATATCTTTGGCTGAACTTTATGAATGGCCTATTTTTGTACTCAGGTATGATCAATTTTGTTAATTTTTTTTAAATTTTTCCTTCTTTTGATCATTTTAGAATTACGGTATTCCACGGTTCATAAGTGTTATTCATGAATATTTGAGTACTTAGTGTCTGAACGAAAACGCACTTTTTTGAAAAGTATCGAAGTAGTTTTGCACTTATGAAAATCTTTTCTTACCATTTGGCGCTAGACTTTTGCCAGAGGTAAGGTTCTTTTCCTCATTTTCCCTG
>Ga0233425_10003791_pt1 | contig 26652 bp, 9 predicted proteins | sample Watercolumn_Towu_2_FD_181712 | JGI IMG/M metagenome (GOLD analysis project Ga0233425, IMG submission 181712) | Freshwater microbial communities from Lake Towuti, South Sulawesi, Indonesia - Watercolumn_Towuti2014_140_MG | ecosystem: Environmental > Aquatic > Freshwater > Lake | place: Indonesia...
TCGACGCAAAAACCTTAAGAGAGAACCTCTCCAAGCAGAGAACCTTCAGTAGCGATGGCCAAGCTTGGATTGTGAGTTATCAAGCCGCCCGCCCCCCAAAAGAATGGCAGCCAGCTAAGCCTGCTCAAGCGAAAAAACCTAGTCCGCGATGGCTATTAGCGGAACATCTTAGCGACTCGGCCGGGTCTGAACCCATCTTGGATCTCGTCGTTTTCGATGAAGCTCACTACATGCGAAATCCGGAAAGCGCAGTTCATTCTCTGGGTGAGCTACTTCGTGATGTTACCGATTATGTGGTGTTGTTATCGGCTACGCCGATCAATCTTCATAACGTGGAGCTGTTCAACCTACTTCAACTGGTTGATCCGGAGCACTTTCGAAACCGTTGGGAATTCCAATTCATGTTGGAGGCCAATAAGCCTCTGGTTAAAGCGAGAGATGCGGCGCTTAATCCGAAATCACGAGCCTTGGATATCATAAACTTGCTCAAGTCTGCTGCAGGAATTCCAATCCTTCAGACATCTCTTCAGTTGAAATCCCTTTTGGAGAATCCTCCGACAGATGTTTCACTGTTGGATCAATCGTACAGGGTTGGCTTAGCGAATACTTTGGAGCGGCTAAATTTGCTCGGATCTGCCGTTTCCAGAACTCGAAAGCGCGAAGTTCAAACAAAACGGGCCATCCGTCAGGTAAAACGCGAAAGCGTGCCAATGAATGATGCAGAGCGCGAACTCTACAAGGCTGTGACTGAACTGACGCAAACATACGCGTATCAGCGGGACATCTCTGATGGCTTTCTTCTCGTCACTCCGCAAAGGCTTGTTTCGAGTTGCCCGGCCGCCGCAGCACGCTGTTGGATTTCGAAGGATGATTCCTGGTTGGAAGACTTAAAAAATGAATACGACATCGATGACGATGATCTTGCCGTATCCCTTTCCCTTACCAACTTTCTCAAGGCACGGCTGCCTGAATCAATAACTGTTGAAAGTCTCGAAAACAATGATTCCAAATTTGATCGACTGACTAAGGTTCTGAAGAAGCTGTTCAATGAACAACCGACGCAAAAGGTTATTCTTTTTTCAACCTACCGGTCCACGGCAGCATATCTTGTTGATCGGTTAAATAGAGCAGAAATTTCTTCCTCCCTGCTGTGGGGAAATATGAACCGCACGAAGCAGGAAATTATTGATGAGTTCCGGGACAAGCCGGAGTTTCGAGTGCTCGTTTCTACTGAAGTTGCTGCTGAAGGTGTAGATCTTCAGTTCTGCCAGGTCTTAGTGAACTACGATTTACCGTGGAATCCGATGCGCATTGAGCAACGCATTGGTCGTATTGACCGCCTTGGACAAACTGCTGATTTGATACATATCTGGAATCTGTATTTCGCGAACACCATCGATGACCGTATCGTTAACCGGCTGCATAGTCGGCTACGTATTTTCGAAGATGCATTAGGGGAACCCGAACCTGTCGTAGGCGAAGTAATCGCTAAATTGGAGTCTAAGCTCCTGACTCGGAAACTCACGGAAGAGGAAGAGAACCGCCAGATTGAAGTGGCATGTTTGGCGCTAGAAAATTTGAAGCAGCAGCAAGACGAGCTGGAAAAATCAGCTTCACAAATGATTGCGCATGGGGGAATGTTGCTTGAAAAGATTGCCGCAGCACAGGAACTTTCCAGGCGGATTACAGAGGAAGACCTGCTGATTTACGTGCGTGACTTCTTAAACCATCAAGCCCCTGGCCACCGTTTTGAGCAACATACCGAGGATGTCTCGAAAGTCGCAATCCAGCTTCCACCCAACCTAGCTGGTGAATTGGATACGTACCTGCGGCGCAAAGGCTTAATCGGACAGAGCATGCTAGCTTCCGGGGATCTGAAGGAGTGCCAGTTCTTGAATAAGGTTGCCGGAGCTCATTCAAAAGTCGTTGAGCGTATTCACCAATTTCACCCGTTAATTCGATTCATCAGCGACAAGCTAAAGGAAGGTAACTCAAACTTTTATCCGGTGGTCTCGCTATTCTTAGCAGACACGCCCGAGTCTCAAGCCATCTCGCCAGGAAAGTACGTTTTCTGCGTCAAAAAGTGGTGTTTCGAAGGCGTTAAGGAAGAGGAGCTTCTTGCTTCGGTCGCGTTTCGACTTGATGACAAGGTATTGCTCAGCGAAGACGACTCAGATCGGTTGATCAATTTTGCAAGATTGCATGGAACAGATTGGATCGACGCTTCCAACTGTCTTGATTCAGCCCATATCGAACAAACCCTTGTTGACCTTGAAACCCAACTAGACTTGGGATTCAAGGCTACAGTCACACGTAAGCAACTGGAAAACAGTGATCGCGCAACATTCCAACTGTTTAGCTTGGAAAAGCATTTTGCCCGTAGTCGCGAGTCGCTGGAGCGAGTGCTACAAACCCACACTCAGTTAGGCCGAAAAGGCATTGCGAAAGCTACCCAAGGAAAAATTGAAGCTCTAACACGTCGTGTTGAAGTACAGCGCGAGCGGATCAAGCAGAGGGAAAGAATCATTCCATCAAGTCATTTCGTCTGCGCTGGAGTTTTATCTTTAGCAAAATAAGGAGGCGAAAATGAAACCGAAAGACGGCAGCTCTATAGTCAATTCCGCCAAGTCATTCAGCTGCAATCCTTCTAATGAAGCACAGTCCGGAGTTTCTGATAATGGTGCTAAGGATATTGCTAACCAATATAAGAAACCAGATTTGTGGGTTAGCTTCGGTCAAAACCTCCAGTTAACGGAATCGAAGTCTCACCAAAAGTCGATGCCTATCACGATAGGCATCGACTTTGGAACGGCTTTTACCAAGGCTTCTGTCGGCATAATGGATAAGATATTTATTGTGAACTGGGCAGGGATCTCTGACGGGCCAGCGAAATTTACACTGCCCGGCGAGGTTTCTGTTCTACGAAATGGTCGTTGTGTACTTGGTCGTGCGCCCACTGCCAAAAGGATTCTTTCAAACCTTAAAAAGCCGTTCTTAACCGATGGTCCTTCGCCTCAAGACATAAGTCACGCGGCCTTGTTTATAGCGCTTGTCATCCGATATATACGTGCTTGGACGTTCCACCACTATGGCGCTTTAATTGGCGACAAAAAAGTTATTTGGTCATTAAATATTGGAATACCTAGCAGGCCTGCTGAGAGTCACGCGTTAAGAGATATCTATCAGGATTTGGCCTTGTTCTCATGGCGCCTAAGCTTTCAACAAAAGGCAATCTGCTTGGGCTCAACAACGCGCGTAAGTCGTATGTGTACGATTGAAGGGGATGATCAATTAGAGGCTGTTGACGTGATACCTGAATTTGTAGCGCAAATCGCGTCCTATATACGATCGCCACAGCGCCAACCCGACCTTCATATGATTATGGATGTTGGGGCCGGCACCATCGATATCGCAACTTTCAACGTACACCGACAGGATGGGGAAGATGTATTCCCCATATTCGCATCGGCTGTAGAGCCTTTAGGGACACATTTCCTAAACGAAAGAAGGATCAATTTACTCACAACCAGGAGTAGTGCTGTTTACGATGACTTCTCGCCTGTACTTTCTGCCACAGAGTTCAGTAAACGTTTCAATACTACTCGTACTAAGATTTCTGCTTGTGACAACGAGCATGCTGTCGATGTTGCACGTGCAATTTCATTAATTATCGCGAAAACCAAGACGTGGCGCTATCGATTGTCTCGTAATTGGGAGTCCGGTGTGCGGGTGTTTTTTTGCGGCGGAGGCTCAGAATGCAAAGTCTTTAGTGATGCTCTCGATAGCGCCGCAGTAAAACAAGGTGTTACGTTGAGAAAGACACATCTGCCGTTGCCGGCGAATATAGAGGCCAAAGGATTAAATCATCGCGAATATCATCGCGTAGCGGTTGCTTATGGCTTGGGTATTTTTTCAGGCAATCTAGGCAAAATAATACTTGCATCTGAAGTTCCGGATGATCCTCCACCTTCTTCTCGACGAGTAAAAGAGCGGCCAGATCGCGATGAGCTTTATCCTAAATAACGATTGTCAATATATTTTGAACTGAGACAGTCAGGATGTTGCCAACACTTGTTACACGGCAGGTATTGGATGGATTGAAAGGTTTTCTACAGTCCACCTTTCCGGTCACCACCTCAGGTTTTCGCAGGAATGAGAGTCGAAGCATCATCGACGATTTCTTGGACGCCGACGATACTCTGGCCAAAGGCCCGTGGCTGGAAATCAAGCTTCCCTTCCGCAGCGCCGACACTGACAAGCCGCTGCCGTTTTCTCAATACGCCGGTTCCTTCACTCCGTACCAGCATCAAGTAAGGGCGTTCGAACGTTTATGCGGCGCCTCGGCTAAATCAACCATCGTCGCGACAGGCACTGGTTCTGGCAAGACCGAGTGCTTTATGTTTCCGCTGCTCGACCACTGTCTTACCCACCGCGAGCAAGGCATCAAGGCCATCATCATCTATCCGATGAACGCCTTGGCCACCGATCAGGCACGGCGCTTTGCCGATGAATGCAGCAAGCTCGACATCAAACTCAACGTCGGCTTATACACCGGCGATGATGGGGCTGATAACTACAGAATGACGCCCAAACAGGTGATCACTCACCGGGAAACCATCCGTGAGAACCCGCCTGACATTCTGCTGACCAACTACAAGATGCTGGATTTCCTGCTGATGCGTCCACAGGATCAGCGCTTGTGGCGCTACAACACGCCGGGGATGCTGCGCTACCTGGTTGTGGACGAGTTGCACACGTTCGATGGTGCTCAAGGCACCGATCTGGCCTGCTTGATTCGCCGGCTACGGGACAAGCTTCAAGCGGGTGACGAGCTGGCCTGCGTGGGTACTTCGGCGACGATAGGCGATGAATCGGCCGTAGGGGAGTTGCGTGAATACGCGCAAGAGGTGTTTGCCACGGCCTTTGATGAAGATTCCATTGTTCTGGAGGATCGGCTGACCGTCGATGAATACCTGGGGCGAATACCGTCGTTTCAAGAGGCAATCAGCAACTGGCCGGTTGAGGCCGTAGGTGACCTACGATCGGGTGAATCGACGTACGGCGTTTATTTACGACGCGCGGCCGAAACTTGGCTAGGGCAGTCGTTTGCTTTGGATGCCCCGGAAGAAGCCAAGCGTCTCACGGCGTCGGTTGCTTTGGGCGAGCAATTGTTGCGGCTAACTGCCTTTCACGAGTTGCTGCGTCGATCCCATAGCTTATGCAAAGTTCGTGAACTTGCCGGTGAGTGGCGGCAACGGCTTCGCTTAGCGGATATCGAATCGGCAGAAATTCTCATCGACAGTCTGACGGCTTTGATTTCCGCAGCCCGACGTTGGAAAGATCCGAATCTGATACCGGCTCATCCTAAACGCGAAAACGTCGAACCCTTATTGCAAGTTCGCGTGCAACTTTGGCTCCGCGAACTCAGGCGTATGGTTGCCAGTGTCTCCGCCACACCGACATTGATTCATGCGGACGACCTCCGCGACCTAGGCGATCCGTTGCATCTGCCTTTGCTTCATTGCCGGGAATGCCACGCGCTGGCCTGGGGCGCAATCAAACCGGAAGGTGAACAACGCGTTCAGCCAGATCTGCAGGCATTCTATCAGTCTTGGTTTTCGCAACGCCCTGACGCCACCGTGTTGTTTCCGTTGGAGCCTGATCATCGTTTGTCAGGAGAAGAAAAGCGCTGGCTCTGCGTCACGTGCCATCAATTGATGCCAATAAGCGGCGATAGCACCTGCCCAAGCTGTAAGTCGGATCAAGCGCGAGTTGCGGTGTGGATGCCCAATATTCGAAAACAAGTGGTGCGGGGTGATATCAACAAGACGATTTCATCCTCCGACTGCCCTTGTTGCAATGGCCATGAATCGCTGACGGTGTTGGGTTCACGTGCGGCAAGTCTCGCGAGTGTGATGATTGGCGATCTATTCGGCGGCTCGTTCAATGACGATTACAAGCTGATTGCATTTTCCGATTCTGTCCAGGATGCCGCCCATCGGGCGGGCTTTTTCGGCGCTCGCACCTATTCTCAGACACTCCGCAACGCCTTGGCGTCGTTCATTCGCAGCCAGGGCGAGATGCTTCCGCTGCCCCGCTTAGCTCAGGAGTTTCCGAAGTATTGGCGGCAACAATTGGCGAGCGATGGTACTTTCGTCGGCACGTTCATCGCACCGAACATGGAATGGTTGCAGGGTTACCAAGAGTTGAAACATACCGGGCTTATCCCGGCGGGCAGCGATGTCGTAAATCTTGTAACGCGTCGTATGTCATGGGAAGTCATGACCGAATTTGGTCTTCGGAGCCGTATCGGTCGAACGCTGGAGCGCTCCGCTGTCGCCACGGCATTGCCGGATATCGAGCGCTTGCAGTTGAGCATCGACCGATTAGCCGTTCAATTGCGCGAAAATCTGGGAACACTTCGAGACATTCCGACGGAGCAAGTTCGTAATTTCTTGCTGGGCTTGCTGACCCATGTCCGACAGCAAGGCGCTTTTTACACACCGGAGCTGGAAGCCTATGTTCGCGACGGCGGCAAGGAGTTTTTGCTGACGCGATTGCCGTTCATGCCTGGCTACGGTTTAGCCAATCGGCCCCCGGCGATGCTGTCCTTGGAGAGGGTGTCGCCAAACTTTGAGACGCTGTTGGGGCAGGGTAAGTGGTATCTGAACTGGTTCAACAAGTCCCTCGCCATCGATCAGCTGCTGGCGACCGCTGAATACCAGCAAGCCTACACGCTGACGATCACAACCCTTGAAAAGGACGGCTGGTTGTTGCCGTTACAAGCCTGCCAACATGCGGTATGGGGGCTCAATCCCAATCACTGGCATGTCACGACGCAGATGCTCGATGTGGCCTGCGGAACTTGCCAGCATCGTCTTCCCGTGCCGAGCCGACAGCTCCATTGGATGATCGGCATGAAATGCCTCCGCAACGGTTGCTTCGGTGAATATCAGGTAGCGGCTGGTCAGGCACGATCCGGCGCGTACCGTGCCCAACCGCGTCGGCTGGTGCCCAGTGAGCACACGGCTCTGATTGAAGGAAAGGCACGTCACGAGATTGAAACGTCCTTTATCGAAGGCACAAATGCTTGGGACATCAATTTGCTCTCGGCTACGCCAACCCTGGAAATGGGCATCAACATTGGCAGCCTGTCGTATGTCTTGCTGTGCTCGGTTCCTCCCGCTCAAGCCAATTACCTGCAACGCATCGGTCGCGCCGGTCGGCGCGACGGTAATGCTCTGGCCGTGACCATTGCGGCCGGGCATCACCATGATCTGTACTTCTACGCCAGCCCAGAAGAAATGATGACAGGCCAGGTGTCACCCCCTGGCGTGTTTCTGAAAGCCATGGCGGTCTTGGAGCGACAGATGATCGCCTATTGCTTTGATCGCTGGGTCGCCGACGGAGTAGAACCGAACGCAATCCCAGGAACTCTACAGCCGGTTCTGGATACGATTGAGTCAGGCCGGTTAGACGGGTTTCCGCACAACCTGATCGGTTATGTTGAGCATCATGCGGGCAAGTTGATCGAGCGCTTTTTGACGTTGTTCCCCGATCTGGACACAGACGGCGTTGCCCACATCAAGGCGTTCCTATTGGGTAGTAGTACGGAAGGGACTTTAGGCTGGCGCATTCTGAATCGGCTCAATGAGCTTTCTCAAACCAGAAAGGGTTTGAAAGTTCGCATCGATGACCTGAAGAAGCGCATCAATCAATTGGAAGCTCAGCCTTCCGATGAAGCTCGGGATCAACTTTTGTCGGATTGTCGAGTGGAGCGAGGTGCTCTGGTGGCGTTGGTCGGGACAATCAATCGTCGATTGACGCTCAACTTCTTCACCGACGAAGGCCTGCTGCCCAATTACGCGTTTCCCGAAGAGGGCGTGACGCTCAATTCCGTCATTCTTCGACGGCGGGAAGTTCGCGATGAGGGCAATGAAACCAAGCGCTATGAGCCGTTGAGCTTTTCGTTTCAGCGGTCCGCTCAGGCGGCGCTTGGTGAATTGGTTCCAGAAGCCCGTTTCTACGCGGCCGAACATCATCTGAACATCGATCAAGTGGATTTGAAGCTCTCCAAACCGCAAACCTGGAGGTTGTGTCCATCCTGTCATTACAGCGAGAACATTGACGAAAGTGGCGATCCCCATAGTGTTTGTCCGCGATGCGGCAATGCTCAATGGGGCGATACGGGACAGCGAAGGACGCTTTTGAAGCTGCGGCAGGTCTATGCCCGAGCCGATTCTCGCAACGATCGAATCGGCGACGACAGCGATCAGCGTGAACCGCGATTCTACCGGCGGCAGTTGCTGGTCGACGTACCACCCGAGTCGATGCAGGGGGGCTATCGCATCGCCAGCGACGAGTTGCCGTTTGGCTTTGAATATTTACGCAACGTGCGCTTTCGGGAAATCAATTTCGGTGAGCCTGGCGACGCTGCCGAAACCTTCCACGTTGCGGGCAAGAGCGAATCCCGGAAGGGCTTCGAACTCTGTCGCCACTGCGGCATGGTCCGCCGGCAGCGCTTACGGAAGGGGCAGTATGCGCATACGTTGGACTGCCCGTTATCAAAGCCGGGCGCCGAAGCCAAGGATTCCGACTGGATTACCAGCCTTTACCTATTCCGGGAGCTCAAGTCGGAGGCGATCCGCATTCTGTTGCCGTTGGCGGATGTCGCTCAATCGGAAGTGCAACGAACATCCCTCATCGCTGCATTGAACATGGGGCTTAGGCTGTATTTTGAGGGCAACGTGCAGCACCTGGAGATCACCGACATGCTGGAAGCTGGGGTGAATGGACATTCGCCACGCCAGTACCTGGTGATTTACGACCGCGTCCCGGGGGGAACTGGCTACCTGAAGGAGTTGATGCGGACTCCTCAAAATCTGATGGGGCTCTTGCAACGTGCGCGCGACGTGTTGGCCAATTGTTCGTGTGCTGATCACGTTGAGAAGGATGGCTGCTACCGTTGCATTCTCGCCTACCGAGACAGCCGAAATATGGCGGCGATCTCCCGAAAGACCGCAGTGAAGTTACTAGATCGTATCTTGGAGCTCCGGGATCGACTGGAAGCCGTTGACCGGCTGAGCGAGATCGATGTGAATAGCGCGTTGGGCAGTGCGCTGGAGGCTCTGTTCGTTAGCTCCATATCTCAAGCACTTCCAGTGACCAAGAAGGCTGTTAACGGCAAGCCCGGTTATTGGATTCACGCTGAAACCAATGGTGTCACGCGTGTGTGGGAGCTTGAGCCACAAGTAAAACTGGGACCGGCGCAGAACGTAAAGACTCCCACTGTCCCGGACTTTGTTCTGCGCCCGGTGCGTGATACCGATCAGGCAGAATTTGGCGAGTGGGCCCTGTACCTCGACGGCTTCGGTCCGCATTGGTCGATCCAGACGGAAGATACCCGAAAACGAATGGCGGTTATGCGATCTGGAAGACGTGTGTGGAGTCTAGGGTGGCAGGATATTCCTCAATCCGGCCAACAGCCCAATTCCGTCATCGGCGATTATCTGTTGAAGCATCGTCATCTTGACCTATTGACTCAATATGACAAGTTGGCACAGCGATTCGGCTGGCCGGCCTTTTCCAAGCTGGATGATGTGATCAATGCTGGACCGTTCAAATTGCTCATTAGGTACCTCGTCGCGCCGAAGGAAACAATAGAGGAGCTTCAGCAGGTATCCGTATGTAATGCCATCGGATGGCTCTATCGTCCGTCTTTAAAAGAATCTCCGTGGGAAAACCATGCATTTGGTTTCAAAGATTTAATTCCGGGAACAATTAGAAAATGGCTGTGCGATCAAACCGAGACAATAGGCTGCGGCGGCGTGTTTGCAGGTATCGGCACTGCGGCGCCTCCGGTCGATATCGTGAGCAGTCTGCCTCAAGGCGCTCTGGCTTCGAAGGAACGACTATTACAAGAGATAGGCATGTTTGCGTGTCTGGACGATAGCAGTGCAACTCAGACCAAAGATTTTGAAACGTCCTGGCGTGGCTTTTGGCACGCTGTGAATGTGCTGCAGTTTGCTCCGCGATTTGCTGTGGCTACCCGATCCGGGATTTCTCATCAGGTGTATGAGAGCTTGTTGGAAGGTTGGCCCGGAGCAGCACAATCAGAACCAGCTTATGCCGACGATTCATTCGCGGCAGCTTGGTCAGAGATCATTGAACTCTGCCAAATTTCGCGGCTGGAGATTGATCAGCTTATTCAGCAGGAGATTCCAATTCCCAAAGTAGGCATCGATTTAACCGTCGGAATTGAAGTCGTAGCCTCGGCGGAGCTTTGTTGGCCTGCAGCTCAATTGGCTGTGATGGTGGAGCCGTTAGAAGATCTCCCGGAAATACCTGGATGGACTCTCATCAGTGTCCATCAATCCGATTGGATCAACCTGTTACTCAAAGCTCTCGGATGAGAGGTATTGAATGGAAAACCTAAAAATTGCCATCGGCGATGGCTTCCTTGAATCGTTTTCGCAAATTCCGAAAGCCAAACAGAAGAAGGTCATGGAATTTGTCGCGAAGTTCCGCCATAACCCGGCAGCCACCGGTATCAATTACGAGAAACTGAATGATGCCCGAGATGCCAACTTCCGCTCGGTCCGAATCGATCAGGAATACCGGGGGATTGTACTCAAACCAGATCAAGGCAACGTGTACGTCTTACTTTGGGTCGACAAACATGATGACGCCTACGACTGGGCACGACGACATCGTTGCAACATCAATCCCAACACGGGTGTTCTCCAATTACTGGAGGTCCAGCAAGACATCGCTACGCCGTTGCTGACACCCTCTGTCTCCGCTCCCGCTATTGCGAACGATGCAGTTACTGCCTCACGGCTTTTCGATTTATCGGAGGAGATCCTTCTCGGGTTGGGAATTCCTCAAGAAAGCCTGAGAATGGTTAAGGAATTGGTGACGGTGGAACAGCTAGAGGGAGCCGAAAAGTTGCTGCCTATCGAGGCTTTCGAAGCATTGTATCTATTGGCTGCGGGAACACCTCTCGACGAAATCATTGCAGACTACGGGGCAGCGAAGGACACCAAGTCGGTTGATACCGATGACTTTGTTCAGGCATTGCAACTCGAAGGAAGCAAACGTCGTTTCTACGTCGTCGAAAGTGAAATGGAGATGCTTGAGATGCTGGAAGCCCCGTTGGAGAAGTGGCGGGTTTTTCTTCACCCCTCTCAACGGAAGTTGGTCGAGCGCCACTGGAACGGTCCAATACGGGTATTAGGTGGCGCAGGAACTGGAAAAACCGTTGTTGCGATGCACAGAACTCGCTGGTTGGCGAAGCAGTACACCGGTACTAACGACCGCATTTTGTTCACCACATTTACCAGCAATCTTGCGACGGATATTCGGGAGAACCTTCGGAAAATTTGTGCGACTGACGAACTCGAACGCATAGAGGTTAGGCACATTGATGAATGGATTGCAAACTATCTTAAGCGCCTGGAGTACGAATTTCGTATCGTGTATCCCAATGGTAAGAGCAGTGAATACGAAGATTGCTGGGCTTTAGCCGAAGGCTTGATCTCACCGGAAATTGGTTTACCTCGTAGCTTTTATCGCGAGGAATGGGAACGTGTAGTGCTGCCTCTGTCAGTAAGAACACGACAAGGGTATCTCACGGCTAGTCGATCAGGACGAGGGATTGCCCTCACCAGAAAACAGCGAGCGGATATATGGCCGATATTTGAAGAAATGCGTATTCAGCTGAACCAGCGGAAATTAATGACGGTTGAAGATGCGGTTTTCGACATTATCGCCATGATGGACAACGGGACTGCCCTTCGGGTGTATCGCTCAATCGTCGTTGATGAAGGGCAGGATTTTGGCCCTGAGATGTTCCGCCTTCTGCGACGGTTGGTGCCGGAGGCAGAGGATGATCTTTTTATCGTCGGCGATGGACATCAACGTATCTACCATCGCAAAGCATCGCTAGGTCGATGCGGCATAAATATCAGGGGTCGCGGCAAGAAGCTCCGCATCAATTACCGAACGACGGAAGAGATTCGACGCTATGCGGTGAGCGTTTTGGAAGGAATTGAATTTGACGACATGGATGAAGCCAACGACGGGTATGGTGACTATCGGTCATTGATGCACGGTGAGCGGCCGAACGTGCATTCATCTGAATCCATTGCTGACGAAGGGCAATGGATTTGCGACAACATAGAAGGTTTAATATCTGACGGAATACTTTCGCAAGATATCTGCCTAGTCGCTCGTACCGCTCACCTGGTCGATGAATTTGAAAGTCTGCTAAATCGGGCCGGAGTGGAAACTCGGAAACTGTCCAGACAAACGCCCGATAAGCGAAGTTTGCCCGGTGTCCGGCTGGCCACTATGCACCGCATTAAGGGATTAGAGTTCAAGGCGATCTTCATGGCCGGCATCAAAGACGGAATCGTTCCCCTCAGGTCGAAAACCATGGAAACCAGCGACCCTGTCGAGGAACACTTGCGAGATGTGAATGAACGCGCATTATTCCATGTTGCCGCCACTCGCGCCATACGGCATCTGTTCGTTTCTTGTCATGGGAAGCCGAGCTCATACCTGAACAATGGATGCTTGGAAAGATGAGGATTTTCGTGACGAACTTGCACCTTCGCTCCTCTCCGGCCCGGTCGATTACGGACGTCGGCTCTCCGAAGTTGCAGATCAGGCGTACGTGCCCGAAGCAGTCCTCCGGGTTTGAGACACCTGACGGAAGCCGGCAATTCTCTCGTCGGCAAAATGCTCATGTGCGCGTTTGATGCTGGAACTTTTTGAATCGCGCAGGGTTGCAGGAGAGGCGACATTGAACATCTATTTTTCAGACGTCTTCGGCGTAGCGCCCGAAACCGTCGAAGCTTACGGCGCTTTCTATGTCGCGCTCGTCAACGACCTACCTTGTTCGTCGACCCGTTCTTACTCTATGACAGCCCAAAGCAGACCTATAAGGAATTACACGATGGGATCATCGCATACCTGTGCTTCCTGCGTGACCGTGCGGTTGCGGGCGACTTGTCAGCCGGTGCGATCTCGCAGTGGCTACTATTTAAGAGGTTAAGTAAAACTGGCTCGGCTTCAGGCTCATCTTTCTTGGGAGCCTCTTCGCTTAGAAACCAGCGGTATCCCTTGTCCTGGGTACATTTGCCCTTCAGCCTGCCGTAGAGCAGACTGTTGATGTCGCCCTTCTCGGCACCAAGCTTCTTGGCAAGCTGCAAGGCAGTCTGACCTGGGACTTGTTTCAGTTCCGCAAGAATCGAATCTATAAGATCCATACCCCGTCCTATCTAAAGCTATTCTTCAAGAATCACTTCCCTAACCAGCCGATCGATAGCGGAAGAATCGATACCGCCTCTTGGGTTTTCTTCTGTGATGATAAGTACCTTGTCATCAGCTGAGGTGGCATCAGTATGTAACACAAAGCCATCCGCCAGATAGCCGGCAAGCTTCATCTCCCACTTTTCTCGGTAGTCATCCTTGGACATCATCCCCAGATGTTCCCAGTAAAATCGCCGGTGCGTTTCAAGGTTGTCGATGGTGAAGTCAGGCTTTATCGACCGGCCGCTGTTCTCAATGGTCAGCTTCGCTTCATAGGCATAGCTGATGCGTTTTTTGTACTTGTTCAGGCTATTGGCGATGATCACCTCGTTCTTGCTGATCATCGGCTCACCCCGTTCGCTGATATTCACATATTTTGCGTCATACCACTTGGTATTGATCTTCTTAATATCCGGAAGATGGAAAAGGTCTGTAAACCTCCTCGCTGTGGCTGACGCCTCAGTTGACGCGTAGCGGACAAACTCTCTGAAGTCGCCCTGATGCAGGATAATGATTTTCTCCTCCTGCCGGGTCAAGGCCGTATAGAGCAACTCCCTGCACAAAATCGGGCTGGATGCTGGCAGCACAAAAAACAGTTTCTTGAAACCACTCCCCTGGCTTTTGTGAACCGTAATGGCATAGGCCAGCTCAAAGAGGTACTTGCCGTCCTCCTTCAGCTGATTGGCATAGAAAACGTAACTGTAGCCCGGTTGGGTTGAAAAGGTAATTTCTACACGAGGCTCTCCGCTTCCCTTGCTGTCCTTGCCCCTGAACTCGCCGGTTACAACTCCGATCTCACCATTGGCAAAGTAGTTGAGCGCTTTTTCTTTGCTGGCTTCAGGCCTGATGCGCTGTTTCGCATCCCATTTGCTGTTTCGCAAATTGATGACCTTGTCGCCGTACACGAAGTTGTCACTGCCTTTGGGTTTGGCTATCAGCCGTTTCTTAAAGTATTTCGCATTGGCTGGTTGGATGTTGAGGGCCAGGTCAATAAACCCTTTACGGAACGCTCCTTGTACCCATTTATTGATCTCCTTGACCCCATAGGCGTAACCGTTAATCGGCGATATAACCTGCCAGTCTTCTAAGGCGTATTCTGAGTGGTCATAGTTGAAATACTGGCAGTTCCCGATGTCTTTTGCCCCGATCTTCCGGTTGAATGACTTCTCCAGATCAGCTTTATCTATTTCAAGTTCTTCCATCAACACCCGCTCGAAAAGCTCCCTGAAATCGGTGCTGCTGTACCATTTTTCTAGCCTGAGATGTCGGGACATGATTGGTTTGCTGGCGATCTCGAAAAACGATTCCAGGTCACCTTTCTGTGGCGCGTCACTGAAACAGCGGCTTAAGGCAACGTCCCAGCGCGTATCACCGGACGCAGCCTGACGTCGTATCTGTTTCAGCTCCGCATACGCCGGGCCTGAAAAAATGTCATCATGCTCGAACTGCTGTGGTTTGAGCTGTTCCACAATATCGACAAAGGGGCGTCCTGTTCCGATCGGAGGAAGCTGGCGGTAGTCTCCCACCAGAATAATGCGATCAGTAGGGCCGAGGGCATCAAAAACCGCTGCCAGTTGCTCCTCGGTCAGCATAGAGGCCTCATCGATGATGACAGTCTTCATGGAAGAGTCCTTCGGGGCGGAATCATTCAACAGATAGTTGCCGGTTGCTCCGTCATACCGATGAGGATTGAGGAATTGGGCGATGGTCTTCGCAGTATGCCCCAGCTTGACCCGGGCCTTGCCGGTCGGCGCCAGCTTGAGAACTCCACCGGATTTGATTTCAGGAATCTCTTCAAATATCTCGAGCAAGCTTGTCTTACCCGAGCCCGCCGGACCAATCAGCACCGAGAAACGATAGTTTGTCAGCACCCTAAGCGCCTCTGCCTTTTCGTTGCGCGCCTTTAGCTCGTTCTCGTAGTCGGGATCATCCTTGGCGACTTGCTTGAATTTCGTGCAGTCATTGATGATCGTCAGCCAGTCCTTGGTGATGCCGTATGGTTTCTCGATGATCTGTTTGAAATTTAACCGGGTTCGTATGACCTGCTTGATCTCGACCAGACGCTTCAGCTTGAAAAAGTGAATTGAATTGCTTTTTGAGGGCAGGATTGATTCGACCTCCTCCTTGAAGAATTCGTCCTCCGCACTCCCTTCAAGAATATCTTCGTTCATGGGGAACGGTTCAACGGTGGCTCTCTGCTGCAGCCGTTCAAGCAGGTCATTGAAGGCAAGCAGAGAGTGGCCGGAGACGGTAGCACCCTCGAGCTCGTTGACGGTACAGGCCCTGACACGGCGATGGTCAAGGTTATGCTCAAGGGCCGAATCATCCGGCACAGGGAACGCCTGCCTGATCTTCTCGGGCGGCAGCAGTGACTTGTCTATCTGGTCGAACGTAAAGCCATTGGACTTGAAGCGTGTCCGCTCATACAGCAGATACAGATTCCCGGAGATCTCATCCACCGTGACATTCAACTGCTGATGGTTTCTGATTGCGGTGATTGCCTGGTCGTTGGTGAGGTGACAACGGCTCAACAGCTTGTAAAAGGCCTTCTTCCTCGAAGGGGCGGTTTTCCAGAGCTGCTGCACGGTCTTGCTGATCAGTTGCGATCCCTTCTCCTTCAGGTGCAGGTCCGGCCGCACGATACTCTCCTCAAATATCGCCCAAGGGTCGCTGGAGAGCATATCCCCGTCTTTGTTACGGATACATTTTTCTATCTCCCAGGCAATGGTGTTACCGTCAGTCATCTCCAGGGCGCTCAATAACGCACCCATGCCGGGGAAGGCGCCCCGCATGTCCCAGATTTTCGAGATCTCGTTGTCAATCCAGGCCAGTTCGGCAGAGAAGCTGCGCCCCAACACCAACGCTGTCTTCTTGAGTGACTCCGCCATGGCAAGCAGCGCATCTATGGCCGTGTCATGTTCGACAAGTTCTGAAGCATAGGAGAATTGATGGAAATCAGGAGCGCAGGCAGCGTATTCTTTAAGTTCCAGATCAAGGCCATTCTCGGCGACATGGTCCAGCAGCTCATGGTACGGCAGCAGAAAACCGTCCGGGTTCTTGTCGGTCAGCGTATGCTGCACACAGCGGTCCCAGGGGTGACTGCGATGTCCCTTGTGGGTTGCCGGGAATGAATACTCAAGGATCGGTCCCGGATCCTGCCGGACCTTTGCCACCCCCACAATTACCCGTTCATTAGGTTCAGAGAGCGGGGTGTGCTTGCAATAGAAGAAAACGAGTGACACCTTTTCTTTCAGGCAGCCAAAGAATGAGTCGAGCAGCACCCTCTGGTTGTGGGGGTGCTGAACCCAGATGTTCCCATCAAAGCCCAACTTGCGGTCAACTTCTTCCTCAAGTTCAGGTTTATAGTCAATTTCGAACGTCGTGGCCTTTTCGGAGAAGTGGGGGTGCTTATCAGAAGACTTTCCCTTCATCATCCACAAGAACGGGACAGCGTTGATTGAAAAAGGCTTGTGTAGATACCTTCCCGCCCCGAACTCTTTGAACAACTCGTTGACCCCTTTCCAGGCATGAACCAGTAACCTGGAAGTCTGATGTGGCGAGCAGAACGTCCCCTTCTCCGCAAGGCAGGGTGGGGCATACGATTCATCGATCAATCTGTCCGTCGGCTCGCTGTCGGGCTTCTTCTCCGTATCGATCTTCGGCAGAATGCGGCAGAATGAATTATCAAGCACATTGCAGCAGGTCTTGCCGTTCCATTTATTGTCATGCCAAGGAACCCTTGCGGAAAGGTGGCGAATCGGCAGTGTGGCCATGGGGATCTCTCCTAACGGTCGTTTAGTAGTTTTGTTTCTATTGCCTGACCAGATACTCGAAGGGGGTCAGCACCCAATCCTCCCAACTTAAGGGAATCCGCTTCTATTAGCCGCTGATTCGTGTAGAATATTCACTGTTAATTCATGGTCTTATGAGGATTGTTAAGATGGGATCTTGAATTCCTAAACATTTTGTGTATGTTCTCTCAGTTTCTGCATTCCCCCGAACTGAACGGCTGAGGGGTCGGGAACGCGCCGCCAAACCCCATGAACTGAACATCAAGATCCAGAGCGACCGTGCGCCTGAGTCGCTGATCGACGTCGTGAGATGGCTGTGATTATGTGGAGAGCCAAATACGCGTCAGCGGCAGCCCATCCGGGGCTGACGCAAGCTACTCCACATAATCGAGCAGTGTGCATAATCGGCCATTGCCGACATTCGGCGTCGACTTCCAATTTCCGCGAATGGCAGTTAACAAGAAGTCTCCATGAACTGGCGGAATGGGCCGGCGGGCGCCTGTTACTTAGTTCGCCCGCATCTTGCCAAATAATGGCCTTTCGTTTCTACTGCTTAGAGGATGAGGTCCACCGACAAACATAAGGGCAACAAAAAGCCGAAAACAAAAAGGCTCTCAAACCCAGCTTCGACTGGGGGTAGTGGCTCGTCCTTCGAGAGTCGCGTTCAGGCGTCACGACTCCTCGCGATGTGTTTGGGCTCCCCAGCACCTGGCAATTCCGAGGGCCGAATTGTCGAGCTCAAGTTCCAGGCACGAATCCACGGTCACCACACAGATGACTTGGTGTGCGTCATCGAAGGGGATGACGGCCAACGAAGGCGTACCTTGCTTCAGATGAAGCGGTCTTTATCTGCACGGGATAAGGACAAAGCATTCGCAGAATCTGTTGCGGCAGCATGGACTGATCATAAGAACTCGACCGAATTCGACAGTGGTTCGGATTCAATTTTCATTGTCTATGACAACGCAAGTGCCGCCGAGATGAAGGGGGCGGCTACGGTTTGCGAATGGGCAAGGTATTCGGCAAATGCACCAGAGTTCATTCGCAAGGTCGCTGCTGAGAATTTCAGCAATGATGCAAACCGAAAAGCCCTTGCTGCTATTCGCAAAGTTATCGAGGCTTGTCTGGGTGTTCCTATTGGTGACGATGAACTATATAACTTCGCCACACACCTAACCTTCTTTCCCCAGGACCTTGACCGAGACGGTACGGCCGAGCACACAGGTCATCTGCGCTCCATCTTGCAAGCCGTTGCTTTGGCCGGCGAGAAAGCCAACGCCCAAGAGATTTGGTCATCGCTCGTGACAGCATGCATGGGGGCCAATGCTAGTGCTGGTACGGTAAACTTCGATAACTTGGCGGTATTCATTGGCCATCGCCTGAATGGCTTGTTCGCATTTGCCCGAAGTTTCTATGCGGCGCCATTTCCAGTCTTTCGTTCAGCACCCCACGGTGCTGAAACGAGGCAGGTCGCAACTAATGCACTGGGAGCGGAGCTTTCTCGGCTTTCCAACTTGGTGGAGTCCCTTAGACAGAACGACGTTCAGTCTGTGTCACAAGACCAGTTACCAAATGCTCGTGAAGGTTCGGTGAACCATCTAATCTCGGCTCAACTCGATGGTGCCCACGCCCGCATAAAGGAACTCAGATATCGGGATGCATTGGAAGACCTAGTGAGAATCGAGCCATCTCTAGATCAATTCGATGCGCACCAGCAAGCTCGCTGGTACCTCTTACGAGGAACTTGCAAGTGGCACCTTGAGGGCGCCGAGCCAGCGGCAGACGACTTCATTTACGCGGCGGAACTGTGCGACGACGAGGACAAATTTGCAGCAGCGCGAATTCGCGGGCTGCTATTGCATGGAGATAACGTCGGAGCCGTGGCTGAAGGCGCTGAGGCCCTGAAGAAGTTTCCGGAATCGCTTGCAGTTTGGCAAGCCACTGCGAATGCGCGGATGAATCTTGGTGAGGCATTAACTCCTGAGAGCATCCCCCATGCACTCGAAATGGAGCCAGATGCTTGGCAGATGTTGGCATGGAGCAGGGAAAAGCAGGGAGATAAGGTAGGTGCTGTCGAAGCTGCGATTCAGGCTCTTGAGGTGGCAACCCCCACCTTTTTCGCTCGAGATACGGCTTTGTCGATGTGCCTTGATAAGGCTGCCGGCGATGCCGTATCCGCAATCTTCCGAATGCTGAGCGATGAAGACCGACAGACTCTCGAACGCTGCACGGCTGCTTTTGTTCCCCGGGAGGAACTCCTTTGGCGGATTCAGAGCCCGGAAGTCATTGCGGCGACTGCAACGAATCTCGCTACCGCGTACCTGGTGCTGGGCCAACCTGAAGTTGCCCTGGAAGTATTGCGAGAGGCCAGGGCTCACAAAATCGACTCTCCCCGTTTCTTGCGAGTAGAGTTTGAAGGGCTGGCGAGCACGGGCGGTCGCGACCGCGCCTTGGCACTGGGGCGGTCGCAGATTGAAAGCCTGCCCAAGGAGGCACTGGCAAGCTACGCGCAGTTGGCAGGTGAGAGCGATGACTTGGAGAGCCTTGAGAGATGTATTGAGGTAGCCAAGGGACTGCAGCCGCCCCAGGCGGGTCTCGTGCATAACCTCAAGGCGATGCAGTGGATGGCTCAGGCTAGAGTCGACGCCACGGGAGTCCTTGCTGCGATTGGAGCGTTTGACTGGGCAAATTCTGACTCCATTCCTGAGTTTGTCGCGGCCGCGCAAGTTCTGCGCAATGCCAAGAAGATTAACGAAGCAGAACAACTCCTCCAACGGGCAGTAGCCCTACTTCCGAATGCCACCGAATCGGGTGAGCGATATCTGGTCGCGCAAGCACTGTTATGCGCACGAAATTTTGAGCAGGCCGTAGTGGTCTACGAGCAATTCACCCCGCTTGGCAAGCACAGTCAGCTACACGCGGACCTGTTGTTTTGCTATCTCAGGTCTGGCCGACGAGCCAAGGCAAAGCAGTTGGTAGATGCCTTCCCACGTGGCTGGGAATTACACGAAGATACTCGTCATATGGCCATGGAACTGGGCCAGAAGGCTGGCGATTGGAAGCTTCTGAGCAAGCTTGTCGCAGCTGAAATGGCTCAAGCTCCTAGGGAGGCCAATAGTTGGCTATTCACGGCGATGGTGGCCGCACGCACATCCGCTAAGGAGGTGAGGCAAGCAATCAAGGACGCGCCGCTGGAGCTTAGCGGTAGCACCCGAGAGGTTGCCCAACTCGCTTCGCTTGAGCTGAGGCACGGACAAAAGGAGCGCGCGCTCGCTCGCCTCTACGTCATGCGGCGATGTCGGTTGGACAGCACCGACGTCGCGACCACTCACCTCATTGCTCATCTGGTGGTGACCGATGACCTTCCCCATATGGAGGAAGAGCTACCTGCATTTGTGTCTGGTACATCAGTCAAGGTCATTGATACTCTGAGCGAGACAAAGGTCTTCACCCTCGACCCGCCAGGTCTGCCTGCGCTTCCGCCAACACCAGAGTTCTTGCTCCCTGACTCCAAAGAAGCCGCCGTTCTATTTGGAAAGGGCGTGGGTGACGAAATTGAGGTGCCGGACGGGCAAGGCCAGATCAAGGTACTCCGTGTACAACGAGTTTGCTCGGCGTACAGGAGATTACTGGAGCTCTCTCATATCGCGCTTGATGCTCCGCTAATCCAGTCACCGGTCGCAAAGAAGGTTCGGGTCATCGATGAAGAGACCGGTGAACCCGATTTCAGTGAGCTCTCCAATCAGCTCCGCCGAGTCAGCGAACAGACCACAAAGGCAGTCGAGGTCTACGTCTCATCGCCCATAACCCTGGGCGGACTAGCGAGGATTCTTGGTCGCGATGTACTCGACGTCGTTCGAGGTTGGCGTTCGGAGGGCCCTCCGCTTCAGGTGAGCGGCGGCGACCCGCAAGAGCGGGTTCAAGTCACAGCTACTCTTGCAGAGAGCCAGGATCCCTACCTCATTGATGGTGCCACTCTCGTCGAGTTGGCGACGCTGAATTGCCTCGATGTTTTAGCTGTGCTGCCACGCGTGCTGGTCACATCGCATACGTATGACTTGGTCGCAGGGAAGTTGGCCGAGGCCTTGACTGAGCGTACCGAAGGGACCGCTTTCGAACATGAAGGGCAACTCGGCTTTGTCGAAATGACGCAGCCCGACCGAGAGCGCGAAGTCCGATTCCTGCAGTCAATCGCAGACGCGGTGACCAAGTACTGTACGGTTGTCCCAGCCTACGGAACGGACACCATTGCCTCAACCGCGGTCCAGCTTGAACGTGCAATCTCAGCAGAAGAACATTCGGTTGTGCTCGCCGCTGCCGAGTACAAAGCGACCCTGATTTCTCTCGACGGGCGGCTTCGCTTCTTAGCTTCCGCTCTGGGCATCCTTGGGGTTTGGCCCCAAGTTCTGCTGATGTACGGCCGGGACAAAAGTGTCATTACCCACGTCACTTACTCGTTGGCATGCGTGCGGCAACTTCTCGCGAACAGAACCTTCGTCTCATTGGCTGCCGAGGACCTTGTCTTTATGATTTACCAAGGAACAGACTGGCTCAAGTTCGGCCTGAAATGCTTCAAAAGGCATATTTCGTCGCCCGAAACGGAGTTTCAGTCAGCTCTGCGCGTCTCAGTGGAGTTTTTGGCTCGATTAGCTGGAGGCGGTCCTGTCCATGTAGGAGCGGCGTGTCGGCTGCTCGAACATTTGGCTGAGGGACTCTTTCGGCACAAGGACGCCCCGAAGCATCTGGAATTCTTACTGTTGAATGCGGCAAGTCGAGCACTGCCGATTGATGCACGGTTGATACGCATGTCGGTTCATGCAGGGCATACTGCCTCGCGCCAGCAGGATGCTCCGGATATCAGAAACGTTCGCGTACTGATGATCAGTGCCCCCCCATGGATTGCCGTTGCGCCGGAAGGCGAAGACGCTATTGAAGTCAGTCGTCCGACTATATCGGCGGGCGGTAAAGAAAAGGCCAGCGCTGAGACCGGCGCAACGGCAACATCTAAATCAGCCAACAACCCGTTCAGGTGAGTGGGCAAGGGTCGTTGTCTCATACTTGATTGAAAGGAAACGATGACTATCAATACTCAAGCGTTACTTGACGATCTTTTGCGACTAAAAGAGAAATCCTCTCCCGATTCGGAAACTTACGGGATGGCGCAGCAATGGACCGAGGCTATCGAAAAGAAAAGGAAGTACCTCAATGATAAATCGCACAAAATCGTTTTTATCGGCAGCGTCGGGGTCGGCAAGTCTTCCTTGATAGGTATAGCAGCAAACCTGCTAGTGGGACCACAGCCGAGAGATCGAGCAAGCCTGAAAAATCATTCCGTTCTTGCGATAGGTTCTGGTCGGACCACTGTTTGTGAGGTTTGCATTCGGGCCGGACATCCAGATGATCAAAGTCAGTTGGGCCTCGTCATCAAGCCGTTTTCGACTGCAGAGATGGAGAAGGAGATTCAGATTTTCGCCGAGACTGAATGGCGCCGCCGCCAGCCTGGGTCGCAGCGAGGGACAGAAGACGATTCGGATCCCACTGCTCAGGAAGTTCACCGTGCAATCCGTGGGATGACTGGTTACAGCGAACGCCAGGAAAGCTATCAAGAAGGCGGCACCAGAAAGCGGCGCAAAGTGGATCCGCTTGATCAAATTGTCCCTAACCACAAAACCGCTTCTGAGTTTGCGAACCACCTGATAGAGCGCACACATCTTGCGGAACGCAACCAGACCGAATGGTGGTGGGATGACGCTTTCAATTTGGAGTATTTGAAAGCACTCAAAATCCGCTTCGAAGCTATCAATCAAGGTAGCGAACCAGCTGCGATGCTGCCATACCGGATGACCGTAGTGGTTCCGAGGCCACTTCCCGTGCAGATGCAAGATGACCTGGATGTCACGCTAATCGACACTCGGGGATTGGACGGCCCAGCGGAGTCGAGGGCCGACCTTCAAGAGTTACTCCGCGATTCACGCGCGATTGTGGTTCTCTGTGCTTCCTTTAAAGATGCCCCGGGCGACACCATACGCGGCTTGCTGCGTTCCATGGCGGCTGACGCGGAATTGCGCGACGCTATTTCCCGCACATTGTTGATCTTGCTGGACCAAGGCGATGCCGATCAAGTCAATGGTGCCGAAGGTGAACGGGAATACGGACAGGAACTTAAGATCGACGAGTGTCATATCGCGCTGGAAGGTGTAGGACTAACTCGGGAAATCGAGAAATCACAGATCGTCGCGTTTGATGTTCTAAAAGACGACCCCGACCGGCTACGGAATGGCATTTACGACCGGCTAACCTGGTTGCGCGGTGAAAATGAACGACAGCTTCACGAGCAAATCGAGAACGCGCAACGCTTTCTCGATGACCATGCTGACCAATCGCGGCCTGGGTTGCTCTCATCCATGGATGAGCGAATCAAGGCAGCAATGGCACGCTACCTACCCACGGAAATGCCCTTGGGGGATCCTTTGCATGGCATGTATAAGGCCATTCGCGCGGAGCGTTGGGCATCCGTGGTATATGCAACCTGCCGGCGCGACGGTTCCTATTCGAAACTCGACTTGTATGCCGCAGTGCGGGCGGAAGCCTCACGGGCGGCGACAGCCTGGCTGGATAGGTTGTTTACGGAAGTCAACGCTGAGCTACGAAGACTTGAAAATGAACCTAGCTTTGCAGCCGTTAGTGATGTAATCCGTTTGCGGAAACAGCATTATCGAGATGCACAAATAAAGGTGGTCAGTTTGTATGCGGAGAGTGTATTTGAGGAAGCTCGAAAGGCCTTGGAAAAAGATCCCGCCGTATGGGGAACCTGCCGTGACGAATGGGGCGGGGGCATCGGATTCGTCACTAGAGTACTCAGGCACTTGGAAAATTGGTCTCGCCGTCAGCAGAATATAAGCGCCCACGAAAAGACCGAAGCGCCAAATTTGATTCCCCTCTGGGGGGAGGTTGCCAGACCTGCACAGCCGCCCCGGTTTACCCTGCGCGTTTCAAATCTTCGCTCTTTGCGGAAAGTCGAATGGTGTCCGGAACCATTGGCTGTGCTCATCGGTGCCAACGGTACGGGAAAAACCACGTTGTTACAGAGCTTGCGACTGTTGCGTTTGGCTTACGAGCGTGGCCTACCTGAGGCTGTGAGGCAAGTTTTTGGGGGCGGTGGCAACCTGAAGTCCTGGGGATGCGCCGATGACGAAAAAATAGAAATCGGCATCAATATTGGAGATGCCAGTTGGCATATCGAACTCGTTCCCCGAGAGGGTTCGGTAATAATTCCGGCCCCAGAAAACTTGACGGCGAAAGGGAGGGAAATATTTTCTCGAGACATTCTTGGGGCTTTCCTATTCGGCGAGGAAAGAGTTGAAGCGAGCCCTAAATTACTCGGATTGCGGATACTGATGGATCGAGGTGTTCATGATTCCTCTGTACGTATGCTGGCGAAGTTCTTCCAGCGCATTGCTATCTATAGTGACTTCGATTTGTGGACCATACGCCAAGGCTCCAAAACTATCGAAGATAGTGCCTTGTTTCAACGAGGTGACAATGCACTGGCCTTGCTGCGACGCTGGCACCAAGAACTGGATAATCGCCACCGCTACGAATTTGTTGTCGAAGGACTAGCGGCTGCCTTTCCCAACACTTTTAGCGAAATGGATTTCGTGGAAGCCGGTACTACCGTAGCAGCCCGAATCTATGCTCCCGGCAGGGAACGCCCTTCCCCCTTGGAGGATGAAGCCAATGGTGTACTCCAATTGCTGGTTTTGTTCTGCGCCATCGCGGGTGCCGAAGATGAGAGTCTGATCGCAATCGACGAGCCAGAGAATGCTTTGCATCCTTATGCATTGCGCGTCTTGCTCCGCCGCACAGAACGCTGGGCTCGGCAACACAACCTGACGGTGCTACTGGCGACACATTCGACGGTATTGCTGGACGCCTTAACCGGGAACTCGCAACAGGTGTTCGTCATGAAGGCTCCTGAGCGGGGTGAAGGCATGCCGACACGGTTGGACCAACTCTGCAATCCTGATTGGCTGGACAACTTCAAACTGGGAGACCTTTACGAAGAGGGGGAGATCGGCAGCAACGCAGACGAGGATTGAGCATGGCACGGATCAAGCTTATTGTGACCGGGGATATGGAGAAACTGGCGCTCCACGAATCGTTGAAACGACTATTTCCAGAGCAGCGAAACGGCAAAAAAGTTACTTGGGATACGCCCCAGAAAGTTCAGGGCGCGACGTCGTGTCGGCTACAACCATTATCGCCGGAGCGCTCCCCTTCCAAACCTATGGTGGCGTTAGCTACAGCCATGATCGCTGAGGTAATGGCTGGCAAGACTGGAAGTCCCGCGGATTTGGTTGTGGTTATCGACGATGTGGAGCTCAGCAACCTTGGACAGGAAAAACTTGTCGCGGAGCATTTTCGGGAGGCTGTAAACTTGGCCATTACCAATCGAAAAAACAAAGATATGCCAGAAGCGGAAATTCGGGGCATTCTGCGCGAAAGATGTTCTTTTCACCTCCTCAAACCCATGGTCGAATCCTACCTATTTGGCGACCTCAACGCGCTGGGAACGGCCGGCGTACCGGCAAATGTGCATCCTAGGTTAATTCACCAGACCGATGTAGAGGAATTCGAGACCAACGACACGGATTGGCTATCGACGTGTCGCTTGCAAAACGAAGCTAAGAAAGGAGAAGGCAAGCCTTGGTGGCGGCATGAATGCCATCCTAAACACTACCTTGAATATTTGGCTCAACGAGTCGATAAGGCATACATCTACGAAGAAACTAAGCATGGGAAAGACGCTCTTTTAACACTGGATTGGAGGCAAGTGCCAAAAGTACGTACGGACATTCCGATCATTGGTTCGTTGTTCGAAGATATTGCTGAATGGTTCGATATTCCAAATCCGATCCAATGCCAAACTCATCCAACTTTCTATGCATCAGGAACGATGGATCAAGCAGAGTTACTGTTACGCAATTTGGGCTGATTCCGTAATCAAGCTGGCATCTATCTATTTAAGAGGAAAGCAGACTTTCGTGGCCGTCCGGTATCGGTCAGGACGAATGGCCTTATGTGGAGCGCTACATAAGGCCGACGACCTGGCGGTCGGGCTGAGCAATGGAACGTCAGCTGAGTGGGTGCTGCGGCCATACGAATGCCTGGCCGGGAAACATGCCGAGTGCCAGCCTAGAGCAGAGAGAGCTGCCGTTTGGGCTCGAAGTATAGGAGGTGCGTCAGTCCTTTGGCGTGCCAGTAGAATGCTAGGTGAAGCGCCGGCTACGCAATGGAGTGAGGCGTTGAACCGTAGCCAATTCGTAACCGTTACAGAGCTACGTTACAATGGAATCAATGCTTTATATCGCTTCAAATGGATTGCGCGGGCGGCTACAAGGTATTGATTTATAAGCGTAACAAAGATCTACGACCTTCCTCTTAATCCGTTTGTCGTAGGTTCGATCCCTACATGACCCACCAAATTATACTGTAAATCAATTGGTTACGAGTCAAGTCGTAACCCATTTTTGCATCTGCGTTTCCT
>Ga0233425_10003792_pt1 | contig 26644 bp, 30 predicted proteins | sample Watercolumn_Towu_2_FD_181712 | JGI IMG/M metagenome (GOLD analysis project Ga0233425, IMG submission 181712) | Freshwater microbial communities from Lake Towuti, South Sulawesi, Indonesia - Watercolumn_Towuti2014_140_MG | ecosystem: Environmental > Aquatic > Freshwater > Lake | place...
CAATCTGCGACTGCTTCACCGGCTCAAGACCAAATCTTAAAGACCGTCTACCCAAACGTAACCAGTCATTGACTGGTTACGCTTTTTCAAGCCAAAAACGTAACCGGTCAGGACTTGTCCAACCCTCGATATCGATATCCGGCCCCATTAGCGCAAAGGGCACTTCATAGGACTCGACCAGCCCGCGCATGGCAGGATGGGAGACCAGGGTGATGGTATGACCGCGGCGCATCAAGTCGAGGGCGAGAGCAATGTAAGGTTGGACATCGCCTCGAGTGCCGATCGTTGGAATGATGATCTTCATGAAAGGAAACTTTATTCCATTTTTAGCCACGTGCGTTGAGCATGCCCCACAGCAGGCCCAGGGCAGAAACGATCAAGCCCGGCCAAATACTGCGGGTACGGGCAGCGGCCCATCCGTTTACAATGCCCACCCCCAGCCAACTATAGACGATGAGGTAGATACTGGCCTGCAAGGGGGGCATAGCCAGGGCTACCAACAAATTTACCAATACCGTGAACACTGTGGCTTGGATGAGAATGGCCCATACCTGAGGCAGCCTGCGCAGCAATCCCTGCTGCAGCCAGCCGCGGAAGAAAAGTTCCTCGGCGAATAAAGTGACCATGCCGCTGTAAAGCGCGGTTGCCAACCAGCCCGGGATGCCCGGAACCTGTTTCAGCCACAGGAAGGTGGCATCCGATGCTGGGGAGGAGAGCGCCAGGTGGTAAAGCAACTGCCCTGTATGGGACCAGGGTTCGAACGGCAGGGTGATCACAGTTAAAGCGCCCAGTGCCATCAGCGAGACCAGGAAACAATCCCTGAGGGTGATGAAACGCATGCCAACCCGCCTGGCATCTCGTTCGCGCAAGATTGCAATGAGGGGAACCACCAGAAAGGTCAATGTGAAAAAAGGAAATGCGCCGTTCAGGAGATGCGCTGCCAGCACGGCAGCGATCATAGCCACCGCGCTCCATAGGACAGCCCAGATCCAGGCCAGGTCCGACTGCAGGGGATCCGGCGTGGGCTGGTTGGTCGGGTCGAAGGTGACGAAGGTGAGACGCTCCTTTTGGGCCAAGAACTGCTCTAAGTTCTGACTGAAGCCGGCTGATCTCATGACCAATCTCATGGATGGGTTTGACATAGCGAATGAAAACGCCTCGGCCAACTCCGCATCCACAGTGAGACGATGGGCAAGGACGTTTTCAGAGCCGCGCCAGGTTTGAATGGTTACGTATGGATTGGCTTCGAGGTTGCGGTACCAGTCGGCTTTCGTCCCCCAGGCGCTGAAAACAAACCTGCGTCCCTTGCACTCATGGAATTCAATAGCCGTGCGGCGTGGCTGGCCGCTCTTGCGCCCGGTGGTCGTCATAACCATGAACAGCCTCCCCACCAGGAAACCCAGCCCCAGACGGTAAAGCAGGATAGGAGTTTTGTACAGCCATTTCACCAAGCCTGAAGGGTAGGGCATTTTTTCTACCCAAGATTTTTTATTCATCAATGCCACCGATGTTTATTTTTAGAATTATTTTGGTAACTTCTCAAGAAGAAGGGGAAGATGGGGGGTGTGCGGGCGGCGGAGCCGCCCGCACACCCCCCGCTCCCCTCTTTATTGAGATGATGCTTATTTTGGTCGTTATTATTCGCCCTGTCTCTCTGCTTTATCCAACCAGCAGGGATAAGTTCAGCATCATTCTCCAGGATCTTCACCGCTTTGATGGCCTTGCTTTGAATTGCAACACTACGATCTTTTTGGAGAGGCCGGATATGGTCTGCAATCACCTTTCGAAATGACGTGTGTTGGCGCCCCAATACTGTCAGGCTGACCATGGCCCAGCTCTTGACAAAAATACTCGCATCCTCGAGCATCCGGAACAGCACTAGGATGATCTCATCGACTGACTCTGCAGATAGCGGCAGGTTGCCAAATATCATCGCCAGATGCCATTTGACCATTGGGACTGGATCGTGAATTGCCATCTCGATGAATTTCGGCAGCAGTCCTGTGAGCATCTCCGGATGAGTTCGGGAGATTCTTTCCACCGCATGTGCAGTCCTAGCCCGAATAACCGGATCGGATTCCGATAATCCTTCCTCTAGTTGGTCAAACAGTTCGGGATTGGCCAGTACCCTGTCGGCTACTTCGTTCGCCCTCCCATCCGAAATCAAGCTTCCACCGGAAAGTATTTGGATAAGTTCGTTCATTGTTTCGCAATCCGAGAACCCTTACAAAGCAGCGCCTACCTGTTCGCTCAATAACTCATAAGCCAATGTTTCCGCTTCTGCAACCCGCTCAATGCAAAGGGCGGCTTTGCTGAGATCGTTCTGTTGGATTGCCCAAGCGACCTCAGGGATGAAAGAGATCGATTCCTGCAAATGCCCAATCGCCTTCGTGAAATCAATCCCGGCCATTTCTCCAGCCTCTTGCAGGAAAGCAATATACAGGTCTCGCCCGGCGGTGAGGTGGTTGCCCTCCAGGTCGGGCGGGGAGTTCAGATATTCGCGCGCCTGTCGCAGGCATTTGGCGGCCGTTTCTTCTCCCAATTCCTCTGGCCAGTGCGCAATCTCGCAGGCAAGTTTTCTCATCGCCGGGATGCCGACCATGCTGACCGGCGGATGGAGCAGCATCTGGCTTTGGTCGAGGATCGCCTGCCGGATCAAGGCTTCGGTTGGGGGCAATTCCCGGGGGATGTCAAGGATCGCCAGGCGATTGCGCTTGCCAAGGCCGGGCGCATTCACATCCCAGGCCAGTTGTAACTCGCTTAGTGGGATTGCTTGAACAGCATCCTTATCTGTGTCGTGGACATAGGCGGTATCATCGTCATAACCAATCAACAAAACGAAATGGATCGGGATGTGCCGCTGGTGATAGAGCTCTGGATAATAATGCAGGTGATACATATCCAGCGGGCCTAGTATTGGCGGGGTCCCAGCCTCAATAGCCTGCTGCACCTTCGCCCAGGAAGATTTAAAAGCCCTGTTCTCACTCTCGGTGAAGCCGGCTTGGAAAAGCCCTGCCAGGTACCTGTGCTGGCGAGGGGTTGAAATGCCTGTGTAAACCTGGCGCGGTGGATCGGCTGCGTTAAATCGCAGGTAGGCAAAGCCTCCGCCCTGACCCAACCCCCACAGGAATTCGTTGGACCAATCCCGGCCGGAACGCCATTGCACCAGGTCGCGGATGCCATTGACCGGGCACATGCCGTGACTTGTACGATGCGGAATGTTCAAAAGTTGTTTCATATTTTGCCTGGTAAACTTCAAAATGAGAGGAAGAATGGCTAACCGATTTTCAGCCTTGTGCAAGAAGACTGCGCGCATGATTACTATCAGACCCGCTGTCTGCGTTTATAACGAACAACCAGGAGACGGTTCGCAAGCATCATGGCGACAACGATCAGCAGCCCATCGCGAAAGCCGGGATTCCAATAAGGATTGCGGATCGCTCCAGCGCTAACGAGTAGCCAAATTGTCCAGATGCCCCACGGTACATGGATCAACCATTCGGAAATCATACCCGGGTTGATAAACCGTTTCCCAACAATTCCCAGGATGAGATGAACGACAGCTTGAAAAATAAAAAAGTAGGGCAGGGCGATCGCCTGATCGATGTCTAATATCGCCCAAAGGCTGAAGAGCGGCATGGCAATCCAGACCACCATGTTGATCCAAAAAACAGCGTCTGTATCGAGTAGACCGGATTCAGGATCGGTCTTGAATATATTCTGGTTCATGAATTGGGCAAAGCCACCTGGGAATATATATTCATCAATTTCGTGGAGCATGTACAGGGGTGTGGACATCAATAATGCGAACAAGAGAGTATTTTGTGGCAAGACGATTACAATCAGATAGATTGTCAGGAAGAGGCAGACAATGACACCAACTTTAGGCCAGTTTTCCTTGAACCAGTTGAAATATCTCTTGAGGGTCATGGTGATTTCCGATCACATACATTGATCATTGAACTACAGGCTCCTGAGAGTGTTGAAACCAGAGTCAGATTGCATATTAGGTTCATTATTATTTCCTGCCAATGAGAACAAATGAAAATTCGGTTAAAGGAGCCACTTTCACTATTCCAAACCCGATTTCTTTAACAGTCTCCTCCAAATTGGAGATCGTCATGATTCTTCTCTGGGCATCGTCTACCAGTCCTTTGACAGCAAATAATGCACCGAATAAAGGCCTTCCTTTTTGAGGGTCAGCATAATAACCGCGGACGATTACCCTCCCATCTTGCGAGAGGCTGTCCCATGCATTTCGTAGAACGATCCTGGCGGTTGATTCTTCATAAATAACATCCGAGAGGAGAACGACATCCAGGCCTTCTCCCAGGGCATCCTTCAAGAAATCACCCTCCCGTAAATCTATCCGGCCTCTTTCTGGTCGATCCCCGATGATCTCTTGAGTCACTGTCAGGGTATCTTTCACATCTAATATTGTAGAATGCAGCTCGGGATATTTTTGGCACAAGGCGATGGAATACAGGCCGGAACCGCCTCCTGCATCCACCATCCGTTTGCAGCCTGCAAGATCGACCATATTCCTCAAGGCCTCCGCTTCACCCAGATTGCCGAGATTGTTCATCGCCATAATGAACGTCCTGTAATCTGACCTGATGTAGGGCGGATTCTCGTTGATTTTTTCGGTCCCGCGAATGATATTGGGGAGCTGAAACCATTGCAGCGATTCGTCATTGACCAGCTTAAGAAAATCGCCTACATAGAAATGCGAGCCCTCCACAAAATAGACGCGGCTGAAATGCGAATTCCTGTAACGGTTATTTTCTTGTGCCAAAATACCTATACTGACACAAGCATCGAGAAGAGGCTCAAGACGATCGGATATGGCCTCGCATTTTGATGCGATTTCGGTGGCTGTCAATCCCTGGTCGGATATGATGGAAAACACATTTAAACGTATGACCGTAGTGATGACATCGGTGATCCAGGGTGCTAAAAGAATGTCGGATATGGCTGCTTTCATACATGTTTCTCCCTTGCAAATATCTTCCGATGCCCACTCAGTTCTCAACTACTTTGGGCAGGTTGCGGGCATTTGCGATGGTGGAACTGACTTCCTTGGGCAGGGGCGGTATCCCATCAAACCCTGTTCGTTCGACATACTCCGCCATCATGACAAGCAAGGCTTCTGGGTTCCATTGAGCCATTTTTTCAACGCTATCCACGCCGGCATTATAATACAGCCGGGCGCGGACGCCTTTCACCCCTGGCAAACGCGCCAGGTCGGATAGCTTTACCAATTCTAGAATCACATTCTCAGGAATGCCGGTTTCTTTTGACTGAGTTGCTCTCAAATCCCGGGTGTGACCGGCAGCCAGCATCTGTTCCGCGTTCTTGATTATGTGGGCTTCCAGTCTGGCGATGAAATCGAGGTTGACGCCGCGAAAATCCTTCAACTTGAACGCGTTGTGTCTTTTCGTTGTAATAAACATTGATCTCCTTTCTTTATCGAAAATCCTATCACTTCACTTCACTGCGCTGAATCTTTTTTGGAATTCCCAATCCAAAATAGATATCTGGGGACTTTCTGACAATAACGCCCATACTCATCTCCCAATAAGGCTTGTAAATGCTCTTCTTCGGCAATGATCATCCAGTGACCAATCACCCCATAAAGCACGATCCAAATGATTGCGAACCAGGAAGGCCATTGCACGGTTACCCCGATCACCAATAGATACCCTCCCAGGATTTGGGGATTTCTTGTAAACCGGTAAGGACCTGTGCTTATCAAACCTTTCGTTTCAAGCCCAAATGCCCGTCGTATCCCAAACCACCCCATCGTGCCAAATGCGACAATAAACCCCAATAGAATGATGACCAGTCCTAATATTTGCTGTAGAAGAGATGTCGGCCCCGCCAGCATCCAGGACAAGACCCATGCTGGTGGGTTGAATAAGTACGGAAAAGCTATTAGCCCGGCAAAGGCAAGCAACTGAAGGATGGAAGACCATCCAGTCAAGCGTCCATGTAGACGATATTCCCGTCGAACAATCACACGGAACGCCACATAAGCAAAAGCCAGCAGCAGGCAAAAACTTCCAAAGAAAACCGCAAGAGTAAAACTCATATCAGCCTATTTTTCCTTTCTTTGACTGCTTCCTTATTCCCTGATCGGACGCAGGACCGCCATGGCTTTTTCCTGGCAGAATGCCTCAAGCTCAGCGCGGGTGAAGCGCAAGGGCACGCCATCGAATAGGGTCATGATGAGGCGGATCATGACCGGGTGGCGTTTCAGACGCAGTTCGATGAAATCGGCGATTCGGATTGGATCTGTGACCGGCTCGGCAACGGCATCGAACTCCCGCTCCTGAATTTGAACAAGGACATTTGGATTTGCCTGGATATTCTTGAACCAGTCCGCTGTCCGCCCGCGTGCCGAGGCAATGTAGTAGTCGCCATCCACTTCCTCGAACTGAAGCGGCGTCACGCGCGGCAGGCCAGACTTGCGCCCGGTCGTGGTCAGCAGAAGCACCATACGCGTCGGGCCAAAGCCGCGCCTGTAATTGGCTGCCATGCGGGCGTTGAGACCTTTCATGTGGTGATAGATGGTTTGATTGGACATCATTCAACTCTCTTTCTCCTAATCGCAAGACGCTGCCATGCTTCGAGGAGAATAATCGCTGCGCCCATAACAATCAGATTGACCACATACCAGGGAAGCGCATCGTATGAAATCAGAATAGTTGGAAAGTTCCACAGTGCATGAACGAAAACCGCCGCCAATAGATTCTGGCTGCGGAGATAAACGTAACAAAAGAACAGGCCCGACAGCAACAATAAAAGCAATTGGAACGGAATTTCCTGAATAGGGGTGTGGTTCGCCAGCCGGTGAAGAATATGCGCAAACGAGAAGATCGCCTGGGACACGAACAAGGCTCCCCAAAATGCCTTGCCTGAAGCTCGCTTTGCCTGGCTCAATTTGAGATAAATCTGTGGAAAGAGAAATCCTCGATAAATGATCTCTTCGGAGATGGCAAAGAACAACAACTGGTCGACCAGATAGCCGATTGATATTGTTTGCCAGTTAATTTCACCTTCAAGCAAAAACATGCTTACAACGACAATTATTTGGATGATGACCCACAAACCTAATCCAAACAAGATCGCCGGGATGATTTTGGCAGGAATAATTCCCAGATCTGAGAATCGTTGCTTTCCCACCAATAATATGCCCAAGCCGATTACAAAAATCCAGGGAAGGAAAACGATCGCCAGAGGATGCGCCTGTGTAAACAACAGTAACGGGCTAAGCAAATCCAAAACCAATACAACCGCCAGGGATAGCCACGAGGCTTCCCGAATTTTGGCTAGATACTCGTAAGGGTTGCTAACTTGTAATGTGGTCATCGTGCCTCCATAATTATAGATGGTTATATGATCAGCGCTACATAATCCCGTATCAAAAGCAAAAAGACCATGAAAACGATATTCCCAACAACAATACCTGGAAGATTCGCAAACCAACGATTACGATGAATGACCATCAGCCCGACCAGGGTTACGATGCCCTGCCAGCCCATCGCAAGGTAGGCATAGGATGATTGTATGAGCCAGACCAACCAATTCTCGCCGGCAACATACGGCTGAACAGCTACGCCTGTTTTAGCAAACTCGATAATCTGATTTGGATCGTATAAAGTCAAATCAACCAACACGAAGATCGGCAAAGATACCACCGAACCAAGCATCACAACCGCCAAAACTTGTAGGAAGGTTGCCTTTCCGCTAAACCATCTCCCCAGGTAGAAGCAGGGAACACTGAACCCGATGGCGATTGCCAGCGCCCAAACCGGCACCACCAACATCTCCCAATAGTAGGGATCGAAGTAGTGAGGATAGTACTGCCGATAAGGGAAAGTCTCCCACCCCAAGGCAGCATAACCGAGCAAAACGATCAGCCAGTAGGGGGTCATCCCCAACAAGGAAGAAATGACAATGAGCGGCCACAGATTCTTCTCTGTAGCAATTCCCTCCGCGGCAGCGACCGGGTTGATGAAAATATTCTTGAGATAGAACCAGATACTGTTAGTCATGGCAAAAGATTCCGCAAGGCATAATTTTATCCCACATCCTTGAAAAGACGTGCAAAGCCTGGGTAGGCTTTCAAAGGAATAAGATCAAATGCTATCAAGCCTTCGCGAACAAAGGGCATTTCTGCAAGAATCTTATTTGCCTCTTCGACGGAATCACATTCTAGCACCAATACCGCCGTTGACTGATCGGCGCGGAAATACAACTCGCGGAGGAGTCCTGCCTGGTGTAATTCCCACGCTTTGCGCGCTTCCTCTTGTTCGAAACACCCGAATGCTTCGGCAATCGCACCGGGAATTTCATGCTCAAAGGCGAGGATTTTCATAGCCGCTTGGCCCGTTGGACAAACAATCCGGTCAGGTAAGTTGATGCAAAGATCAGCGCGAACGGGATCCAGGTCCCGCGCAGGCTGAAAAACATCGCGAGACTTTTGTTTATGAGCATGGCAACAACGAAGAAATCCATTGCCATGACGAAAGCGATAAAGATGACCGCCGTTTGAAGTGGCGTTGTGAAATGGAACCTATGGAAATACACCAGCGATACGGCAGCAAAGAAAATCGGCGCAAGGATGGCATGGACAATCAGTGTGATTTCCATCGTCGTGACGGTCCTGCCAATGCCGATGGTCGCAAAGCACAATGCCCAGCCTACAGAAGCATGAACCAGCAGAATAACACATTTAGAAGTGTTCATCGTTTTATCTTCTACAACAGCGCATCTCACTTTGTCAATTCATAGATCAACATGCCATCCTCGAGGCGCACCGGCCCGGTATGGTCTTTCGTGTACCAGGCCATTTGTCCACCCAGGGTCGACTTTTGAGCCATGAATTGACCGGTAGGCAAAGTGAGTGGTTGAGACCCGTAAAGGTGCAATACTTCTGTCTTTAGAGTAGGTCGAGGTCTTCCTACCTGCTCGTTCCAAGGGTATAAATAACAAAACGGCGCCTGGATGGAGGTAATGATTTGAGGCTTGAGAGCGTTGGTGCGCCAGGCCCATTCGTATTCCAGCAGGGTATCAGGAGAAAATGAAACCACTTGTGTTTCCGTGGAACTTTCAACCGCCAACTGGTTGTTCTGATAAGTGGCTAGAAGGTTGCTTTCCGGGTTTGTGTAGATTCGCGCGTAGTTGAACTCAACCAGATCCATTGTATTTGGATCCCAGGTTGCCGACCAGTCAGCGCTATGCTCTCCATCTTTGAAATATCCAGTTTTGATCTGAATCTCATATGCCCGGACTGTGCTGCTGCAGTCCAGGTGGATCATTGAATCCTGCGGTGCAATGGTACAGATCATCTCCCCTACTTCCTCTCCGGCCTGATTCGAGATCTGGAATTGACTATAATAAACCTGATTGAGGACCACGTGATTATAACCGGCTTGTTTCAGAGTGATCAATCCAGTGCCAAAAGTCGCGGCAAGCGTTGACCAGGCAAACCACAGGTAAAGTGATCCTGCACCCAGCAGCGGCCAATAATTCCAAAGCCACACCCTACGTTTGACTTTTTCCTGCTCGATGATCCGCTTCTCTACCGGCTGCAAACGCCAAATAAAATAGACCAATACCCCCGTCGCCACAAAGCCCACACCTGCGGCAGGAAGCCCGATGAATGGCAACCCCGTGCCATTGCTCATTGCACGGATTGAATGGATGGCAGAAGGGACATTCAATCCAAAATGAACTAGGATGCTGGCGTAAATAGACCTGGTGCGCCAGGCCACAAATCCCAGGATGAAAGCCACTGGCAACAATCCCGGCAAGCCCGACAGCCGGAAATGCGAAAAGGCGAACAACAAAGCCGTAACGGAAATTGCGACGCGCGCCGGATGCTGTTGTTCATAAACTCCCTGGATGGCGCCTCGGTACAAAGCTTCCTCACATAAGGGGGCAAAGATTGCCATTCCAAAGAACAGGCCGATCATTTCCAGCATACCCCTGGGCAATGACTCAGTTGGAAGCGGCACACTGGGCATTCCAGTGAGCTGCGCCATGATCGCGTCAATGATGATACTAAACAAGAAGGTCGTAAAGCCAAGCCCAACGCACAGCAATCCTGTTAACGGACGAATAGGTTTCAAACGCAACCCTTCCTTGAGCGGGATACGGTGCATGCGCAGGAAGGCAATTGCTGGTAAAAGAACCAGGAACGCCTCGGTTGCAATCAAACCCCAGGCAAGATGCAGAGATTGCATTGTGGAGCCAAGGGAGAGAACCAACAGAATCGAGGCCAGGTAGAGCAGGTTGACGGAGAATTTGGACGTAGGTGGATTGTTCATCTGCGTTCCACCCTTTGCTCCAGTTTCGGCAGGGTTTGTTCGGGGGTGTCCATATTTACTCCTTTCTTGTCTCATGAATTGCGAATCCGGTCCGTTGATGTGGAAATGCCGTTCTGCACCCGGCGCCAGGCGCCTTGGCGAAAAACTTCATACTCCCGAAAGTAACAGCGAATACCTTGCGCTTTCCAGGGACTTGAGCATTGACATAGCCTGCATATCCATCTCTTCAGGGCAATAGATCTTGGGAGATTCGCCGCGATAGCAGGATCCCAGCAAAGCAGCCTGCCGGCTGACGAAGGCGAAACTTTCCGCGTTGGGCAAGAGCATTTATCCCGCGCCGCTCGACCCGCCTCCGGAGGCGCCTCCACTGGCACCTGCGCTGGCCCCCGCCGAATCCGAGGCGGACATGACCGCCACCATCGAGCCGAAGCTGCCATCGCTACCGGCCATTGCGTGGAACCAGACCGGCAGCGGTACACCGCCCAGTTTCTGGAAATATTTCGCCCAGCCGGCGCCCAGCCCGAAGACCGCGGCATAAGCCAGATAGCGCTCGAAATAATCCGGGCTCATGGCAGGTTCCTTTCCCTTGCTGACCTGCTTTAGATATTCTGCAAAACCCTTCCAGCGCATCTTTTGCTCCTCGCCTGAGGGTGTCAAAACAGAGTATGTTTCCGCGTAGACTAGCAGAACGATGGACAATAGGAAAAAACTTGCGCTGATCCCGGACACAGCGATCATCCCTGTGAGCCATGCAGTGTTATCCACTTTGACAGACGCAACGGCCGCGCTGGTGGTGAAGACCGCCATCGCAACCATCATCACCAAAAAACCAGCAATTGCATTAATGTTCTTGCGATGTTTTCGTTCCAGATCAAGCCAGCCGCGCTGGACAAGATCCTTTTCCAAAGGTTCAATGAAACTTTTCTTCTTGCGAGCCAACCGTGTAGCGATCTCGCTCATGTTCACCTGCGATTCGCCCGGCTTGAGGATCGCTTCCAACAATCCCCGTTCATGGGGTTCAAGGGTAGCTATTCCCTCCCTGTATTCGAGAACGAAATTCTTTGATCCCAAGAAGCCTTTTTTCTCGCGTATTTCCAATACACCGCGCTGCGCCAGGGAGAATAAAGCACCCATGGAACTGTAAGCCTCGTACCCCGCCAGCTTGCCGACGACGGCGGGTGGAACGTCGGTGGGCGGAGCGGCAAGCGGGTAGCGCGCAGGCAGGTTGAGATCGTGGTGATGGGCGCGGATGTAGAGGATGAATGCCAATAAACCCAGCACAAGCGTCGCCAGGCCAGCAACGAGTCCAACTGGCAGGACATGACGAACCGCGGCTGAATCCCGTTCCTGCTTCGCCTGCCAGAGCGGCGTTGACTTTACGATACTGCCGGATGGGAATTTGACCGTGACAATGACGGCTTCGTTCTCAGAAATGTCGCGGCTAGTCAACCGCACTCCCTGATCGGTAGGCGCAGTGTCAAAGCTCCGGTCGAGGCCGGGTACCGCGAGAGGTCGCACGCCTACCGGATAATTGATTAAAACGTTCGTGAGTGCGATGGAGTAATCATGCTCCTCCGGGATGGCGTACCAGTAAAGTGTATCCGCCGCGCCAGCGCGGATGACCCCGTTCACATGGTAGTGGATAACGAACATGTGGGTCGAATCGGAAACTGGACTGAAATGCCAGGTTACCTTGATGGGATCGCCCGCCACGATCTCCACCTGGCCGGCATCCTTGCCCGGCCGGAAGGCAATTCCGTCCATGCTGGCATCGAGCACCTGAATACCGTCGGTGCCGCCCTGTGACAGGTTGCGGAAAACATAGGTGAACGGTCCGCCCTGGAAGCGGAAGACGGCCGTCTCGGTGACGAGCATACCGCCGCCCGGCTGGAGGTCCAATTGGACATCGAACCGGTCGGCCTGATAGGTTTTATCTGCGAGTGCAACGGTAGTGAAGAAGGCAGCCGAAAGAATACAAATGAGGAACGCGAAAAAGATTTTTCGAGCCATGTCAGATCCTCTACCAGAACAAGGTTTTATTATCTCTATTCAAGTATACGTAGAAATGTCCCTGCATTTTAGCGTGAAGAAAAACGTTTACCAATCATTAACAAACCGTTTTTAGCGCGGATGGTAATATAATCATCTTTAATCAAGAAAAGGTTCTGGAATATGCCTCCAACTCCGCGCATCAATTGGGCCCTGCTTTCCCTGTTTGCTGTATCCTCCATTGCCGTATTCGTGGCATCGTTGCTATTTCCGGCCTTCCGCGCCCAATCGCCAGCTCCGTTACGTGACTTGATCCTGCCGCCTCCAAAGCCAGTGATCATTTCAGTGTTATATTCCACCGAGAAGGAGGCCTGGCTCACTGAGGCTGTTGCTGGTTTTGAAACCACACGCCCAAAAGTGAACGGACATCCGGTGAAGGTGCAATTGGAGAAAAAGGGATCGCGCGAGATCGTGCTTTCCGTTCTGGATGGCAGCCGCAAGCCGGATATCGTCAGCCCAGCCAGCACATTGCAGATCGCCATTTTACAAGACCAATCCACAACCGCTTTTGGCGCGCCGGTCGTCAGTATGGCGAACCAGCAAACCTGCCGCTCGGTGGTCAAGACCCCGCTGGTGCTGGTGGCCTGGGATGAACGCGCCAAGGCGCTGTGGGGCAGCAGCGGTCCGGGCTCGGATTTGTGGCGGAATCTGCAATCCGCCCTCGTGAGCCCGGCTGGATGGAGCGCCTACGGTCACGCCGATTGGGGTTACATCAAATTCGGCCAGACCGATCCGCTCAAGTCCAATAGCGGTTTCATGACCATCCTGCTACTGACTTACGATTACTACGGCAAGACCAGCGGTCTAACTGCCCAGGATATCACATCCAACCAGGATTACCAGGCCTGGTTCTTGGGCTTTGAACACAGCATATCCCAATTTGAACAAAGCACCGGGCCACTGATGGATAAGATGATTGCCTATGGACCAAGCACTTATGACATCGTTTCAGTTTACGAAGCCACGGCCATCGAACAGTCCGACAACGCTGTGGGACGTTACGGCACGCTGCATGTGTACTATCCGCCCGTCTCGGTCTGGAGCGACCATCCCTTCTGCGTTTTGAACGCTGATTGGGTGACACCGGAAAAAGCTGAGGCTTCGCAACTGTTTATCAATTACCTGCTCAATCCCGAGGTTCAGCAGGAGGCGTTGATGAAATATGGATTCCGTCCGGTTGATTCCTCCATCATTCTCGACCAGCCGGGAAGCCCGTTCCAAAAATATTCCATCAACGGATTTACATGCGACCTTTCCGCACTGCCAACCATCGAACTTCCCCCCGGCAATGTGTTGAACATCCTGCTTGATTTCTGGTCGCGTAATGTGGCGAGGTGATTATGAAAAAGATCTTGTTTCCCCTGCTCTCTATTCTTATCATTCTTTCCCTCCTCTTGTCAGCCTGCAGTTCGTTGACCGGGGAGTTCAAAAAAGTGAACATCAGCATCGTATACGGCTCTGAGAAAAGTGCGTGGCTCGACCCGCTGGTGCAGAAATACAATTCTGAGAAACACACCTCCCCTGATGGATCGGTAATCGTAGTGGAGGCCACACCGATGGGTTCGATCGAGGCGGTGGATGGAATTCTGAATGGACAGCTCCAGCCGACAGTCTGGAGTCCGGCGTCCTCGATCTATATCCCGGTGGCCAATGCAGAATGGAGACAGGCGCACAGTTCGGACCTGGTCGCTGGTACGGCCAACGATCTGGTTCTCAGCCCGGTTGTGATCGCCATGTGGGAGCCGATGGCGCGCGCCCTTGGCTGGCCCGATAAGGGTTTAGGCTGGGCCGACATTGCCAAACTTGCTATGTCAAAGGAAGGGTGGGCCGCCTACGGCTACCCTGAATGGGGCAGTTTCAAATTCGGGCACACCCATCCAGACTTTAGCAACAGCGGGCTCGTTTCGGTGATCGCGGAAGCATATGCCGGCGTAGGCAAACAGCGCGGACTGACCACAGCCGATCTTGCCAACCCGGACATGAAAACCTTGATGTCGGATGTAGAGAGCAGCATTATCCATTACGGCTCCAGCACCGGTTTCTTCGCTGACCGCATGTTCCAGCGTGGCCCGTCGTATCTCAGCGCGGCGGTGATATATGAGAACCTGGTCGTCGCGCAGGAAAGCAAGCGCATTACCGGTCAGAGCCAGCAGCTACCGGTAGTGGCGATCTATCCCAGCGAAGGCACATTCTGGGCAAATCATCCATATATCATCCTGGACGCTCCCTGGGTGACCGACACGCAACGCGCCGCGGCGCAGGGATTTGAGAAGTTCCTGCTCGATAAGCCGCAGCAACTCAAGGCGCTTGAACTCGGCTTTCGCCCGGCAGACCCATCCATCCCGCTCACCTCGCCGTTAGATGCTCAGCATGGCGCGGATGTCTCCCAGCCGAAGACGGTCCTTGAAATTCCCTCTGCCGAAGTCATAACCGGAATCAGCGCTTTATGGGAACAGGTCAAGAAGCCGGTGGATCTGGTCGTGCTGATTGATGCTTCCGGTAGCATGGCGGGAGACAAGATCACCGCCGCTCGCGCTAGCCTGATGCAGTTTGTGGATTTGCTCGGCGACCGCGACCGGCTTGAAGTGGTCGTCTTCAATTTGGATATTACTACGCTGACTGATCTTACTCCGCTTGGGGATAAACGCCAGAATGTCAAGAACCACATCTCCGGGATTATCGAAGGAGGCAATACGCGGTTATATGATGCGGTTCAGTTCGCCTATCAGGAACTAGACGCCAAAGGCGATCAGAACCACATCCGGTCCATTGTAGTGCTGTCGGATGGCGAGGATACCAAATCTGATCTCACCTTGGATGGGCTGGTCAACAAGATCAATACCGCCAGCCAGGAAGGCGGATCCGCAGTGAAGCTATTCACCATCGCATTTGGTTCGGATGCAGACAAGAATGTACTAACCCAGATCGCAGAAGCCACAGGCGGCAAGCAGTATGATGCGACGCCAGAAAATATCCTGAAGATTTACCAAGAAATAGCAACCTTTTTCTAAAATTATGAAAGCCAATCAACGTTCCCCTTTCCTGACCGCATTCTTCAACCCGGCAAATCTGGCAATGCTGGGCGTGATTGCGGCTGCCAGCCTGTGCGCGGCGTGGTGGCTGTTGCCCATTGGACTGGCGCTCTGGCTGGTGATGTTCCTGGTCGTTTTCAACAATCCCGCGCTGCGGTTTTCAAACATGGTCGCCAGCCGCGAACCCTTAGCGCGGCGCTTCCAATCCCTCTTCGACCGCGTACAGCAGGCGCAGATGTCCTTATTCAGCGCGCTGGCCTCGGGCAGTTCAAAGTCGCGCCGCACCCTACAACCGGTCCAAGAGGCGGTCAACCATATAGTTGACCAGGCATATCAGTTGTGCCAACGCTTCTCCGCCTTGGAAAACCGTATCATCGTCTCGCGCACTTACCAGAACCCGGAAACCGAACTTGCCCAAATTGAGGAGAAGATCAAGTCCGCATCTGATCCAGCGACCAAGCAGGATTACGAAGAAGCGCGCAAGACTTTGGATGGGCAGGTCGCTGAAAATAAATCTATGGCAACTCTTCTGGATCGGTTCGATGTGCAATTGGGGACTCTAGCAAGCGTGCTGGAGGGCGTAGTGACCACAGCAGTTCGCTTGCAGACACTAAAAAATGGCAATCTACACCAAGAAGTGGAAAACGTCCTGGGGAAAATCCGCGACCAGGCGCGCCAGATGGTTGAGTTTAACGCTGATATCGGCGGAATTAAAAAACAGCAATAAAATGGAATGATATCGATGTAATATGCGCTCAACTCCCAGAATTGGCGAAACGGGAGAAGCGGTTTATTTCTTCCTCTATAAAAGCTGAATGATAAATGCCAAGGGAGAACGCCTGCATTTACACCAAAGACCGCCACCTGATGTTTCCTTCCAATAGTGGAGTCACCCGCCTTTATGATAAGATAAAAGCATGTCTGAAATAATCCTTGTTGTCGAAGATGAACTATCCCTCCAGGAGACGCTGACCTACAATCTGGAGAAACAAGGCTATACTGTGCAGGCCGTTGCTGATGGTCGTCTTGCTCTCGAAGCGGCGCGCAGTCAGCCCCCCGATCTGATCGTTCTCGACATCATGCTTCCCGGCCTCGACGGTTTCGAGGTCTGCAAAATTCTACGCAAGGAAATGAGCGTTCCTATCTTGATGCTGACCGCCCGCGATGACGAGATTGATCGCGTCGTCGGGCTGGAGGTCGGCGCGGACGATTACCTAACCAAGCCTTTCTCGATGCGCGAACTGCTGGCGCGCGTCAAGGCTCAGTTGCGGCGCACGCAGATCGTCCGCGAGGAACTGGAAAAGATAAAACCGGAAACGACGCAAGAGCCGCACAAGATTTTGACTTTCAGGAACCTATCCATTGACCTGACCCGCCGTGAGGTTGTGCTGGATGGGCAAGTTCTATACCTCAAGCCGCAGGAGTACGATCTGCTGGTCTTCTTTGCTGAACACAGAGGACAGATGCTCTCGCGTGAGTTCATCCTCGAGCGCGTCTGGGGTTGGGACTACATCGGTGACAGTCGCACGGTGGATGTCCATGTGCGATGGCTGCGGCAAAAGATCGAGCAGGATGCCGCCAACCCGGCGCGCATCGTCACCGTGCGCGGCGGGGGCTACCGGTTTGAGGGGTGATCAAGTGAATTGGTTTCTCGGTGTTCTGGCATCTCTCTTATTCTTTGCCGGCCTTTGGCTGGGCTGGCGTTACTTCCGCCTGCGCCGCGCTGTGGATGTTTTCAGCCGCTGTGTCCGCCGTGCCGCGGAAAGCGCGCCCCCTGCGGAATTGCCGCTTGATGTTGCCGGCATCGAAGAACTTTCCAATGCAGTCGGTCATCTCACCGCGACTTTCAACCTCCGGCTTTCGGCGGTGGAGGCTGAGCGCGCGAAGCTTGCCGGCGTCCTCGACCGCATGACCGACGGTGTGCTGATCGTGGATGAGAACGGGCGCGTCACCTTTCTCAACCCCGCCGCCAAGCAACTTTTTGCTGCACCTGCTGCCGTTGGTCGTACAGTGGCGGAGGTGGTGCGCCAGCACCAATTAGTGGAAACCTGGCGCCACAGCCGGGAGACCGGCGAAGCGCAGGAGGAATCGCTAGAGCTGCCCTCCCGCCGCCAGTTCCTGCGCCTGGTGGTTCTGCCCGACACACAGACCGGAGGCACGCTTCTGCTGGCGCAGGACCTGACCCGCATCCGCCGCCTGGAGACCATCCGCCGCGACTTCATCTCGAATGTCTCGCACGAGCTGCGCACGCCGCTGGCTTCCCTTAAAGCCCTGACCGAGACTCTGCAAGAGGGCGCTCTTTCGGACCCGAAAGTCGCGCCGCGTTTTCTCGCCCGCATCGAGACCGAAGTGGACGCTCTGGCGCAAATGGCGACGGAATTGCTTGAACTGACGCGCATCGAATCCGGCCAGGTGCCGCTGGAATGGAACGCCGCCGCGCCTGCCGACTTGCTCACCTCGGCCGCGGAGCGGATGCGGGCGCAGGCCGAACGCGCCGGGCTGTCGCTGGCGGTGGATTTGGCGGCGACCCTGCCCCAGATCCACGCCGACGCGGCGCGGTTGGAGCAGGTGCTGGTCAATCTCATTCATAATGCCGTCAAGTTTACTGCCCCGGGCGGCTCGATTATGTTATCCGCAACAGAAGATGGCGGCTTTGTCCGCTTCACGGTGCAGGATACCGGCGTCGGCATCCCTGAAGATGACCTGCCACGCATCTTCGAGCGCTTCTACCGCGTGGATCGCTCGCGTTCCGGCGGCGGCACCGGCTTGGGGCTTTCGATTGCCCGCCACATCGTGGAAGCGCACGGGGGCAAGATCTGGGCGGAGAGCGTGGAGGGGCAAGGAAGTACGTTCTATTTCACCATCCCGATCGTCCGTTAACATCTACGAGATCGTTTACCAGATGTTAAACAAATTTTAGAACGATATTAAACATGAGGGGGTAAGATGAGGGCGGTGAAAAAAAGGAAAATACTATGGATACGATTTTTCTTATCGTTACAACAATCGCCATGCTGATCATCTTCGTTGTGGATACGGCGCAGAAACGGCGTGCTTATCTTGCAAAGGGCAAGGAACAGAATGGATAGGCATATTCTCGTTACCAACGATGATGGTGTGATGGCGCCTGGTTTGCTGGCTCTCGTTGCCGAGATGCGCAAACTAGGTAAAGTCAGTGTCCTAGCCCCCGACCACAACTGGTCGGGCGGCGGGCATGTAAAAACCCTCGACCGCGCCTTGCGCGTGCGTGAGGTGCTTTTGGCTGATAGTAGCGTGGCGCATGCCAGTGATGGCGCCCCTTCAGATTGCGTTGCGCTGGCGGCGCTTGGCTATTTCAAGGAGCCAATTGACCTGGTCGTTTCAGGCGTCAATGTCGGCGCGAATCTCGGCCACGATGTGACCTATTCTGGCACCGTCACCGCGGCGATGGAGGCTGTGATTGGCGGCATGCCGGGCATTGCAGTTTCGCTCGATGTCCCTGAAGGTCATCTTGGGACGGTTGATTTCGGCCCGGCAGCGCGCGCCGCGGCGCAGGTGGTCAGTCGGGTAATCGAGAGTGGTCTGCCTAATGAAATCCTGCTCAATGTGAATGTTCCATTCTTGAGCGATGAGCAGTTGCATGGCTTCCGATTAACCCGTCAAGGGTTGCGCGTCTACCACAGCCGTCTCGATGAGCGCATAGATCCGCGCGGCCGCCCATATTACTGGATCGGCGGCGAAGCTCCGACCGGTGTCCCCGAACAGGATACGGATGTAGGCGCCCTGTCCGAAGGATTTGTTTCCGTCACGCCGCTCCATCTGGACCTGACTGCTAACCACGCCTTTTCTCATCTGAATGCGTGGGGATGGGGCATTTCGGGTGAGGTCTTTCAGATGCTTGCTTTCTCTCACTATGGAAGAGACATAAAAGGGTGATAGGGTTTCCAGGAAGTGTACTGCCCGCCAATCTGGCGGGTTTTTGTTCTGCCTGAGCGGGGGAAGCTGGTGGTGGTATCGAACAAGTGAAAAGGTGTCGTAGTAACGACTTCAGTCGTTTTCTTCTGGGGAAGAGCGACTGACCCTTCTAGGGTGCTTCGCGAAGTTTCCACTGCGGAGACGAAATCACTTTCTCTTGCCCACTATCGGGAAGCCTTAACAAGATGTTAACCTATTCTTCGCTTGCCATTAAAACCTATTTGATAAGATGGCATCATCAAAACTAAGGAGAAAAGAGAAATGCAAAAGAAATTGTATCTTCCCCTGTTTGTCCTGCTGGCTGCTGTGCTTGTCCTGAGCGCCTGCGGACCTACTACCACCCCCACCCCTGAGACAGTGGTGCAGGTGCAGACACAGATCGTGCAGCAGACCAAGATCGTGGAAATTACGCCTACGCCCGGAGCTGCCACCCCCACGCCGCTCCCGGCTGGCTCCGTCCTGATCACCGGCGCAGGCGCGACCTTCCCGCTGCCGCTCTACTCACAGTGGACCTATGCTTTCCAGTATGTTGATCCGGCTGTGGCGATCAACTATACCGGCGTTGGCTCAGGCGCGGGCAAGACTGCCATCATCCAGAACACGGTTGATTTCGCCGGCTCGGACTCGCTCCTAAGCGATCAAAACTACACCGATGGCAAAGACCTGCAGATGTACCCGATGGTTGCCGGCGCAGTCGTCCCCGTGTACAATATCGCTTTCAAACCCGTTCCGACCCCTGCCGCTGGTCAAACCGCCATTAAACTACCAGCTCTCGTTTTTGACCGCCAGACCCTGGTGGACATCTACAATGGCAAGGTTACGATGTGGAACGATCCAAAGATCGTTGCCCTGAATCCCGGCTTGGTTGATTACCTGCCCAACGCCAAGATCACCACGATCCACCGCTCCGACAGCTCCGGCACGACTGAGATCTTTACCAAAGCCCTGACCTCCTTCAGCCCGGATTGGACCGCTGGCGGCGCCTCCTCCATCCAATGGCCGATCAAGGACAGCCTGGGTGGCAAAGGCAACCCTGGTGTGGCCGCCCTTGTGCTCAGCACCCCCAATTCGATAGGTTATGTTGAACTATCCTATGCCCTTTCCAACAGCCTCTCCTATGCTTCCCTGATCAACAAGGCAGGTAAAACAGTGGTCGCCAACGGCGAAAGCGTCAATTCTGCCATGGCCGATTTCGCCAGCGCTTTCGATAACAACCCCAAACTGACCGCCACCATCGTGGACGGCCCCGGGGCGAATTCCTGGCCGATGACCGCCTATACTTATATCATCCTGCACACAACCAGCATGACCGATTGCGTCAAGGCTGCCAAGATCCTCGAATATCTCCAGTGGGCTCTGACCGATCCTGGTGCTGGACAGATGGCCACCAAACTGGGTTACTCTGTCCTGCCCGATGCAGTGCGTGCCAAGGTGCTGGCTGCCTACAAGCAGGTCACATGCAACGGGCAAACCGTATTGAAATAACTGCGACTTACTCCCTGGTCCCCGGAGGACCTCCCATGCGTGGAGGTCCTCCACCCTTCTAATCCGCAGGAGAAGGGATTTCCCTCAACGTGAACGGGACCTCACGTTGGAGGAAATGGCTTCGAATCTGCGAGGAAAGGACCGACATGCGAGCCAAAAAGCGCGTCCTGTTCGTCTGTATCGAGAACTCCTGCCGCAGCCAGATGGCCGAGGCTTTTGCGCGTCTTTATGCAGGAAATATGCTCGAAGCCTCTAGCGCCGGATCGCGACCTTCTGGAGAGGTGAACCCCAAGGCTGTTGTCGTCATGGCAGAATTAGGCTATGACCTGGCCAAGCACCGATCCAAGTCTTTGGGTGAAATTCCTCAGGTTAGGTATGATTATGTCATCACCATGGGCTGTGGAGATGAATGCCCGTTTATCCCGGCAGAAAATCATGAAGACTGGGATATTCCTGACCCAAAAGACTTGCCCTTGGATGAGTTTCGTAAAGTACGTGATCTGATCCGGCAGCGTGTCGAAGAACTGGTTGCCAGGGCATAGGAACGAAACCATGCGAACCATCAAATCAATCAAACGCTCGCCATCTGGAAGATTGGGACGGGTCTTCCGCCACGGCGATAGCGCCTGGCAGGTGTTGATCATCGTGATGGCTTTTCTCGTGCTGGCCCTGATGCTATCCATCGGCTGGATGCTCTGGCGTGATTCAGCCGGTGCAAGGATCAAATTCGGCTGGCAATTTATCATTCCGACTCTGAACGCAAGTTGGGATCCTGTCAATGATAATTTCCAGGCCTGGCCGTTCCTCTATGGTACTTTGATCACTTCATTGGTTGCGATTTTGCTGGCCGTGCCGATCAGCATTGGGATTGCTGTTTTCCTGGCCGAGCTTTGTCCACCCTGGCTGCGGACGCCACTCAATTGGCTGATCGAACTGCTGGCCGCCATCCCCAGCGTCGTATACGGTATTTGGGGTATCTTCGTCTTCCTCCCCCAGGTTGTTGAACCGATAGGAAATTTTCTCGGTGCCACTCTCGGGCAAGTGCCTATACTGGATAGCTTGTTCGTCGGTCCCATGCCGGCCAGTGGCGTCTCTCGGCTTGCAGCCGGGATGATCCTGACAGTCATGATCATACCGACCATTTCCGCCGTGACCCGCGATGTGTTCCTGGCCATCCCGAACTCGCAACGCGAGGCTTCCCTGGCGCTCGGCTCCACCCGCTGGGAGACCATCTGGCAGGTACTGATCCCTTATGGTTTATCGGGCATTCTTGGGGCGATCATCCTGGGATTGGGCCGGGCGCTTGGTGAAACCATGGCAGTTACGATGGTCATCGGGAACAGCATCCAGGGCAATCTCTCATTGCTCACGCCTGGCTACAGCATGGCCAGTATCATTGCCAACGAATTTGCCGAAGCGATTTCGCCTTTACACACCGAGGCGATGGTCGAGATTGGGCTGGTCCTATTCTTCATGACTTTGCTCTTGAACTTGCTGGCTCGCCTGCTGGTCTGGCGGGTGGCGCGGCGGACGCCGCAGGAGGCGCGCGCATGAGCGAATACAGCCTACTCCTGGCCAAGGGTCAAAGCAGCCGTCAGCGTAGTCGAAAGATTGTCAACGGGTTGATGTTGGGTCTGACGGGTCTGTTGACTCTCCTGGCGCTTATCCCACTCTTCTGGATCATTGGCTACGTGTTCTACCGCGGCGGGAAAGCCCTCAATCTGGACTTCTTCATCCACACGCCGACTCCTCTGGGAGTGCCTGGCGGAGGTGTGCTGCACGCCATCGAGGGCACAATTATTATATCCATTCTGGCCTCTCTATTCGCGATCCCGCCCGGTATCCTCGCAGCCTTCTACGCCGCCCGAAACCCGAATACACCCTTGGGCGTGGCGTTACGCTTCAGCACGGACATGCTTTCTGGAGTGCCATCCATTGTTGTTGGTCTGTTCGTCTATGCGGTGGTCGTCGTCCCGCAGAAACATTTCTCAGCCCTGGCAGGTGGATTGGCGCTGGCCATCTTGATGTTGCCAATCATTATTCGTACGACGGAGGAGATGCTCAAGCTGGTGCCTGCCACGTTACGGGAGGCCTCCCTGGGCCTGGGTGCGCCTGAATGGAAGACCTCATTGAGCGTAATCTTCCCGGCCGCTCTGAACGGCATCATCACTGGTTTCCTGCTTGGAATCGCCCGCGCAGCCGGCGAGACTGCACCCTTGCTCTTCACTGCTCTCGGAAATGAGCGCTTCGATCTAGGGAAGATGATCCAAAGTGGCATTCAGTCCCACCAGTCCATTTTCCAAATCATTAGCCGGGTATTGAACCAGCCGGTGGATTCCTTGCCGCTGACGCTCTGGAAATACGCCAGCATGCCTTACCCGGAGCGCGTCGAGCAGGCCTGGGCAGTGGCCCTGGTGTTGCTGATCCTTGTCCTGTTGGTAAACATCGTTGCCCGCCTGTGGATCGAAGCCCGGGCGCGGCATTTGCGAGGTTGAGCTATGAATATGAATGTTGCTGTCAAACCCAAGAATATAGCCACCGCCGAAGGGGGGGAAAATAAAGTTGTGGTCAAGGATTTGTCGGTCTACTACGGAAAGTTTCGAGCTTTGATCGGCATTAACTTTGATATTCAGGGGAATAAAATCACGGCCATTATCGGCCCTTCGGGATGCGGCAAGTCCACATTGCTGCGCTCTTTCAACCGGATGAACGACCTGACCGCGGGTTGCCGAATGGAAGGTGAGATCCAATTGGATGGGGAAAATGTGCTCACCCCCCGCATGGATGTGGTGGATATCCGCCGCCGCGTGGGGATGGTGTTCCAGCGCCCGAATCCTTTTCCCAAGTCTATTTACGATAACGTGGCCTACGGGCCGCGGCTGTACGGAATCCGCCGCAGGTCAGACCTGGATGGAATTGTGGAGACAAGCCTAAGCTCCGCGGCGCTGTGGGACGAGGTGAAGGATAAGCTTCACCAGTCGGGCTTGTCCCTTTCGGGCGGGCAGCAGCAGCGCCTGTGCATCGCCCGCGCCCTGGCGGTCGAGCCGGAGGTCATCCTGATGGACGAACCGGCCTCGGCGCTCGATCCGATCTCCACGTTGAAGATCGAGGAACTGATGCAGGATTTGAAGAAAGATTACACCATCGTCATCGTCACCCACAACATGCAACAGGCGGCGCGCGTCTCGGATTTCACTGCGATGATGATGATTGACGAGCAGCGCGCCGGGCGCCTGATCGAGTACGACCGGACGGACATCATCTTCACCCGCCCAAAGGACAAGCGTACTGAGGATTACGTCACCGGGCGGTTCGGATAAATACGAGTTAGAAAAATGGTTATAATACAAACACCATCTGGAAGAGAGGCAGCCATGCGGAAGACATTCGAAAGCGAAATCCAGCAGCTCAAAGATGACCTGCTCTTGTTGGGCAGCATGGTCGAGCAGCAGACGCTGGAGGCAGTTGAGGCGTTGAAGAAGCGCGATCTCGTGGCGGCGCGCCGCATCTATGCGACGGATGACAAGATCAACGAAAAGCGTTACGCAATCGAGAACCAGGTGATGATCCTGATCGCCACCCAGCAGCCGATGGCGCACGATCTGCGTTTGCTGGCATCGATTCTCGAGATCGCCGGTGAAATGGAGCGGATGGGCGACTACGCCAAAGGCATGGCCACGATCAACATTCGCATGGGCGACGAGCCGTTGCTCAAGCCGCTGATCGACATCCCGCGCATGGCGCAGATCGCCACCAGTATGCTCCAGCGTGCCCTGACAGCTTTCGTCAACGAAGATGTCGAAGCTGCCAGAACCATTCCAAGTGAAGACGACGAGGTAGACGCGCTATACGACCAAGTCTACCGCGAGCTGATGACCTTCGTGATGAAAGACCCGAAGACGATGGATCGCGCCAATTACCTGCTCTGGGCGGCGCACAACCTGGAGCGCATGGCCGACCGCGTGACGAACATCTGCGAACGCACGGTCTTCATCGTCACAGGCGAGATCAGAGAAATCGATAGCAAGAACGATGATGAGATGAAGTAGTGAGGTGCGGAATTGATTTCGAGGAACGAATGAGGAACAATTCATTCAATTCCTACTAAAAGGAGGGGGGAAGCCCTTGGCGGCCATATCAGCCCAAAATAGATCAATGGCACGGTTTATTATGTCCGACATTGTCTCATGCTCATCGAAGACAAACCGCCTGGTGCGTTCCAACTTTTCAATACAAGAAGCCGCAAAGGTGATGACGCGCAAGGCATGGAGGTGATCCGGTAGGTCGAGATTCGAGGGGACATTCATCGAAATGACCGTGCGCTTGATGAGGACGCGCACGAGGGCGACTTCGTCCACCAGTTGTGCTTGGGCGACCTGATCGAGTTTACGGATTTCCTCTGGATTGAAAACCGAGGCATAAAAACCATGCTTCAAAGCGTTGGTGTTGCCAAACTGCCCGCCGCGAGGTTTTTTCTTGCTGGCGGGAACTTCCACAATAGTTTGGTCTTGTTCCGCATGGAATTGCTCTAACCTTCGAGATAATTCGGCCAGCGACTCATCTTCTGGTACGAATATGGTTTCATTGGTAACGTACAAGTGATTCAGGCGAGAGACGGCCATGGAAATCACGTAGAGGGCGGTGACGGATTCGTGGAAGGAGGGCAGTGAATTTTCGTCGAGGGGCTTCAGCTTACGGGCAGTCCGATCAATGAGGATCTTGAGAAGGTTGATCTCGTCCCGGGTTCCAGCCTGCTCGGTAGAATCCTTCTCATGCTTTTCATCACCGGTGAAAGCGTGGGAGATGAAAGCAACTCTTCTGTCGAAGCGCTTGTTTTCTTTACAGTAATGAGGCTGATAAAGTTTTTGTCACCAAATACTTCGTCCAAAATCATCCGCACTCGATGTTCATTTTCATCTCCAATCTGAACAAAAATACTGCCTGTGTCCGTTAGCAATTCTCGCGCGGTCACCAAGCGGTCGCGCAAATAGGCCAGGTAGGAATGAATGCCCAACTGCCAGGTATCGCGAAAGGCTTTGACCTGTTCGGGCTGGCGGGTGGCGTCTTCGGCGTTGCCATCCTTTACATCACGCTTGCGGGTGGAGACCTGCCAGTTCGAGCCGAACTTGATGCCGTAGGGCGGGTCGAAGTAGATCATCTGAACCTTGCCCTTGAGTCCCTCCTTCTCGGCAAGGGAGGTCATCACCAGCAGGGAATCGCCCAAGATCATGCGGTTGGACCAGTTCTGTTCGTGGTGGTAGAAGTCGACGCGGTCGGCGAAGGGGAGGCCGTTGAAGTCGGCGAACAACGTCGGCTGGTAGGACGAAATAAATTTCGTCCTACTTTGGCGCACCAAATCAATGATGGCTTGCGGCTTGATGTGTTCCTGGATGTAGATCGGCACGGCGGGAACGGCGAGGGGCTGGCTGTCCTGTTCGTCCTTGCCCTTCCAGACCAGTTGGGGGTCGAGGGAGGGGTCGCGCGGGTAGAGGACGGTCTTGGGGGATTTCTCTTCGTCGGCGATGAAGTCGCGCAGCTCCTCGGTGGGGATGTTGGCGCGCTTGTCGGTGTGTTTGACGGAGGCGATGGGAGTGGGGAGGGAGGGGGAGGAGGGTTTCTTTTTAGGAGGCATGAACTATTCCTATTCTCTTGAGGCTGTTGACGTGACTGTTCCGAAATTGGTAGAGTAGGCAGTGCAAGGCAAAGGATCGCCAGATATTGGCTGATATGGATTCGATCAGGCGACAATGGTAGCTAAATTCAAGCCAACGGACAAATGATTACCACAAT
>Ga0233425_10003793_pt1 | contig 26627 bp, 9 predicted proteins | sample Watercolumn_Towu_2_FD_181712 | JGI IMG/M metagenome (GOLD analysis project Ga0233425, IMG submission 181712) | Freshwater microbial communities from Lake Towuti, South Sulawesi, Indonesia - Watercolumn_Towuti2014_140_MG | ecosystem: Environmental > Aquatic > Freshwater > Lake | place: Indonesia...
CTGACGTCTCGAGCCGTTACCAGCGCGCCACCGGCCTTCACCTTCTTGGCTCCGGCAGTCAGCTCGGTTGCGGTGTACCACTTGTCGTCGTCGGTCTTGTACGTCCAGAACTCATTGGTGCCGCCACCTTTGAGCGCGTAGACCGTTCCGCCGGCAAAGGCCATACCCGAACCGTCCTTGACCTTCTTCTTCGAGGTCCCGGGCGGTGCAACCATCGGCATCGGGTCTTTGGTGACCCAGTTGTCGCCACTGACGCTGTAGGCTGCAAACTCGTTGGTTGAGCCCTTCAGGCAGTAGATGGTATCACTGCCGTCATAGCAGATTGAGGAACCGTTCTTGTAGGCTTTGGTTGAGACACCACCCGGCGCCGGCGCTCTGGTTTCCCAGGCATCGGTACCGACCTTGTAGCGCATGAAGTCCCACGTCGCGGAACCACGCAGCAGGTAGACATAGTCATCACTGCCGATGGTCACTGCCGCAGAACCCACGCCTTCCTTGAGGGCCTTGGCCCCGCTCAGAACGCTGGCCTTCTCGGTCCACTTGTTGGCGACCGGGTCAAACTGCCACCATTCCAGTGTGCCATTGCCCTTGGCGCCATAGACCTTGCCATCGCCGGCCATTACCAGGGTCGAACCCTTCTTGACCGGCTTCTTCTTGGAAGTGCTGCCGATGGCCGGTATGGACTCGCGGGAAATCCAGGCGTTGCTCAGGGTGTTGAAACGATAGAACTCGTACCGGCCGTTGCCCTTGAAGGCATAGACATAACCGGTGTCATTGGCGTCGGTGCCTTCCTTGCCATAGGCCAAAGCGCCGCCGTCTTTGACGTTCTTGGATTTGGCGCCGGGCGGCAGGGAGGTCATTGCGGACCACACCGCGGTCGGGCTGATGACCGTGAAGTCCCAGCGCGCGCTGTACGGTCCGAGGTTGCCTGCGGTGTCTTTCGCCATCACGCGCCAGTAGTGCTTGACAAAGCCCAGCGGCGTAGTCGGCGTGTAGGTGGTCTCGGCCAGCGTCGTGTTAATCAGCGGCGTCGCGAACAGCGACTCGGTCGAAACCTGCAACCGGTAGCTGATGAGAGCGTCGGAACCGAAGCTGACCTTGCTCCAGACGAACTGCGGCGTCGCGACCAGAAGTGAAGCGTGGTTGGCCGGCAGACGCAGGGCCGGGGCGGCCGGCGGTACGATGTCGATAGTGAATACGAAGTAGTCGCTGTAAGCGCCGATGTTGCCCGCGCCGTCCTCGCCGCGGACGTGCCAGAACAGGCGACCCTGGGGCAGCGCGCTCGAGGTCTTGAAAGTATCGGTCGTGGTTGTGGTATAGCGGATGCTCGGGGCCGGGAACGTGCTGTCGGTGGCGACCTCAATCCGGTAGGTCACCGGTGCGGCATCCAGGCCGGTCTCGTCGCCGGAGCGCAGGCCATCGAACACCACTGTGCCCCACTGGAACAGCGGCGCCGAGACCTTGAGATAGGCGTCGTCTTCCGGCGTGAACAGAACGGGCACTGCCGGCGGCGTCAGGTCAATCTCGAAGGCCCAGTAGGCGCCGTACGCACCAATGTTGCCGGCAGCATCCTCGCCGCGAACGTGCCAGAACAGGCGGGTCTCAGGCAGGGTCGTGGCGGTAACGAACGTGTCGGTCGTGGTCGTGGTGAAAACAATGCTCGGGCCCGGGAAGGTGCTGTCGGTGGCGACCTCAATACGATAGGTCACTGCCGCGGCATCGGTCTCGGAGCCGTTGGTCTTGCCCGGGTTGCGGAACGTCACCAGACCCCAGTCGAACTGCGGTGTCGCCGTACCCAGAATGGCCTCGCTGGCCGGGTTGATGAGAACCGGCGCGGCAGGCGGAGTCAAGTCGAGCTCGAAACTGAAGGCCGGTGTCTGCCAGCGGCTCCAGTGCTTGACATCCTGCGACGATGCGACGCGCCAGTACCACGTACCTTCGGTCAGCGGTGCGGCCGGAACATAGCCGGACGCCGTGACCAGGCTGTCGTTAATCAGCAGAGTGGCAAAACCCGGGTCGTCGCTGACCTGGATCCAGAACCGGGTCGCGCCGGCTGCACCGGACCAGGCAAAGGAAGGCGACGCGTTGCCGATAATGTCGCCATCTCCGGGATAGGTCAGGGTCGGGATGTCCGGGACCGCATAGACTTCGAAGTCATCAATGCCCCAGATGTCGCCGTCATAGGTATAGTAGGTGTAGACAAATCTCACGTCGGACTGCCCGGCGGCCCAGGTCGTGATGTCGTAGTCCAGCACCCCTGCCATATCGGCATAGTACTTGTCCAGCACGGTCCAACTCGTGCCGCCGTTGGTCGAGTACGAGATGTAGCCGGTATCCGGCGATGCGCCGGGCCACGCATTGTACTCGTTGTAGAACGTCAAATGGAGACTGCCGAGCACGCCGGCAAGGTTGAACCGCGGCGAGAACATCGAGTCATTCGTGGTCTCGTACGGATAGTAGGTGATTGCCGGGAGTCCCTGGCCGCCGCCCAGGTCGTAGCGGTACCAGTCGTTGGTGTTCAGAGTGTTCGGCGTCTCGGTACCGCCGTCCTTGATGCGCCAGCCGTACCAGGGCGGGTTGTCGGAGTTGGTCCAGGCCTCATTGAAGTTCGCGAAATAGCCGGTCGTGTAGAACGGCGGGTTGACGTACCGGGAGCCGATGAGCAGTGTGTCGTTCGCGTTGTTGGCGTCGGGCACGAGCGCGGTCGTGAGCTTCAGCACCTTCAAACCGGTCGCGGACGGGGTCCAGACGATAAAGGTGTCCTTGGTTGCCCCGGCGGCAATCGTCACCACCGGCTGGTCCGGCTGAACTACGCCGTCAGCCAGCAGTCTGACCGGCGCGGTCTGCGGCGCCAGGCCGAAGTTGCGAACCGTGAGCCGAATCGTGTCCGGGTCGCCGGTTTCGAACGGGTAGGTGTTGATTCCATTCAACCGCACCACACCCAGGTCGTTCAGCGGCGCGGTGCACGGCAGGATGAAAGTCCGGACCGAGTCAATGATATCGCCGTGCCAGTTCCGGCACTTGTTCAGGAACCCGACCAGCATTGACGTGCCGGGCAGGAAGCTGCCCACCAGGACCGACTTCTTGTTCCAGCCCGGGTTGGCCGGGTCGGCGCACCGATAGCCGCCGACCGTGGTCCAGGAAATCGAGTCCAGCGAGTACTGGATATACAGCGAATCGTAGTACGAAACGTACTGGCTCGTGTTGAGCATCCAGAAGTCAACCCGCACGTCCTGCGCGCTCGTGCCGACGTTGAACCGGTGCGTGCTCAACCGGGTCAAGTCGCCAATCGGCAGAAAGTAGTTGTTGACTTCAGCGCAGCCGCCCGTTCCGCCGAGCGGCAGATAGCCGGACGGATACAACGTTGACGTCACGCGCTGCCAGGGCGAGGCCCCGACCACGAAGTCCTGGGACCAGCCCCGGGGCAGCCACGTGGCAAGGTCGAACAACTGCCCGACCCGCGTTCCGGCGATGAAGACCGGGATGGACTGGGCGTTCTTGTCGTTAAGCGCGTTCGCGTCGCCGACCACCTTGGTGCTGCAGGCCAGCGTGACCGCGCCGTCGGTCGCCGGTGTCCAGGTCGTGGTGAACGAGAAGTTCGTGCTCGCGCCCGGGAGCAGGGTGCCGGACCAGGTCTGGGTGACCGGCGGCTGAACGCCGATCTGATACTGAACCGGAATCGAAAGCAAGTTGCTGGTACCGTAGTTCCGGAGCGTGCACCAGATGGTCTGCACATCGCCCACCGCGCTGGTGAACTTGTCGAACCAGACATTCGTCACGCCCGCATCGGTGGCCGCGCCGGCAGTGTACCACACTGTGATGTACGGGTACAGAGTCGGGCTGTTCCAACCGTAGCAGCGGTAGTAATAGCTGGAACTGCTCTCCCACTCGTAGAAACCGACCGCAAACCAGTTGCTCGGCAGCAGGGCCGCGAGGTCGGCTGTGGCCGTGCTCCCGAGCTTGTAGGTAATCCAGCCGGTGGGTACGCCATAGACTGAGTAGTAGTTGCTTCCGTCGCCCGCGTCGGCGAAAACCTGCGGCGCGGTCCTCAGCAGCGGGTCGTACGACATCTGCATGAAGTAGCTGTAGGGGCCGCCGACAGACTGATAACAGTAGAACGAGAGCTTCACCGAGTCAATTGTGGAGCCGTCCGGAATCGCGGTCGTGTTGAACCGGGCCCAGCCTCGGGACACATTCGCGCCGCACGCATAGATAGTGTCGGTCTTCAGGAAAACCGAGGCGTTCGTCGAACCGGTGTTGTAGGCGGCCAGGTTCGGGTTGCATTGCACCTGGACGTCGGTGCCGCCCTTGTCTATCGGAATCACGGCCGTGAACGAGCCGTCCGGATTCTGGGTTGTCCCAGGAACCGGCGCATTCTTGGCCAGGTCCAGTTTCGCCTGATAGAGGCTCTTGTCCGGCGAAACGAGTTTCGCCCCGGCGAAGGCCACGAAAATCAGGCATACCCCGATTACCATCAGGGATTTCCTATACATCTGTCCTCCTCACCTTACTCTGCTATTCGGCGGGGCAGAAAACAGGCTCCCCTTGCCCGCCGGAAAAGGGGAGCTGAGAGTGATACTACCATCCCGGACACCCGTCACTCTCGAACAACAGGACATCCGATGCGAAGCCGGCCGCGGAAGTAACTGCCGCCGCCGAACGGTTGAAGCTGAATTCAGGTGTGCTGACCGGGGTGCCGACTCGCGGACCTCCGCCCGGCCCGGCAAACTCCGACCCGGAACGAAACTACCGGCAGCCGTACCGGCTGCTGACCGAACCGCCACTCCCTCCGTGCCTTGCACAGTCTCCTCTCCGTCCTTAGACTTCGCCCTGTTCTGCATCCAACGGTCGCCCCGGACACAAGACCGGCTTCCATGAAGCCCGACCTGCTTCTCCCGGGTCAGACCGGCATGACACATCAGCGGAAAGCACCGCAATCTGGAAGGCATTTCCGGAATCGCTGAGTGCCCAACACTCCGCTTTGTCTGTGGAAAGTTTACTCTCCCTGCTAAACGTGTCAAGCCTTTTGTTCAATTCCTCTCTTCTACCCTCCATCTCCGGCCGGCCGACCGGTCGGCTGGGAGAAGCGGGCGTGCCGACTCGCCCGGCAAGACCGGCGGCAGTCCCAGGTGTTGCGCCACTCGCCCTGCGGAGGAGGCTATTCAGGATTGGAACCCCGCATCCCGAGCTGGGATTTCAGCACGAAGGCACAGGTACAACGGGAATGACGAAGTACGAATGACGATTGCGGAGTCGCCAATAAGCTTGGCGTTCTTGGCGGTTCTGTTTCTGTCCGACCGGATTCCCTTCTTGGCGTCTCGGCGTTCTTGGCGGTTCCAATTCGGATTCCGGGCAGAGCCAAGGCAGTTGACTGACCATTCGCAGCCGCTATAATGGCAAGATGGAAATCAGCCCCTTGAATGCGGAGTCACGCGTTCGAGGCCGGCTGGAGCGACAACAAACCAGGGAGGATTGATGAACAAGAGACACGTAGTTGCTGCTGTCGCACTGGGGCTGATGCTCAGCGCCCCGGCCGTGGTCCGGGCGGTTGATGTTCGCGGCTATCTCCAGACCGGCAGCTACCAGACAGTAGTAGACTCAGTCATTTTCACGGACTCGACGGGAATGCGAGCATTCAACACGCGCGGCTGGGGCGGCCTGCCGGACATCCAGGATTCGTTCGATTTCGCGCATCTCGCCGGCTGGCCGGGCACCGCCCTGCTCTGTGCGCGAGTCGGCTCGGACACTGCAACCTACACGACGTATGTCCGCACGCTGGTCGAGGACACCTGGTACACGCTGAACATCCACCCGGCGTGGGAAGAACCGCAGGTCATGTTCACGACCAATCCCCACGCGGGCATCGGCGGTGCTGTCGCGGTCCGCACCCGGGGGCTGTCGCTAAGCCCGGGCCGTCCGAATCCGTTTGCCGACCTCGCAACCATCGGTTTCGCAAATGACGTCCCGGGCCGGCTCGAGCTTGTGGTCATGACTGCGACCGGAGCCAGGGTCAGGACACTGACCGCCGGGCTGTATGCTGCCGGAACCCACTCCCTGAACTGGAACGCCTGCGACGAACGGAATCACCCGGCGCCCAACGGCGTCTACTTCTGCCGCCTTGTCGCCGGGGAGGCTGCGCTCACGACCCGGCTGGTCCTGCAACGCTGATTCGCTCCTGAGTTTCGGACCGCAGGCAGGCTCTTCTGCCTGCGGTCGGTTCTTGCGGCCCCGCACATAGCAGAATGCTCACCGAGGTGACTCCCCTTTGCTTCGGAGGGGTGTCACCTCTGCGCTTTCTTGACACCTCTTCGCTTCGAAGAGGTGTCTCCTCCGTTCTGTTGCCGCGTCGCGAAAGAACCGGGGCGCGGTTTCCCGCGCACAAGAGGAAACCGGGGACTGTCCCGTTGTGGACTGTCCCCGGTTTCCGGGAGGTGACACCTCTTCGCTTCGAAGAGGTGTCACCTCTGCTGTTGGATTCTATTCGATGACCAGCTTCCGATTCAGCCTCAAGCCGCAAGCCTCAAGCTCAAGCAGGTACACGCCTGCGGCAAACTTCTGCTGTGAGCTGTGAGCTGCAAGCTGCAAGCTGTACTTGCCGGCCGGATGATGGCCCCCGGCCAGAACCGTCACCAGCTTGCCCGTCACGTCGTACAGCCTCAGGCTGACATCGCCGGCCCGGGTCAGGGTGTAGCTGACGCGCGCGTCTCCGGCAAAAGGGTTGGGCGCAATCGTCAGGCCCGGCCGGGCCGGGGTCACCGGCTCCGGCTTCTCTACGACGCCGGTCGCCGGGACATCGTAGTAGCGCCAGAACTCGAGAGTGCTATTGCCACGCAGGGCATAGAGCACGCGCGGCCCGTCGGCATACACCAGTCCGCCGCCGCCTTTGACCTTCTTCGTGCCTTCCGGCATCTGCGGCGCCGGGTCCCAGCGCTGCTCAGTGCACTTGTATTGCCAGAATTCATTCGTATTGTTCCCCTTCAGGGTGTACACCGAGCCGCCGAACCAGGCAAGCTGCGAACCGTCCTTCGCCTTCGTCTTCTTGGTCCCGGGCGGCGCGATCTTGGGCAGGGTCTCGCGCGTTACCCAGCTGCGGCCGCTGAGGGAATAGGCGAAGAACTCATTGTATGAGCCCTTCAGGCAATAAATCGTATCCCCGCCATCGTAGGTGATGGAAGAACCGCTCTTGAACGGCTTGGTTGACGTGCCGCCCGGCGCCGGCGGGAGCGAAATGTCCCACACGCCGGTCTCGATATTGTAGCGATAGAATTCGAAGGTGTTGGAGCCCTTCAGCAGGTAGACGAAGCCGGTGTCCGAACCATCGGCATAGCTCGTCACCAGCGCGACCGAACTCGTCCCCTCTTTGCACGCCTTCGTCCCCGGCGGCACGTCTTCGAGTTGCGTCCAAGTTCGCAGGGCCGGGTCGTACTGCCAGAAATCCAGCAGGCCGTTGCCCTTGGTCGCGTAGACCTTCCGGTCCGGACCTGCGACCAGCGACGAGCCTTTCTTCACGCCCTTCTTCTTCATGGCCCGGTTCACGGCCGGCACCGATTCAAGGGCAGACCAGGCATCAAGCACCGTATTGTAGCCGTAGAACTCGCAGGTTCCATTGCCCTTGAACGAATAGATGTACTGGTCGGTCGAATCGCTGCCGCGCCCGGCCGCGAGCGCGCCGCCATCCTTGACATTCTTGTTCTTCGCGCCCGGCGGGACCGGCGCCCGCGCAAGCCAGCCCGTCGCGAGCGACTCGACCGCCACCGAATCGGCGATGACGTCATTGAACGGCCAGCTATCACCCGGCAGCGCGGTCGAGCATTGCACCGCGTACCGACCCGGCCCGGCCAGCCATTCCGGGAAGGCCAGCGTGGTTTGCTCGCCGCCATTCAACCCTTCGACGTCCCCGGAATCGCGGTAGACGACCCCGGTGTCATCGCGAATCACGAAGTAGGCCCGAAACGCTCCGGCGCCCTGACCGAAGTTCTTCACGAGCGCGGCCGGCCGAACAGGGCCGACCGGCATGCGTCCCCGGGGGCGGAGAATCTGCACCACCCCGACATCGCGGGTGATGCCGAGCGCGACAATGACCGGAGCACTGTCCATGTCGTTCCCGGGATTGGCATCATTGCCCAGCAGCGTTCGGGCCAGCGCGCGGTAGTCCCCGGCCGGCGCGGCCAGCCAGTTGGACAGCACCGCTGTGTCCTGCGCGCCGGGCGCCAGCACGAGTTGCTGGACATCGGCGTAGGTCGTTTCCGCACCCCGGACAATCTGGAACAGCACCTGGGGGAACTCCAGGGTGTTGCCGTAGTTAGTCACCACCGCGCTCGGCGCAATCAGGGAATTCTCCATGACCACGCCGCGCGGAGCGACAATCCGCGAGACGCCGACGTCTCGAATCCGACTGAAGACTACGCCCGAAACCAGGTCATTCTGCGGAACGAGGTCTCCATCCAGGGCGGTGCTGCAGCGGACGTTGAGCAGACCGCGTTCCTCCGGGTCCCAGGCGCGGAAAGCGACGTTCCGGGCCGAACCCGGGTTAAGCCCGACAACGGTCTGGGTGTCGGCGTAGCGCGCGCCAATCTGCATAATCAGCGGGAAGTCGGCCACGAGGTTGCCGAAGTTCCGGACCGTCGCGCCGGGGACGATTACCTGAAGCGTGTCCGCGGTGTCGGCCGGGGCGATGATTGCCTCCACGCCAACGTCCGGGCGCGGCGCTCGAACATTCACCGAGTCCCGGCGAGCGTCGTTTTCCGGGTGGATATCGCCGGTGAGTTCGGTCGAACAGGTCACTGCGAAGTTGCCGCCCTCGACCGCAGTCCAGGCCGCGAACTGCAGGACCGCGGAATCCGCCGGCGGCAGCGCGTTCACCGTCTCCACCGTGTCGTAGAAAGTGCCGATACGGAAGCGCACATTGAAACTCGCACTGGTGACGCCCAGATTCCGAACCGTCGCCGAAGGAGTTACGACCGTTCCCGAGTCCACCGTGTCCGCGGGCGCGGCAATCCGCACCACCCCCACGTCCGCCCCGGGAAGCACGCCGGTGACCGTGACGTTGTCCAGCGCCCAGTAGTCGAAGTCCGCCGCCTGACCCTCAAACACCCAGGCCAGCAGCACCTGGTCGTGCCCGCCGGCCCAGGCCATGCTCAGGGTCTCTGCGGTGGGCGCGATGCTCACGCCGGCCCGGTACTCACGCACCAGGAAATCCCAGGTGCCGCCGCCGTCGGTCGAACCGACGATCTTGGCGCTGAATTCCCGGGGAAACTGGCTCCCAAACGTGGTCGAACAGCGCAATGCGATTCCGGCCAGTCCGCTGCAGTCCATGATTGGCGTAGTGAGCGAATCCGCGATGTATCGTTGCGGATCATTCCAGAGCAGCGCATACGGCGTTGGGTTGACGTCCCATGGATTCGGGCCCATGTCCGGTGCCCGGTGCCATTCGGAAGCCACCGGCGGCTCAGTGTAGGTGATTCGCCAGCCTGCCGGCGGGTTCAAGGATGACCAGGTCGTATCGAAACTCTCCCGGAGCACGACCGTCTGAGCCGGGAGCAATCCGCAAGAGAACGCCAGCAAGACTGGAATCCAGCAGTATTTCATGTGCACAATCCTCTCCTTCTCCTTTTGCCTTGAGGAATGACATAGTATCCCTACCGGCCGGCGATGTCAATAGCGCGGGCTGCCCCGGCAGCCGGACTGAGGCACCGAGAACACCAGACACACCAGGTTCCTGCCTGATTCATTCGGACTCCAAGAGGCTCATCTCCGCCCTCAGGTCTGTCGCCGGTTGGGCGGCCCTCTTTTCGACCGGGGCATGTGGGAGCGGCTTCCCAGCCGCGATTTCGCGACAGGGATGTCGCTCCCACGTTTCAGGGCTTGGTGCTCCCGGCATTCTCGGTGTTGAGAATCCAGCTCCGTCCATGTTCACATTGTTCATCCGCGGTTCGGTTCCGGGATTCAAAGCAGAGGGGCGCGGTTGCCCGCGCCCCTCTGCTTCTAGCTTGAGCTTGAAGCTTGTAGCTTGAGCTATTCGATAATCAGCTTCGAAGTCGTGGTGTAGTTGTCGCTTTCGAACTTGAGCAGGTAGATGCCACTCGCAAGCTTCTCGGCGTTGACCGGTGCGTTGTGATTGCCGGCCGTGGTGTAGCCATTGGCCAGGGTCGTCACCAGTTTGCCGGTCACGTCGTACAGTCTCAGGCTGACATTGCCTGACTTCGGTACGGCGTAACTGACATTGGCGACCCGGACAAACGGGTTCGGTGTCACCTGCAGCTTGTAGCGGCTGACGACCTCGACCCCGGCGTTCATCACGCTCTTCGGAGTATTCGGCGCGCTGAACGCGCTGAACACGACCGGTCCGAACTTCCAGAACTCCAGCGTGTTGTTGCCGCGGAAGGCGTACAGGGAGCCCACAGCTTCGGCCGCCACCAGCGCACCGCCGGCCTTCACGCGCTTGGTGACCGTCGGCATGTCGGTCGAAGTAACCCAGACATGGGTGACGGTGTTGTACGTGAAGAACTCGTTGGTGTTGCCGCCCTTGAGCGCGTAGACGGTCCCGCCGGCGTAGGCCATGCCTGCGCCATCCTTGACCTTCTTCTTCTTCAAAGACGAGCCAATCAGCGGCAGCGGGTCCCTGCTGACCCAGTTGTCACCGGAGATGCTGTAGGCAAAGAACTCGTTGTAGGAACCCTTGAGCGCGTAGATGGTGTCGCCACCGTCGTAGCAGATCGTGGAGCCGTTCTTGTACGGCTTGGTGGACGTTCCGCCCGGCGCCGGCGCCCTGGTTTCCCAGGCATCGGTGCCGACGTTGTAGCGCATGAAGTCCCAGGTCCCGGAACCACGCAGCAGGTAGACATAGTTGTCGCTGCCGACGGTCACTGCGGCGGAACCCACGCCTTCCTTGAGGGCCTTGGCCCCGCTCAGAACGCTGGCCTTCTCGGTCCACGAGTTGGCAACCGGGTCAAACTGCCACCATTCCAGCGTGCCGTTGCCTTTGGCACCATAGACCTTGTTGTTGGCGGCCATCACCAGGGTCGAGCCCTTCTTGACCGCCTTCTTCTTGGTCGAACTGCCAATGGCCGGTATGGACTCGCGGGAGATCCAGGCATTGCTCAGGGTGTTGTAGCGATAGAACTCATAGCGGTTGTTGCCCTTGAAGGCGTACACGAAGCCGGTATCGTTGCCCGTCTCTTCGCCGTACGCAAGCGCACCGCCGTCCTTGACGTTCTTGTTCGCGCCGCCCGTCGGCAGACTCGTCATCGCCTCCCAGACCGGGGTCGGCGGGCGAATCTCGAACGAGAACGCGCCGGTCTTGCTGTCGTTGGTCGGGTCCACGTCGCCAATGATGGCAACCCAGCAGTGGGTCGCGTAGGCGCCGAGCGGATGCGGTATGGGCAGCCACTCGTCAAACGACACCGTGCGCGGCGAGCCGGGCAGCAGGTCGCTGATGGTCAGCGTATCGGCGTAAATGATGGCCGCCGTGCCGTCGTCAATCGTGAAGTAGACCTTGACCGTCGGATTGATAGTGCCGAAGTTGAAAATGGTCGCCGACGGAATGACCGCAACCATCGTGTCGTAGTAAGTGCCGCTCGGGCCGACGATGGCGGTCACGCCATAGTCAACGGTGCCCAGCACGACCTGGAACGAATCGTTCTTGGAGTCGTTGGTCGGGTCCGCGTCGCCGGGCAGGGTCAGCCAGCAGTGAGTGTTGAACCACAGCGGCAGATGCGGGAACGGCCACTCAGGCAGAACCGCGTCGAACGTCTCGCCGCCCGGCACGGTCACCGCCACGCTCTCCTCGTAGACCACCGCGTCACCGGTGCGGTCGTCAATCGTGAAGTGAACCTGGGCCAGCCGCGGCGCGGTGCCCACATTGCGGATGCGCGCCGAAGGCAGCACCGGCGTCAGCGTGTCTACCACGCCGGCCGGGTAGAGAATCTGCTCTACCGCGTAGTCGAGCAGGCCCGGAATCACGTCGAACGTGCCGGTCGCCACGTCGTTGCCCGGAGTGCCGTCGTTCGGGACATACACCGAGCACTTGCTCGCATAGGACTGCACCTGATAGGGCTTGACCCAATCCGGGAACACGACCACCGCGGAATCGCCGCTCGGAATCGTGACCGTCTGGGTCTGGTAGTAGCTGTGCGTGGTCGCGCCGGTGGAATCGAACCAGAAGAAGACCTCGAACGGGTAGGCAACGGTGCCGTTGTTCTTCACCTTGGCCGACGGCGTGATGGTCGTGAACGTGTCATTACTGCCGGTCGGGGCGATAATCGCGCTCACTTCCGCGTCGGTTGTGCCGGTGAGGATGAACTTCTGCGCCTTGTCGTTGTCCGGAACCTGGTCCGGGGCGTAGACCGTCGAGCAGCGCATCGGATAGATAGTGGGAATCGCCGAGATATCCCACAGGTCGTCCATCAAGTACACCTGCTCGCCGCCCGGGGCCAGCGTCTGCGCCAGCTTGCCGGTGCGCAGCGTGTCGCTGCCCAGCGCGTTGGGGATAATCGCGCGGATGTCGAAGGTCGCCGCGACCTCGCCGTAGTTGTGAACCCGGATTTGCACCGGGACACCGGTCGTACCCGGGATTTCAGTGGCGTTCGGGCGCACGATGCTGACGATGCCGACGTCCTTCAGCGGCGGACGACAGCCGATGCCCGCAACGTCGTCAATAACCCAGCCGTTGTATTGAACCGAAGGGTCGGACGCGGCGATCCACCGGACCTTGAATTCGGTAGAAGTCGGCACCGGGACCTGGTACGCAACCAGTTGCCAGCCCGATGTCGGACCGCCGGTGAAAATCGGCTGCCCGCTCAGCGGATTGGCGGTGTTCCCTGTGCCGTTGTACACGGCGCCCAGTGTTGCCATCGGAGTGGCCAGCGCCCAGGTCACGCCGTTGTCGGTCGAGTACCGGCAGTTGCCGCCGTCATAGCTGGTCTCAAAGTAGTACCACTGGTAGAACGCGACAATCGGGTTGTTCTGCAGTGCGACCAGCGGGCTCGAGTTCAACTGAGTGTTCATGCTGGCCGGATAGGTGCCGGTCAGTGCCGCGCCCCAGACCTTGGTCCCGGAATGCGCGGCCGGCCGCGGCGAGCCCGGTACGCCCCAGGTCCAGTTCGCAGTCGGGCCCGAGACGGTGAAGCCGCCGTCGGTCGCCTCGAAGTCCTCGGTGAAGGTAGGAATCAGCGCGATTCCTTCCTTGGCGTCGTTGCGCGTTCGCATGTCGCCGGTGAGTTGCGTCGTGCAACGGAGCGTGTAGACACCCGACCCGGACGGCGTCCAGTCGCCGAACGTGACCTGAGCGGTGTCACCCGGATTCAGGGCCGGAACCGACATTGTGCTGGTGTAGCCGCCTGTAATCGTCAGAACCGCCGGGAAGCTCGGCTGCGCATTCGCGCCGTAGTTCTTGATGCGCACTTTCGGCTGATACGTGCCCGGTGTGATGAAGCCGGTCGGCGACTCGACGAGGTCAACGCCGACGTCGGTTCCGAGCGGAATCACGCGCACGCAGTGGACGATGGCGCCCGGGGTCTGCTCCGCAATCAGCAGGAAGGTGTCGTGGCCGAACATCTCACAGCCACCGTTGCCGGCGATGTTCGTGGCCGGGATGACCGTGTCCAGGGTCTGCGTCCAGGCCGGGAAGCTGTACTCAATGAGGTGTTCCGGAGCAACGCCCGACGCGTTGGTCATGTACATGATGTTCTTCGTCCGGTCCAGAGCCAGACCATACGTCGAGGGGCTTGACGGCGCCACCTGGTGGCAGTTGGTGCCGGTCTTGGAGAACTTGATTTTTGCGACGCCAAAACCCGCGGTGTACAGCGAATCGCCATCGCCGGTCAGGGCGCGCACGGTGCCGGGCAGAGTCGTGCCGGTGAGAGTATAGGTGGCAATCAGGCTGTAGGGCGCGGTGGTGTTGATTTTGTCCAGTCGGTTCGCATCCGCGCCGGCATAAACCACATTCTCGCCCCGGTCCCAGTACATGTCGCGATAGCCGTAGCTCCCGCCCTGGTAGGCCGCGGTGAACGAGTCCTTCACGGTCAGGTCGCTTGCCCGGTAGATGATAATCTTGAACGGCAGCAGGTAGCCGCGTGTGACCCAAATCAGTGAATCCTGCACGCCGGCCACGCCGTAAAGGCCCGCGCCCAGGGCGTTGTAGCCGGTGGCCAGGTCCCACTCCGGGTCGAAGACCCGATTCGGCGGCGGCATCGCGGTAACGGTCCGCCGGGCGGTGTCGTTGGTCCGGTTGCTGTCGACGGCCGCAGACACGAACGTCTTCACGTTGTAGGTGGCGTTCGCAGGCCCGACGGTCCAGGTGTTCGCGAACGTAACCGGCGCGCTGGCGCCCGCCGCCAACGGACCGACGTAAGTATAGGGAGTCGAGGTGTAGCGGTTGACTCCGGCCGAGTCAATCAAACAGGCGACCGGGATATTGCTCATGGGGCCGGTTCCGATGTTGGTGATGACGCAACTCGGTGTAACCACCGAGCCCGGGGCGCACATCGTCTGCGGCTGGACAATCGAGGAGACTGCCATGTCGGTGACATAGGGGGTCTGGTGCACGAGCATCTTCCAAAGCACCGCGCCCGCGCTCTGCGACGTGTAGACATGCCCGCCGGCTGCGTCCGGACCGAAGAAGCCGATCCCTTCGGGATACGCGCCGCCCGGATGAGCGAACGTCGTGAGAATCGAATAGGTGTTGCCGACCGTGTCGAACGAGCAGTAGTCAACCCGGTTGTTCTGCTGGTCGCACATCCATAGCCGGTTCGGAATCGACCGGTCCAGTGTCATGTCAAAACCCCAGTACGGCAGGGTCGCGCCGGTCGGGGTCAGGGTCTTCAGGACCACGCCGGCCCGGCTGACCCAGTTGATCGGGACATTGCTCGTGCCCGCATCGTTCACAACCCAGAACCGGGTGCCATCCCAGTCCAGACCACGGCACGTGATTCCAGGCGTCATGCTTCGAACATAGGTCCGGGTCGGGATGTGGTAGACATCCATGTGGCTCGAAGGGCTGTACAGGCAGACATAGAGCGAATCGCCGACTTTGCTGATTCCCACTCCGTAGCCGACTTCGTGACCGACTATTGAGTCGAACTTGGCTCCGGTCAGGCGATTGAACTTGTAGACCTTGTAGGCAACGCTCGTGATGTTCGCCATCTGATAGATGGTGTCCCCGTACACCTTGGTTCCCATCCAGGAACCCGAAGGGAGCACCGTGCCGATTGGCAGCGTGCTCTCAATGGTCCAGAGCGAGTCGTCGGTCGGCGGCGAACCCGGCCCTGAGGGCGCCTTTGTTGGTGCCAAGCCGTAAATGTCCGGCCCGGCGATGTCGGGTGCGGCTGACCTGTTCGCAGGTGCCAGGTCTGCCGTGGCTCCGCCGATTAACTTCGGCAGGGCCTTGCCCGCTGCTCCTACAAGTGCGGCCGCGCACAGCAGGATGCAGATGGTCTTGATGACTTTCACTTATCCTCCTTGCGGTGGTTTGGCTTCGGAATTCCCTCCCCCACCCACTGAGAAGGAACCAAGGGCAAAGAGCAAGACAGGCCGTCCGTCGCCCTCGAACGGACAGCCATTGTCAAAGGGACTGAGACAGTTGGGTTGTTCTGGTCAGGCTCGCCGCAAAGAAAAGACCGGCGGCAGGTCAGAGTACTGGTTCGCATCGCTTTCTGCAACTCTCTCTCTCCCTTGTCGTTTCGACACCATGTCGACAACATGCCGAGTTCTTGGCGACTCGACACATCTGCGAGAAACGGACACCAAAGCCACTACTACATTCAGAGAACAGTTCCGTCCCTCTCGCCGTGGACACCGAACCAACCGGTGGTCGTCTTGTGTCCGCCAACTGGTGCGTCTCATTATACCCCCCCTCTGGACGCTGTCAAGCGGGAAATCGCGCACCGAGATGGGAGTTCAACACCAGGGCACGTGAAGAGGGGAATGCAGATTTCAGACTGCAGACTACAGAGGTCAGAATGCCCGGATTCATTTTGCATTCCGCACTTTGCATTCTGCATTCTGAGATCCCCTCCCCGCCCGGCGTTCCCGGCGTTCCTGGCGGTTCTATCGCGGATTCAGAGGAACGGAGCGGCAGTTGACTTCCGCCCGGGTGCCAACTATAATGAAAGGCGCTGGGCCGGTCGCCGGCCGGCGAGTCTTGAAAACGAAGACAAAACGAATGCCCGCATCGCTGTCCAATGCCTGCGCGGCCTATTGCTGGTCGCGAGCTTGACGGCGGTCGCAATCGCTGACCCGAGGAGGTAGCATCTTGAGACAACTGTTCTTTGCTCTGGCTGTGCTGGGAGTGTTCGCCGCGGCAATGCCGACTCAGGCCGACGCATCGTATTTCATGCGCGGCTACATTGTCAACCACGACAACCCGTTTCACGTTGACTCTCTCTACATGTACCATACGCCACCCGACCCGATTGAGTACTTTCGGACCTTTGGCTTCGGCTGGCCGGCCAATGCTATGGATTCCTTCGACTTCCGAGCCAGCGCCTGGCCCATCGCAATCAAGCTGATGCTCTCTCAGACCGGCACGCCGGTGCAGATTGACTCGTTCCGCCCTACCCGGGGCCAGTGGCACATCTGGCACAACGTCGCCACTTGGGAATCATGCCTGGTCATGTTCGATAGCACCCCGCGTCCGGGCATTGAGGACGGCGGGTCGGGTTCGATACCGCGCCGGTCGCTCGGCGAAGCAACTCCAAACCCATTCTCCGCATTCACCGACATCCGCTTCTCCAACGTCCACGAAGAACTGATTGAGCTGACTGTCTACAACCTGGTCGGCCGGCCGGTGAGGACTCTGGTCGCGGGCATCACTCCGGCCGGAACGCATTCCGCAGTCTGGGACGGTACGGATGACGCGGGTCGCGATTTGGAGAGCGGCATCTACTTCTGCCGCCTTTCGACCCCGGAACAGACGCTGACCGAGAAACTGATACTGGACCGCTAGCGCCCACCGCAAGGAAGAAGTCAGGAGGGACGGGTTCTTCCCGTCCCTCCTCTCGTTATTCCGCAACGCCGGAGTCAGAGAGCCGTCGAGCGACGCCAGCGCCCACCGCAGGGTGGGGGGCAGCGCCCGGGGGAGCATCCCCCCCAGCATCCCCCCCATAGCCCCCTGGAGAGCCCCCTGGAGAGCGCCCCCCTGAGCCCCCGGGAGAGTCCGGGGGATAGTCCCTGGGAGAGTCCCCCACTGAGTCCGGGGGATAGTCCCGGGGATAGCCCCCCGGAGAGTCCGGGGGATAGCCCGGGGGATAGCCCAGGGGAGAGAGGGGGGGAGCACCCGGGGGAGCGCACCCCCAAAACAAGGGGTTCAGCGGTAAGGGGTTCAGGGGTCGGTGATTAGAGCGAAAACCAGCTTGAATCGGAGTGTTCTTATAAGTACACTTGTTTCATGCCAAGACCTTCGTTTCTTCACTTCAGAAATGGGGTCCGGTGTGCCTCGGCGGAGCAACAAAGACCATTCGTCTCTTGACATCTTTCGCGCACGTGCTATCTTTTCCCCGCGGTGATTTTCATCTACGAAGACGAGCTCTGGCGGAACCTGCTGCCGCTGGTCCATCTGCGTCCGGTCTTCGACCTGCGCTGTGGCCGTCGCACCCTGCTCGAGAAGTTCCAGGCGCTCTACCCGCGCGAGAAGCTCGCGCTGCTGGTCAGGCCGGAACTGGCGGCGCTGACGCGCGAACTGCATCCCGGCCTGCCGGTAAATCCTGCGCGGACAGACTCGTCCCCGCCCCCTGTCCCCCGATCCCCGACCCCGGTTCTCTTCCTCTCCGGCCGCGCAATCCTGGACAAGCCGTTGCCGGTGCTGGGTCCAGAGGAGATCTTTGTCAACGGCGCGGAGATTGTCGGCTTCCGCGTCAATCCGGCTCGCCTCGGGCCAATGCCGAAAGGACGCAGCGAGAACACAGAAAGGACGCCGAAGACCTCTTCTGCGAGCGCTGCGATTCTGCGAGCGAAGCGATTCTGCGGTTCTGCGGTCTCGGTCTGCGCCTGGCGCCTGCCCGAGCGGAAGGTGCTTGCATCAATCGTCCGGTATCCCTGGAACCTGATTGAGTTCAATGAACCGGAACTCGTGCGGGAGCTGCACGAGAAGTCGAAACGTCGAAAGGTCGAAAGGTCAGAAGGTCGGAGGACTCTGGGACTTCAGGTCGTCGGCGACCCGCGCAGTTTGCGGATTTCTCACGGTGCGCGGATTGACCCGGGCGTGGTCTTCGACCTGCGCCTCGGGCGCGTGCTGGTCGACGAACGCGCCGAGATTCGCGCTCGCAGCGTGGTCGCCGGTCCCTGCTATGTTGGCCCGGGAACCGTGATTGACGCCGCGCTGGTCCGTCCCGGGTGTTCATTCGGCCCGGACTGCCGGATTGGCGGCGAAGTCGAGGCGAGCATCTTCCTGGGCCGTTCCAACAAACATCACGAGGGCTTCATCGGCCACGCCGTCGTCGGCGAGTGGGTGAATCTCGGCGCAATGACGTCCAACTCGGACCTGCGAAATGACTACGGTGAAGTCAAGGTCGCTATCGGCGGCCGTCCGTTCAACACGATGCTCCGCAAGTTCGGCTGCATCATCGGTGACCATGCCAAGACCGCTATCGGCACGATGCTGAATACCGGCGCGGTGCTCGGCGTTTTCGCCAACTGGTTTGACCCCGGTCTGTCACCCAGACTGATTCCCGATTTCGCCCGCGGCACCCGCGCCCGCGGCGAAGTCGGTGGGCTGATTGAGACGGCGCGCATCGTCATGTCCCGGCGCGGCGTTCGCCTGAGTCCGGAATACGAACAACTGGTCAGGAGGCTGTATGCCCAAACGTGAGATTCCGCCCGTGGCCCTGCGACCTGAGCGCTATGCCGTCGGCATTGACCTTGGCGGCACCAACATCAAATTCGGCGTGGTCAGCGCCGCCGGCAAGATCGTCCGGCGCGCGCGCATTCCCACCCTGGCTGCGCGCGGGCCGAAGAAGGCCCTGCGCCGGGTCGTCGCGACAATCCGCCGGTTCGCCCGGGACTACGAAATCGCCCAGGTCGGGATGGGCGTCGCCGGGCTGATTGACCACAAGCTGGGCATCATCCGTCTCCCGCCCAACCTGCCCGGCTGGGACGGCACCCCGGTGAAGGACATCATCGAGAAGGCCACCGGCATTCCGGCTTCGGTCGGCAACGACGTCAACGCCTGCGTCCTGGGTGAACACCTGTTCGGCGCCGGGAAAGGCCGTCGTGACGTCTTCTGCCTCACCCTGGGCACGGGTATCGGCGGCGGCATCATCGCCAACGGCCGACTCGTTGTCGGCGCAAACCATGCGGCGGGCGAGGTCGGGCATACGACGATCTTCCCGGACGGCCAGATGTGCAAGTGCGGCAGCCGGGGCTGCCTGGAATGCTATGCCGGCGCCGAGTACATCGTCCAGCGCGCGCTGGCCCTGCTCCGAACCCTGGGCCCGAAGCTCAAGTCACGCAGTCTGATTCGCCGCTACACTCGCAACCATCCCGAGAACCTGACCACCAAGGTCATCTCCCGGGCCGCCCGGCACGGCGATCCGCTCGCTCTCGAAGTGATTCGCGAGACAGGCTACTACGTGGGTCTGGGCATCGCCAACGTCATCCACCTGCTGGACCCGGAAGTAGTCGTCATTGGCGGCGGCATCAGCGGGTTCGGCAAGCCGCTTTTGACCGCCATTCAGGCCACGGTTGACGAGCGGACCCCCCGGTTCGAGGACTGGCGGCTCGAGATTCGCCTCAGCGAACTCGGTGACGACGCCGGCGTGCTCGGCGCCAGCCAGTTCCGGCGATACATCTAGTCGGAGAGTCGAGAAGTCGGAAAATCGAAAGGTCAAAAGGTCAGAAAGTCGAAAGGTCCGAGGACACCCAGACCTCCAGACCTTTGGACTCTTGGACCTTTAGACTCTTAGACCTTAGGACTCCTGGTCTACCAGCGATAGTGGGCGAAAGCCCGGTTGGCTTCGGCCATCTTGTGCATATCTTCCTTCTTCTTCACCGCGCCGCCCTGGTTCTTTGATGCATCGATGACTTCGCCGCTCAGGCGCTGCACCATCGTGTGCTCCGGGCGCGCCCGGGCCGCGACAATCAGCCACTTGATGGCCAGCGTTTCGCGGCGGGCCGGCGTTACTTCCATCGGAATCTGGTAGGTCGCGCCGCCCACGCGCCGCGGCCTCACTTCCAGCACCGGTTTGATGTTCTTCAGTGCCTTCTGGAACACGCCGTAGCCGTCTTCCTTGGTCTTGTCGGCAATGTCGTCCATCGCGTCGTAGATGATCCGCAGCGCGGTAGTACGCTTGCCGCGCCACATGATGTGATTGGCGAACTTCATGATGAACAGCGAGTTGTACCGGGGGTCCGGCGCCATCGGTCGGAGGATTGCCTTCTGTCTGCGTGACATATGCGCTCCCTAAGCCTGCGCTTCTTTCGGACGCTTCACCCCGTAGAGCGAGCGACCCTGCTTCCGGCCCTCGACGCCGGCGGTATCGAGCGTGCCCCGGATGACGTGATACCGAACACCGGGCAAGTCCTTCACCCTCCCGCCGCGGATAAGCACAATCGAATGCTCCTGGAGGTTGTGCCCTTCTCCCGGGATATAGCAGGTCACTTCATAGCCCGAATTCAGGCGAACCTTGCATACCTTGCGCAGCGCCGAGTTCGGTTTCTTCGGGGTCGTCGTGTACACCCGGGTACAGACCCCGCGCTTCTGCGGATTGCCGACCAGCGCCGGCGTCTTGGACTGACGCGGCGGCGGGACTCGGCCTTTGCGGACTAGCTGGTTTACGGTTGGCATCAACTCCTCTTCTTGTTCTTGGCTACCGACTGCATTCTGCAATCCGTAATTCTCAATCTGTAATCTGCGATCATTCTTTCTTGCTTTCGCCTCCGGCGTCGGTGCCGGTCTTGAGCAGCCCGGCCGCCGGGTTCTTGGTCCGGTACGTCTTGAACGTATCGAAGCCGGTCCCGGCCGGAATCAACCGCCCGACAATCACGTTTTCCTTCAACCCGAACAGATTGTCGACCTTCCCGGCAATCGCCGCTTCGGAGAGCACGCGCGTCGTCTCCTGGAAGCTGGCCGCCGACAGGAAGCTCTCGGTGAGCAGCGAAGCCCGCGTAATCCCGAGCAGAATCGGCTGGTAGCTGGCCGGGCGCGAGCCTTCTGCGCCAAGACGCTGGTTCTCGTCGTAGACCCGGCGCCGCTCGACAATCTCGCCTTCAGTGAACTGCGAGTCGCCGGGGTCCTCGATCTTGACCTTGCGCAGCATCTGGCGGACGATCACCGATATGTGCTTATCGTTGATCTTCACCTTCTGCAGCCGGTAGACTGCCTGGATCTGATTGGTCAAGAACTCCTGAACCGCCAGCCACGCTTTCACCTTGAGCACATCGTGCGGGTCGACCGAGCCTTCGCACAACTTGTCGCCCGCCCGGACGGTATCGCCGTTGGTGACGAGCAGGAATTTGCCGTAGGGAATCGGGTAGTCCTTGACCATTCCGCCCTCGGAGATGACCTTGACGTTGCGGATGCCCGCCTTCGGGTCCGCCACTTCAATCGTGCCGTCGATCTCGGAGATGACCGCCGCGTCCTTGATCTTCTTCGCCTCGAACAGCTCGGCCACTTTGGGCAGGCCGCCCGTGATATCGCGCGACCGGCCGGTTTCTCGCTGGAGTTTGGCGAGCGTGTCGCCGACGACTACCGCATCGCCGTTGCGCACCAGCAGGTACGACCCGGCCGGCAGGGCATGGCTTTCCAGCACGCGTTTTCCGGCGCTGTCGGTAATCCGGATTGCCGGGTGCCGCTTCTTCTCCCGGTCCTCCATGATGATGTTCTGCTTCCGCTCGGTCCGTTCGTCCACGTCCTCGCGCAGCGTTTCGCCCGGGATGACGTCTTCAAACGCGATCTTTCCGGCCTTGTGGGCCAGGATCAGAATCGAATACGGTTCCCACTCGAACAGCGTCGTGCCTTCGAGCACGTCGGCGCCGTCCGCTACCTTCAGTGCCGCCCCCTTGGGGACGCTGTAGGGCAGGACTTTACCTTCGCCGACCAGGTTCAGCCGGCCCGCGTCGAGGATGATCTTCTCGCCGTCCGAGCGCTGAACCAGGTCCAGCTTATCGAACTTGATCTTCCCGTCAAACCGGGCCGCGGCGTGTGTGGCCTGGCCTTCACTCGATGCGGCGCCGCCCACGTGGAACGTCTTCAGGGTGAGCTGGGTTCCCGGCTCACCGATGGACTGCGCGGCGATGATGCCCACCGCCTCGCCGATTTCCACCGGCTTGCCCGAGGAGAGATTGCGGCCGTAGCACTTGCGGCACAGGCCCCGCTTCGCCTCACAGGTCAGCACCGACCGGATGCGGACCTTCTCGATACCCGAGTTCTCGATTTCGTCGGCCTTGAGGTCGGTAATCTCCTCCCCCGCCGCAACCGTGAGTTCGTCGGTAAGGGGATTCACAATGTCGTCCAGGGCGATTCGGCCCGCGATTCGCTCGGCCAGCGATTCAATAATCTCGCCGCCTTCGCGCAACGCGGTCATCTCCTGGCCGAGAATCGTCCCGCAATCCTCCATCGTGATGACCACATCCTGAGCCACGTCCACCAGCCGTCGGGTCAGGTAGCCGGCTTCGGCGGTCTTCAGCGCGGTGTCGGTGAGACCCTTGCGCGCGCCGTGCGTCGAGATGAAGTACTCCCAGACCGAGAGACCTTCCCGGAACGAACTCTTGATCGGCGTCTCGATGACTTCTTCCCCGAGCAGGCGCCCCTGCGGCTTCTGCATCAACCCGCGCATGCCGCCGATCTGTGACGCCTGGGTCTTGGAGCCTCGCGCGCCGGAGTCAATCAGCATGTGTACCGGGTTGAATCCGTCCTGGTCGGTGCTCAGCTTCTCGAGCAGCATCTTCTCCACTTCCGCGGTCGCCAGCGTCCAGGTGTTCACCACCAGGTTGTACTTCTCGCTGTCACTCATCAGGCCCTTGCCGTATGCAGTGTAGACCCGGCGGACGTCGGCCTCGGACTTCTTCAGAATCTGGTGCTTTGCGTCGGGCACAACGACATCGCCGATGCCGATGGAAAGCCCGGACGCGGTTGCGGTCTCGAAGCCCATCGCCTTGACGTCGTCCAGCAGTTGCGCCGTGCGCGCGCTCCCGAACAGCCGGAAGCAGCGGTCAACCAGCGCCGCCAGCTTGTCCTTGCCCAGCGTCGCGTTTACGAAGCGCAACTCGTCGGGCAGGATCTCGTTGAGCAGCACGCGGCCGACCGTCGTGTCGACAAATGGCGGCGGCGCAGGCCGTTTCTTCTCGGGGGACGCCGTCCGTGTGCCGGTCTGACTGCGGCGCAGCCGGAACTTGATTGGCGCGTGGATGCCGATGCCGCCGGTCTCGAACAGCGCCCGGACGTCGTGGAAGCTGTCGAAGTACTTCTCGCCTTTCGGTTCGCCGGGCAGGGTCTTCGTGATGTAGTAGATGCCGACCACGATATCCTGCGACGGCGTCATCAGCGGCCGACCATGCGCCGGTGACATGATATTGTGGGCTGAGAGCATCAGAATCGAAGCTTCCAGAATCGCCTCCGGCGTCAGTGGGATATGCACCGACATCGTGTCGCCGTCGAAGTCGGCATTGAATGGCGGGCAGACCAGCGGATGCAGGCCGATTGCCCGGGACTCGGAAAGCACCGGGAAGAACGACTCGACCGATACGCGATGCAGTGTCGGCGCGCGGTTGAGAATCACCGGGTGGAACCGGGTCACCGATTCAAGCACTTCCCAGACCTCCGGCGCCTCGCGCCGGTACAGGTTCTTGGCGCCCTTCTCGGACTCGGCCAGCCGCCGTTCTTCGAGCTGGCGCAGCACCAGCGGCTTGAACAGCTCATACGCCATTTCCTTGGGAATCGCGCACTGATGCAGTTTCAGATTCGGGTCCACCACAATCACCGACCGGCCCGAATAGTCGACTCGCTTGCCCAGCAGGTTGCGACGGAATCTTCCCTGCTTGCCGCGCAGGGCTTCGCACAGCGATTTCAGCGGGCGATTACCCCGGCCCCGGACCGGACGCGGCCGCGTTTCGTTCGAGAACAGCGTATCTACCGCATCCTGCAGCATCCGCTTCTCGTTCTTCAGGATTATCTCCGGGGTCTTGATGCTCATCAGGTGCTTCAGGCGGTTATTGCGGACGATGACCCGCTTGTACAGGTCATTCAGGTCGCTCGTCGCATAGCGCCCGCCTTCCAGCGGCACCAGCGGCCGCAGGTCGGGCGGGATCACCGGCAGGACGTCCAGAATCATCCACTCCGGCTTGGCCCCGGAAATCCGGAATGCCTCGACTACCCGCAAACGCCGCAGCAGCGCAAACCGCCGGCTTACTTCGAGCTTGATGCGGGCGCGCAGCTCCGCAGCCAGGTCGTCGAGCTCGATCTGCTGGAGCAGCAGTTTCAGCCCGGGCGCGCCGGTATCGACCTTCAAGCCGTCGAACTTCCCTTTGACGCTGGCGTGGTCTTCTTCGGCGAGCAGGTCCATCTTCTTGTAAGGCGACGCCCCGGGATCGATCACAATGTACGCTTCGTAATTCAGAATCGACTCAACCTGGTTTATCGAAAGGTCGAGCATCAGACCGATTTTCGACGGCGGCACGTGGTAGAACAGCGGGTGCGCCACCGGCACGACGAGTTCAATGTGCCCCATACGTTCCCGGCGCACCGCTGAGGTCGTCACCTCGACGCCGCAGCGGTCGCAGACGATGCCCTTGTACCGGACCTTCTTGTATTTGCCGCAGTTGCACTCGTAGTCCTTCACCGGTCCGAAAACCCGTTCATCGAACAGGCCGTCGCGCTCCGGCTTCTGAGTCCGGTAGTTAATGGTCTCGGGCTTCGTCACTTCGCCGCTCGACCAGGCGCGGATCGTCTCCGGCGCGGCAATCCTCAGCCGCAGGGCATCAAAATCCAGAAAATCGCGTTCTGTTGTCATCTGTATCTCCCTGTTGCCTATGCCTTTTCCGGTACTAGTTCCAGACCCAGCCCTTGCAGTTCGCGAATCAGCACCGAGAACGACGCCGGCGCCTTGGGCTGCGGCGGATTCTTGCCGCGAATCAGTGCCTCGTAGAGCATGCTGCGACCGTCCACGTCGTCGGACTTGATGGTCAGCATCTCCTGCAGCACATGCGCCGCGCCGTAGGCTTCAAGCGCCCAGACCTCCATTTCGCCGAACCGCTGTCCGCCGAACTGCGCCTTGCCGCCCAGCGGCTGCTGGGTAATCAGCGAGTAGCGCCCGGTGGAACGAGCGTGAATCTTGTCGTCCACCATGTGAATCAGTTTCAGGAGATAGGCATAGCCCACGGTCACCCGCTGACCGAACGGCTGGCCGGTCCGGCCGTCGAAGAGTTCGGTCTTGCCGTCCGGCGGCAGGCCCGCGGTTTTGAGTTCGTCGGCGATCTCCTCCGGCGTGGCGCCCTCAAACACCGGACACACCGCCTCGTAGCCATGCTTGGCCGCGGCCCAGCCCAGATGCACCTCAAGCAGCTGGCCGATGTTCATACGCGACGGAACGCCCAGCGGGTTCAAGACTACATCCACCGGCGTGCCGTCCGCCATGTAAGGCATGTCTTCGACCGGCAGCACCTTGGACACGACGCCCTTGTTGCCGTGACGCCCGGCCATCTTGTCGCCCGGCGCCAGCCGGCGCTTCTGAGCGATGAAAATTCGTATCCACCGGTTCACACCATGCGCCAGTTCGTCGCCGCGCTGAACCCGCTCGTACTCGTGCTTCTTGGCCTGCTCCGCCAACTGGAGCGCGCCTTCAAACTCCTTGAACGCGGCCTCAACTTCCTCGTTGCGCCGGACGCCTTCCACCCAGCCTTCCGGGTTGCGCGCCTTGGACAGGTCGTTCTCCTCGAAGAACGACTCGGTGAAAGTCTCACCGGACTTGAGCATTGTCTTGCCCTTGGTGTCTTTGATGTCCTTCTTTGCTTTCTCGTCCAGAAGAACGGTCTTCAGCCGGTTGTCGCGTTTCTCCGAGGCGAAGCGCTTCGCCAGTTCGAAAACGTGAACCGCGTCCTTCCGGCGCTCGTCTTCGAGCCGCCGGGAAAGAGCGTCCTGCAGCTTGCGCGAGAATACGCGCCGCTCGATGACGATGCCCGATACGCCCGGGTCAACCCGGAGTGAAGTATCGCGCACGTTGGCCGCTTTCTCGCCGAAGATCGCCCGGAGCAATCGCTCTTCCGGGGTAAACTCGGTCTCGGCTTTGGGCGTGATTCGGCCAACCAGGATGTCGCCCGGCGACACTTCTGCCCCGATGCGGACAACGCCGAACTCATCCAGGTCCCGCAGCTCATCCTCGGTTGCGCCCGGAATGTCACGGGTGATTTCCTCAGGACCCAGTCGGGTTTCGCGCGCCTCGACCTCGAATTCGAGAATCTGCAGCGAGGTGAAGGCGTCTTCCTTGATGACGCGTTCCGATACGACGACTGCGTCTTCGTAGTTGTAGCCGCGCCAGGGCAGGAAGGCCACCAGCACGTTGCGCCCGAGCGCCAGCTCGCCATCCTGGGTTCCCGGGCCGTCCGCCAGCAGGTCGCCCTTGCGCACCTTCTGCCCTTCGCGCACGGTCGGCCGCTGATTCAGACACGTATACTGATTGCTCTTCAGGTATTTCCGCAGCCGG
>Ga0233425_10003794_pt1 | contig 26624 bp, 25 predicted proteins | sample Watercolumn_Towu_2_FD_181712 | JGI IMG/M metagenome (GOLD analysis project Ga0233425, IMG submission 181712) | Freshwater microbial communities from Lake Towuti, South Sulawesi, Indonesia - Watercolumn_Towuti2014_140_MG | ecosystem: Environmental > Aquatic > Freshwater > Lake | place...
CAACGAATAGGACGCCACCGAGAAATCCAGCACATCTCCGGAAAGCACCAGAAAATCCAACTCCCCAACCGACTTCAGCAAGGCCTCCAACTGGGCGTATTTGGGGCCAACCTCGTTCCCCACCGCCAGTTGGCAATCGGGATCACCGAAGTGAATATCAGAAATGATCGCGATTTTCATGACGCCCCCTAGAGGAAATAGCCCATCATCCCAGCAACAAAGTACGAGTACGAATCAACAACCTCCGCCGCTCGTCCAGCCCCCTCAAGCCGCCATTGATGCGATGCGTGACGCCTTCCAGATCGTCCCGGTCAGCCAGCGCATTGAGGCTGCGGGTGCTCCAGAACCAACCCGCAACGTCCACACACAACTGCGGGTCGAGCGCCACCTGCTCCGGATTGGCGACGGCATCCACACTCAGCCCACGGCTACGGCAGTAATCCGTGTACTGGGTGTAATTGGCGCGCCCGGTCAACTGGATCAATCCCCGCCCCTTGTAACGCACGCCATCACCCGGCTGGGTGTTGCCCAGGTCGCGACGCCCTTCATAGGCGGCTCCGGAAGCCAATTCTTCGAGAAAACGCAATTCACCGCTCTCACAGCCAATCTGGGCTAGAAAGTGCATCTGGCGCAACGGCGTGTTGATGTCGTAATTCTCCATGATTTTCTTGATGGCGGGCGTAAAAACGGGGATCTCCTTGTCCGCCGCATTCAGGTAGGCCAGCGCCAGCACCGTTTCGTTCAGGCCAGCGGGTATGGCGCTGCACAACGCCATCAGCGTGGCATCGCCCGGGCGTATGACACCCTCAGGCGATGCCTGCCCCAACACGGTTTTCTGGAACTCACAGATAGCCGCCAGGGTTTTCTCGCCTATCTTACCGTCACATACCAGCGGTGCTGGCAGCGCAAATTTTGCAGCGTTGAGGTTCAACAAGCGCTGCACCGTTTCGACATCGTAGGGCGAATTGCTGCAACGCGGACCTACCGCACCCGCCAGCAGACTGGAGCCGCGCGTGGGCGCTGGCGGAACGCCAGACGGTGTAGCGCCGAACGTCGCAGCATCGGCGGAGGCTTCGCCCGTTTCACGCCGCTCGAAGTGAGGCGCATCCTTGAAGCTGGACCAGTTTCCGCCCCAGCGATTGACTGCCGGATCAAGACTCTCCCAATAAGCGCCGAGCTGGCGCACATTGTCGCCTTCATACACCAGCTTCAACGAACCGTCCGGGGCTTCCTGAAAGAAATTGAGATCGATCGCCAGCCGTTTTAGATGCTGGCTGTTCATGGTCTTGCTGCGACCGTTTTTCATGTACAGCGCCTGTTGCTCCGGCGTGCGATACAGCTCACCCGCCGTCACCACCAGACCATACTCCGGTGCCTTGCGGATCAGTTCGGCCACGTGCTGCAAAAATTTGGATTGTTCGCGGGTAAGGCTCATTTCAGTTCCCTCCCTCGCTGCCACTGCCAGACTTCTTGTCCATCAATCGCTGAATCTGTTCGCTCTTGTCCTGGCTGCCCTTACTGGAACCAAAGTAAAACTGGATGACTGCGGACAACCCTACTCCGAGCAGAAACCCCAAAACGGTGTCAATGACACGCCACGCGTGATCGTTCTTGTCATTGGGCGGAAAAAATGCCGCCCAGAACACAAACAAGAAAGTCAGAACCGTGATCGCAGTCGCATAGTGATAAGTATAACGTCGCACGAACTGGTCATCGTTCTTGTCCCGGGATACCTGCGCGTCACGGGCGCTCTTCATATCTTCGACCCGCAACTTCTCCATCTCCAGCGCATGGGAGTCGATCGCCTGCCGGAACGCCAGCAGCTGATCCTGGTGCTGCAACTCGAATTCCTTCAGCTTGATCCACTGATCGTCGGTCAGTTTGTTTTCGGCAGCATCGTGGATATCGATGCCGGTTTTTTCCTTGATCATCTGGGTGACCTTGTCGGCTCCCTGATCAACTGCTCCGCGAAAAATACCACTTAGCAAGTCCATTCCGCGTTGCGCCAGTTGCGGTGCAATCGCCGAGAGGGCTGCGGCCACCAATGGGATCGGCATATCGTTCTCCTAGGGTTAAAGACGGTTGGGTTGGTAGTTGTTGGCAGCGTAACTGGCCAGCTCTTGATCAATGGCGCTGACACGCGAGACCGCGATCAAGAGCTGCTCCTTGGTCAGCACCGCATCTTTCAACGGCACGGCGGCCAGCGCCAGCCAGAGCGGGAAAGACACGGTATGGACGCCCGTGCCCTTGAGGCGATGATGCTCATCGCACAGCACCACCAGATTTCGGGCATCGTCCGGGCTATTGATGACCGGTTTTTTCTTAACCAAGTCGCTCAGCTGCTGGCGCAGGCGGGCAGTGTCTTTTGCGGTGGAGAGGTAGTCTTCGTCATAGAACTCGATGGCCTGCAGGATGTTGGTCACCTTGCGCGGATCGAGCGCATTCCAGAACGCCCACTCGAAAACGTGATGAACCTCCAGCTTATCCGTCGCACCACACACCCAGCACGGCGCGCCGCACTCATCCCGGATGAATTTTTTGTTGGCCCGAAACAAAGCCGACTCGCGCCGCTTGTCGTGTGCAGGAAGCCAGTACCGCTCCTCGAAAGTACCGTTTTTGAAATGCGTTACGATGTCGCTCATGGTCAACCCTCCCATCCGGGAATAAAACCTGTGTACGCAATATCCTGTAGATGCATTTACTGGGGCGCATTCTGAATGCGGTAAATGATCTGGACAATATGTCGCATTGCATAGGCCAACGGCTATACACTCCCCCTTTTCTAACCTTAATCCTTGTGCAAATGCCCTCCTTGGTATAAAAGTCCGCCGAATTCGATCCTTTCTCCAACATGTCGAACGCTGACTTTCTTTCCCGTTCCCTCGCCTCCGTCTGGCATCCCTGCACCCAGATGAAGCGGCACGAGACGCTGCCGCTGGTGCCCATCGTGCGCGGTTCAGGCGTGTGGCTGGAGGATGCCGACGGCCAACGCTATCTGGATGCGGTCAGTTCCTGGTGGGTGAACCTGTTCGGCCATTGCAATCCGCGCATCAACGCCGCGCTCACCGACCAGCTCGGTCGGCTGGAACACGTGATGCTGGCCGGTTTCACCCACGAGCCGGTGGTCGAGCTTTCCGAGCGGCTGCGTGCGCTCGCCCCGGCGGGATTGGGACATTGCTTCTACGGTTCCGACGGCGCCTCAGCCACCGAGATCGCACTAAAGATGAGCGCCCACTACTGGCACAACCACGGACAGACGCAGAAATCGCAATTCGTGAGCCTCGCCAACAGCTACCACGGCGAGACGCTGGGCGCGCTGTCGGTCACCGACGTCGCCCTGTTCAAGGACGCCTACGGCGTGCTGGTGCGCCAGAACGCCACCGTGCCCAGCCCGGACTGGCGCGACGCCGCCCCCGGCGAGTCCGCCGAGAATTACGCCCTGCGCTACGCCGCTGCGCTGGAGGCGCATTTGCAACAGCATCACCACGAGATCGCCGCCTTCATTATCGAACCGCTGGTGCAGGGCGCGGCGGGCATGGCGATGTATCACCCGGCCTACTTGCGCCGAGCGCGCGAACTGTGCACGCAGTACAACGTACACCTCATCGCCGACGAGATCGCTGTCGGCATGGGTCGCACCGGGACGATGTTCGCCTGCGAGCAAGCAGGAATCTCCCCCGACTTCCTCCTGCTCTCCAAAGGCATCACCGGCGGCTATTTGCCGCTGTCGGTGGTGATGACCACCGACGAGGTCTATCAGGCGTTCTACGCCGACGAGGTGGCGCGCGGTTTCCTGCATTCGCATTCCTACACCGGCAACCCGCTGGCCTGCCGCGCAGCGCTGGCGACACTGGACATCTTCGCTGCGGACGACGTGATCGCCGTCAATCGCGCCAAGGCGGCGCAGTTCAACCAGCTCGCCGCCCCGCTACGCGCACATCCCAAGATCAAGGATTTCCGCAACACTGGCATGATCTGGGCGTTCGAGGTCGAAACGTTGCACGCCGACTTCGCGCAACGCGCCTTCCGCCTAGGACTGGAGCACGGTCTGCTGCTGCGCCCGATGGGCAACACCGTGTATTTCATGCCGCCCTACGTCATCCATTCAGACGAGATGCGCCACCTGCTGGACGGCACGCTGAAGGTGGTGGAGGCGTTGGCATGAAGCGTTGCTTGGCCCTATTGCTGATCGGCATTGCGCTCAACGCGCCCGCTGCCGAGCTGCCTCCCTCCGTGCAAACCGCGCTGGAACAGGCACATATTCCGCTGTCCAATGTCGCCATCGAGGTGCGCGAGGTGAATGCCCGCACACCGTTGGTCTCCTACAACGCCGAGAAACCGCTGAACCCGGCTTCGGTCATGAAGCTGCTCACCACCTTTGCCGCGCTGGAACGGCTCGGCCCAACCTACACCTGGAAGACCGAGGCCTGGCTAGCGGGCGAATTGGATACCGACGGCGTGTTGCATGGCGACCTGATCCTGAAAGGTTCCGGCGATCCGAACTTCAGCGAGGAGCAGTTCTGGCTGTGGCTGCGCGAACTGCGCAATCGCGGGCTGCGCGAGATCCGGGGCGATCTGGTGCTGGATCGCAGCGCCTTCGACCTGCCGCCCTTCGACCCCGCCGCCTTCGACAACGACCCGCTGCGCCCCTACAACGCCGGGGCGGACGCGCTGGTGGTGAACGGCGGCGTGCAGCACTTTCGCCTGGTGCCGCACGACAAATCAGTACAGGCGCTGCCCGAGCCCCGGCTGGCCGGACTGGAACTGGACAACCGTTTGCGTCTGTCCACCCAGCTGGGCTGTGGACTGGGCTGGGACGACGGCATCCGCGCCACAGTGGCGGACGGGCGATTGATCCTCTCCGGCAGCTATCCCGCCGCCTGCGGCGAGCGCAACTACTACCTCAGCCCTCTGCCTGCGCGCGACTACGTCCACGCCCTGTTCCGCAGCCTGTGGCAGGAGCTAGGCGGAGCCCTGTCCGGCGGGCTGCGCGACGGCGTGGTTCCGGCAACCGCCAAACAGTTGTCCAGCCACGAATCGCCGCCGCTGGCCGAGTTGATCCGCACCACCAACAAGTTCAGCAACAACCTGATGGCGCGCCAGCTCTACCTGGCGCTGGGCCGCTCCGACACCACGCCCGCCACGCCGGAACGCAGCCGCGCCGCCATCGACGCCTGGCTGAAGACACATCAGGCCGAGTTCCCCGAACTGGTGATCGAGAACGGCTCCGGCCTGTCGCGCCGCGAGCGCATCTCGGCGCGCCACCTGGCCGACCTGCTGCAATGGGCGGGCAGCAGCCGTTTCCAGCCGGAATTCGAGTCCTCGCTGGCCATCGTCGGGCTGGACGGCACGATGCGCCGCCGCTACCGCGAGCGCGAGTTCGCCGGACATGCCCACCTCAAGAGCGGCAGCCTGGACGAAGCGCGCGCGCTGGCCGGCTACCTGCAAAGCCGCAGCGGTCGCCTGTGGCTGCTGGCTATCATGGTCAACCAGCCCGGCGCAGCGGCGGCCCAGCCCGCCTTCGACGAACTGCTCGATTGGCTATATCAACAGTAGCGCAGCGCTTCCCGTATAATTTCCCGCTTCCGCGCCGGTGGCGCACCTTTCCAGTGAGGACATCATGAGCGAGCTTTCCACCCTGAACCAGCAGTTCGGCATCGCCGGACACGTCGAATTCGTCGAGGCCGCGCCCGGCATGATCGTGGCGCGCCTCAGCAATGCCCACGCCGACGCGACCATCGCGCTGCAAGGCGCACACCTGATGACCTTCAAGCCCAAGGGCGGCGCGGACGTGATCTGGATGAGCCCGGCGGCCAAACTGGCGCCCGGCAAGTCCATCCGTGGCGGCGTGCCGGTGTGCTGGCCGTGGTTCGGCGCGCACGCTTCGGAAGCCGGCTTCCCCGCCCACGGTTTCGCCCGAACCGTAGGCTGGGACGTGGTGGAATGCACTCAGCAGCCCGGCGGCGAGACCCGCATTGTGTTTGAACTGCCTGCCGACAAGATGCCCAAGGCGCAATGGCCGCATGCCTGCCGCGTGCAACTGCGCATCGTGGTCGGCCCCAAGCTGGTGATGGACTTGGTCACCGACAACACCGGCGACGCCGCTTTCACCCTGGGCGAGGCGCTGCACACCTATTTCCCGATCAGCGACGTGGACAACGTGGTCGTCACCGGCCTGGACGGCTGCGCCTACCGCGACAAGGTGACCGGCATGGACCTCAAACAGCAGACCGGCGACATCGGCATTCCCAGCGAAGTGGATCGTGTCTATCTGGACACCGAGGCAACCTGCGACATCGTCGACCGTGGCGCGAACCGCCGCATCCGCATCGCCAAGTCTGGTAGCCGCTCCACTGTGGTGTGGAACCCGTGGATCGAGAAGGCCGCCAAGATGGGCGATTTCGGCAGCGACACCGGCTACCGCACCATGGTCTGCGTGGAAAGCGCCAACGCGGTGACGAACGTGCTGGAGGTTGTACCCGGAACCTCCCACACCCTGAGCGTGATCTACAGCAACGAGGCGCTGTAAGCCGATGAACGCGCTGTTCGGGCCGCTGCGCCGACTGACCTGGCTGCTGCCGCTGCTGTTGCTCACTGCCTGCGCGACGGAAGCGCCGGTGCGGCTGTATCCCGACGTCACTCCGCCGCGCGCCGAGGCCATCCAGGTGGTTCGCAAGGCGGATCATCCGGTGGTGGCGCTGGCGCTGGGCAGCGGCGGCGTGCGTGGCTTCGCCCACATCGCCGTCATCAAGGTGCTGGAGGCCAACCAGATCCCAGTGGACATCGTGGTCGGCACCAGCGTTGGCAGTGTGGTGGGCGCGCTGTACGCGGGCGGCTACCAGGCGCAGGCGCTGGAACAACTGGCGCTCCAGCTCGATGAGAAACAGATCAAGGACTACTCCTGGAGCAAGCGCAGCATCTACGGCGGCGAGCGCCTGCAGGATTTCATCAACGAATCGCTGAAGAACCGCGACATCGAACAACTGGACAAGCCCTTCGCCGCCATCGCCACCGAGCTCCAGCATGGCAGGATGATGGTGTTCAACCGTGGCAACACCGGGCTGGCGGTGCGCGCCTCCAGCAGCATTCCCGGCATCTTCGAGCCGCCCGCCTTCAACGGCAGCGAATACGTGGATGGCGACCTGAAGAACCCGATACCGGTCTCCGTCGCCCGCTCCATGGGCGCGGATGTGGTGATCGCGGTGGACATCTCGCAACGACCGGAAGACTTTCCCGACAACAGCGACATCATCGACGTGCTGAAGCAGAGCATCCGCATCATGCGCCAGTCCATCCTGGCAGATGAAATCAAGGAGGCCACCGTCGTCATCCGCCCCACGGTGCGGGCCACCTCGCTGGATTTCGATCAGGAGCTGAAACAGCGCATGTTCCAGGCCGGGGAGGAAGCGGCGGCGGCCGCCCTGCCACATATCCAGGAAGCCCTGCGTCAGGCCGGATTGCGCAAGCGTCCCCACTAGGCGGACATGGCCTTCCGCCACGCCCTGCCCTACACGCCTGACGCCAGCGGCTATTGCGCCGCCCTGCGCGAACTGGGCTGGGCAGCGTGGCTGGACAGCGGCGGTCGCGACCGCTACGACATCCTCACCGCTGCGCCCTACGCCACCCTCGTCACCCGGGGCGGGCAGACCGAGATCCGCCGGGCACGCGCAGTCGCCCACTCCGCCACCGACCCGTTCGAGCTGCTGCGCAGCGAACTCGGCGCACCGCTCGCACCGCTGCTGGACGTTCCCTTCGCCGGAGGCGCGCTGGGTTACTGGGGCTACGACCTCGCTCGTCGCCTGATGAATTTGCCGGAACAGGCGCAGGATACCGAGCAGCTGCCGGAAATGGCGATTGGCCTCTACGACTGGGCGCTGGTGCTGGATCACCGACACCAGCGCGCCGAGCTGGTCTCCCACCTGCGTCGGCCCGAGACAGAGACCTTCCTGACCGGGCTGGCAGAACGTCTGATGGAACCAATCCCCCCCAGCCCCCCTTTGTTAAAGGGGGGTAAAAAACCGGTCGTGGCCGCATCACCCCCCTTTGCAAAAGGGGGGCTGGGGGGGATTCCAGCCCCCCTCCGCGTCCTCGGCCCCATCCACGCCAACTTCAGCCGCGACAGTTATCAGGCCGCCTTCGACGCCATCCAGCGCTACCTGCACGCAGGCGACTGCTATCAGGTCAATCTCGCCCAACGCTTCGCCGCCGCCGCCGAAGGCGACGCCTGGGCCGCCTACCTCTCGCTGCGCGAGATCAGCCCTGCACCCTTCGCCGCCTTCCTCGACCTGCCGCAAGCGCAGGTGCTGTGCGCCTCGCCGGAGCGTTTCCTGCGCGTGCAAAACGGCCAGGTGGAAACCAAGCCGATCAAGGGCACCCGGCCGCGCAACGCCGACCCGGCGGAAGACGCCCGCTTGGCGGACGAACTCCGCCGCCACCCCAAGGACAGGGCCGAAAACCTGATGATCGTGGATCTGTTACGCAACGACCTGGGCCGCCGCTGCCTGCCCGGCAGTGTGCGCACGCCCAAGTTGTTCGAGGTGGAGAGCTACACCAACGTGCATCACCTGGTCAGCACCGTGACCGGGACGCTCGCCCCGTGCGAGGACGCGCTGTCGCTGCTGCGCGCCTGCTTCCCCGGCGGCTCCATCACCGGCGCGCCCAAGCAGCGCGCCATGCAGATCATCGAAGAACTGGAGCCGCACCGGCGCGGCGTATATTGCGGAGCGATCGGCTACGTCGGGTTCGACGGCGGCATGGACTGCAACATCACCATCCGCACCTTGGTGTATGCCAACGGCGAGATACGCGGCTGGGCGGGCGGCGGCATCGTCGCCGATTCACAGGCTGACGCCGAATACCGCGAGACGCTGGACAAGGCCAACGCCATGCTGAAAGTGTTGGAACAATTCAGCCGGACTGACGACTGAGACGCTAACCGGCTTACTCCGGCAAAGCAACCTTGTGGTCGGTGCTGTACTGGTAATCCTTGAAGATGTGCTCGGCGGAAAGCACCTGATAGCTGCCGTCGGCCAGCTTGCGGCTGGTGTCCTTGAGACGGTAGGTGTAGTGGCCGCAGGTCCACAGCTTGAAGTTGCGCATGTGGGTACACAGACAGGTCTTGTCGAACACCTGGATCTTCTTGGCGTCCGGGTGCAGCGCCACTTCGCGGTTGTAGGAATCGATGTAGGAGCACTTGCCGTTGGCGTCCAGCACGTAGCCGTAGGATTCGCAGCCGGGACGGATGCCGGAGCCGATGGCCGGGCTGCCTTTCAGCATGCGCATGGGGTAGCCGGTGGGCGACACGCCGTTGACTTCGATGTCATCCTCGTTGGCCTTGAAATATTCCTGCTGCACGTCCTTGGGCAGGCCGCATTCAGCCGCCACGGTAAAGCGGGTCGCCACCTGCACGGCGGCCGCGCCCATTTCCAGATAGTCGGTCGCATCGGTGCCGGTGAAGATGCCGCCTGCCGGAATCACCGGGATGTCGAGCTGCTCGGCCTTGAGGTAATCGATAATCTCTTGAGTGATGGTGCGCAGGTCGTACTGCGCCCAGTCCATGCCGAAGCCAAGGTGACCGCCGGCCAGCGGGCCTTCCACCACCACGAAGTCGGGCAGGCGGTTGGTGCGTGCGTTCTTGCGCAGGAACAGTTGCAGCGCGCGCAGACTGGAAACGATGATGCCCAGCTTGGCATCGCGGAAACGGGGGTGATCCTCGATCATGGCGAAGGAGCCGAGATGCAGGCCAGCCGCCAAAGTGATGCCGTCGATGCCCGCCGACAACGCCTCCCACAGCCGCACCTTAAGCGTCTCCTTGGGCGCGTTCATCGTCAGCTTTTCCATGCAGTTGATGAACACCATGCCGGAGCCCTGCTTGGCATCCATAGTCTTGCCGACATGCAGGCGGGTGGATTCGGCGACATGCGCCAAGTCGAACTTCACGTCCGTCTTGTCGGCGTTGTCGAGGTTGTACTTGTATTGCTGGAGCTTGGTCTTGACGAAGTCGGTGTCGTAGCGCTTGTCGGAAACCGCCGGGAGCATGGCGTCGGAAATGTGGCCGATGCCGCCGAGGCGTGCGGCCTCCAGCGCCAGATCCGCCGTGGAGATGTCTACGCCCATGCCGCCGATCATGATCGGCACCAGCTCCTGCTTGCCCCAACGCAAGCGGAAATCGTCTACTTTTTTGCTCATGATGCACCCGGCATGAACCGGGCTCTCCTCCGTCAGCGGGCGTCTAGTTCGCGCCCTGATTGAATTCCGAACCGGCCTTATATTACCTTGGAATAACGCGCGTGTTGCTGCTTCGTTCGTAGGTGTTTATCAAACACCATGCAAATATTCCGGATCAGCATGCGCCCCTTGGGTGTGACGGTAATCTGTTGCGGGGCAAGCGCGAGCAGCCCTTCACGCTCGTATTCGGCCAGCTCGGTCAACTCGACTGCAAAATAGCTATCGAAATCGACCTTGAACTCGGCCTCGAATGTCGGCTTGGATAGTTCAAAGTGACACATCAGCGCCTGGATGATTTCACGGCGCACGACATCGTCCGCATTCAACTCCAGCCCGCGCATGATGGGCAACTCGTCACGATCCAGCGCCTCGTAATAGTCCTCCAGCTCGCGATGGTTCTGGCTGTAGGTCGGGCCGATCTTACCGATGGAGCTGACGCCAATGGCGACCAGATCACAATCGGAATGGGTGGAATACCCCTGAAAATTGCGGTGCAGCTTGCCCTGACGCTGCGCCACGGCCAGTTCGTCATCCGGCTTGGCGAAGTGATCCATGCCGATATAAACATAGCCCGCCTCGATCATGGTGCGTACCGCCAGACTCAGGATGTCCAGTTTGACCTGAGCGGCAGGAAGCTCTTCCTCGTGGATGCGGCGCTGCGGCTTGAAGATGGTCGGCAGGTGCGCATAGTTGTAGATCGAGACGCGATCCGGGTTGGCCGCGATCACCTTCTCCAGCGTGCGCTTCACACCCTCCAGGGTTTGTTTGGGCAGGCCATAGATAAGGTCGATGCTGACCGATTTGAAGCCGTTGGCACGCGCCGCACGGATCACCTGCAAGGTCTCTTCCTCGCTCTGGATGCGGTTCACGGCCTTCTGCACCACCGGGTCGAAATCCTGCACGCCCAGGCTGATACGGTTGAATCCCAGTTCGCCCAGCAGAGCGATGGTGTCGTCGCCCACTTTTCGCGGATCGATCTCGATGGAATACTCGCCCTCATCCACCAGCTTGAAGTGCTGCCGGGTCGCGCCCATCAGCGCGCGCATCTGGTCGTGGCTGAGGAAAGTCGGCGTACCGCCCCCCCAATGCAGTTGCTCGACTGGCTGCCCTTCGCCCAGCAAGGCGGCCTGCATGCCCAGTTCCTTGATCATGTACTGGACGTAGCGCTCGGCCTTGCTGAAATCCTTGGTGATGACCTTGTTGCAGGCGCAGTAAAAACACAGCGTATTGCAGAACGGAATGTGGAAATACAACGAAAGCGCGCCACCCTTTTCACGATTCTTCAGCCAGTGGGCGTAACACTCGGCATCAAACGACTGTACGAACCGATCCGCCGTAGGATAGGACGTATAGCGCGGCCCGTTGCGATCCAGCCGCCGTATCAATTCCAGATCCACCTCCAGCGGCGGCAACACTCCTTCACCCACACTCTTCTCCTGAATCACCTGGAAACCTACTGCTCAGTTTGCGCTACCCACAAAGGGCAAACCGACGGGCGTCCATTCTATCTGGAAATCCACTCGCAACAAAGCACCGGTCATCACCTGAACTCAATATCGGCAGGCCGCACACCATGATCGCACTTCACCGATCCAAGCGTGAAGACCGCGCCGGTTTGACAGATATGCCGGATATGTAGAATATGCTGCCTTTGGCTCCTGCGCCGCCCACGGCCAGCCAAATTTAACCAAATAACCAGGAGGGGAAATGGACTACCAAGCCAGCGCCGACGAAATCACGCGCGCCAAGAAACTGCACGCTATCCTGCTATTCGACTTCATCGTCATCCACATTTTCGTTTTCATTGTTGCCTTGGGCATGATCAAGCAAAGCTACATCCCGCTGTTGCTTGTTCCCGCCATTTCCGTCGTATTGCTTTCCCTGGTAATCACCCAGGGAAGTCGCGGCGGCAAGGATCCCTCCTGGTTCGTTCGCTGCCACTCCTTGCTGGCCGCCAAACGCGCCAAGCACTTTCTGGCGCTGTATATTGTGACCGGCCTGTTCACCCTGGCGATGTGGAAGCTGGGGCCGGCCATGGGCATGACCACCATCGCCTCCCTGTCTCTGGCCTTCGGCCTGGGTCAGTTGCCTTTCATGATCGGCCTGCTGTTCCTGGTGGTGGTCGAATATGACGCCGAACACCAGTGCAAGCTGGGCAAGGTGCCCAAGGCTGGACAGTCGCTGCAACCTGCTCTGGAAGGACAAGTCTGACGATGGACAAGAAAATCATTCAGGGCGTGCTGTTGCTGTTGGTGTTCTCCATCGGCCTGCTACTGTTACTGCCTCGCGACGACTCCCGCAACACCCCGGAGACCCTGCCGTGGCACATCGCCCATCCGACTCCTGAAACCAGCAAAGTGTTTGGCGTCACGCTGGGTGAGTCCACCGTGGGCCAAGTCGAGAAGTACTTCAATGATGAATCCGAGATCAGTCTATTCAAGGCTGGCAACGGCAAGATGACGGTCGAATCCTATTTCGACGAAGTCAATTTCAACGGACTGAAGGCCAAAGTCGTATTAAACGTCACCATTCCCGAGGACATCCTCACCGGCATGTTCAACCGGGGTCTGCGCATGAATGGCACCCCCAGCGGCACCGGCAAGCGCATCACTCTAACGCCGGACGATCTGGAAGTCGTGCGCAAGTCGCCGGTGGCCACCCTGACCTACATGCCGACCGTGCGCATTGAGGACGCCATCCTGAAGAAGCGTTTTGGCGAACCTGCGGAGCGCATCAAAGAAAAGGAGAGCGGCAACGAGCACTGGCTGTATCCGCAGCAAGGTTTGGACATCACGCTCGGCGGGCAGGAGAAACCGGTATTGCAGTACATCTCCCCCAAGGATTTCGACCTGCTACGCACGCCGTTGCTGGCGCAGGGAGAGCTACTGAAGTAAGTGGGACGAAATCGAACAGCCAAGCACCTGGCTGGTTGCGAAAGGATGGCTACTCGCCATCCTTTTTGTTTTTTGGCGCATCCGAATGCAGCAAGGCATCTTCGTCATCATCCAGCAGGATGCGGCTGGCATTGCCTTCCATATCCTCGTACTGGCCATGCTTGACTGCCCAAACCAGCACCCCGACGAAAAACAGGCCAAAGGCCATCATCCCGGGAATCAGGCTGTAGATCACTTCCATCGATTAATCCTTCCTGAACATGTTGCGGATACGCGCCGCATTGCCGATCACCAGCAGCGAGCTGATCGGCATGGTGATCGCCGCGACCACTGGCGTGACGTGCGCGCTCATCGCCAAGGGCACCATAATACTGTTATACACGAAGGACAGCCCGATATTTTGCTTGATGGTGCGCAGGGTGCGGCGCGACAGCAGGGTCGCCTGGCGCACCTTGTCGAGTTCGTTGCGCATCAACACAATGTCGGCGCTCTCCACCGACACGTCGGTGCCCGAACCCAGCGCAATGCCCACGTCGGCACGGATAAGCGCCGGGGCGTCGTTCACGCCGTCGCCCACCATGGCCACCACCTTACCCTGTTGCTGCAAAGACTGGATCACACGATCCTTGTCCTGCGGCAACACCTCGGCGATTACTTCCATGCCGCCCAGTTGGCGGGCGATTTCTTCCGCCACCGCCTGACGGTCTCCGCTCAGCAAGGTCATGCCGATGCCCGCCTCACGTAAGGCGCCGACGAGCGCCTGCGCATCCGCACGCAGGGTGTCGGCCAGTACGATTACGCCACGGTGCTCCCCGGCAATGGCCATATGGATGCAGGTCTTGGCGTGACGTTCGAGTTCCGCACTCTTCTCCCGCAAGGCGACCTCCGGCTGGATGCCATTGCGCGTCAGCCAGTCCAGCGTCCCAAGCACCACACGCACGCCATTGACCTCGGCCTCCACACCCGCCCCCGGCGTGGCATGAAACCCGGTTACGGCCTGGCTGCGATAGGCCACTTTGCCTTCTTCGGCGGCATTCACCACGGCATGGGCGACATTGTGCTCCGAGTAGCGTTCGACCGCCGCCGCCAGACTCAGCAGCGCCGCCTGATCTTGCCCTGCACCAACCAGCATCTGTTCCATCTTCATCTTGCCGACGGTCAGCGTCCCGGTCTTGTCGAACACAAAGTGCGTGACCTTGGATAGCCGCTCCAGCACCGCGCCGTTCTTGACCAGAATGCCGTGCTTGGCCCCCGCCCCCGAGGCTACGGCAATGGACATCGGCGTGGCCATACCCAGCGCGCACGGGCAGGTGATGATGAGCACCGAAGTTGCCGCCATCAGCGCCAACTGGAAGTTGTCATGCCAGATGAAGTAGGTCAGCGCAGCACACACCAGTGTCACCAGCACGAACCACGGCACGATACGATCGGACACGCGCTGGATCGGTGCCTTGGACGATTGCGCCTCTTCAACCAGCCGGACGATCTTGGACAGGGTGGAATCCTGCACGCTGGCCTGCACCTCCACCACCAGCGCGCCACTACCGTTCAAGGTGCCCGCAGTCACCGTGGCGCCCACGCTCTTGGTGCGCGGCGTGGATTCGCCCGACAGCAGCGATTCATCCACCGAGGAATGTCCTTCACGCACCACGCCATCCATCGGAATCTTGCTACCCGGCTTCACCAGCACCCGGTCGCCCACCACGATGTTGCGCACCGCAACCATTTTCTCGCCCGCCTCGGTCAGCAAGGTTGCAACACGCGGTTGCAACTCCATCAGCCGGTGGGTGGCCGCCACCGCCTGCTGGCGGAACAGGCCTTCCAGATAGCGGCCAATCAGAATGATGAACGTCAGATTACTGACGGTATCCCAGTACACATCGCCCACCGCCTCCGGGCTCAGCGTCACGTGCACGGAATATAGATAGGTCACCGACAGGCCGAGCGCAATCGGCGCATCCATGGTCAGTCGGCCATTGCGCAAGCCGCTGTAGGCGCCCTTGAAGAAGGGATAGGCGGAATACAGCAGCGTCGGGGTCGCCAGCGCCCAACCCATCCATTCGAAGAATTCGCGAAACTTGCCCATGTCCGCCCCGCCATACAGCGCGATGGCGATCAGGTTCATGTTGGTCATGGCGAAGCCGGCGAAGAACAGCCGGTACAGCATGGAGCGGTTGGCCTTCTTGACGATCCCTTCCGCCGTTTCGGGGTCGTATGGCACGCCGGAATAGCCGATTGTGGCCAGCTTCTTGATCAGCGCGGACAGCTTGACCTGCTGGTTGTCCCACTTGAGGTGCAGGCGCTTGGCCGCCAGGTTCACGTTGGCATAACTGACGCCGGGCACCTTCATCATGCCGCGTTCGATCAACCAGACGCAGGCGGCGCAGTGGATGCCTTCCACCAGCAGATGGGTCTCGCGCGCATCGCCCTTGCAACTGACGAAATCCTGCTGGAGTTCGTCCATGTCGTACATCTCGACATCCTTGGGCGGAGTCGGCGGCGGCGCCAGCAGCGTGCCTTGCGGCGTACGCTGGTAATAGCCCTGCAGACCAGACTCGTAAATCGCCTCACATACCGACTTGCAGGCGAAGCAACAGAAGTCGCGCTGCGCGCTGTCTAACTGGCTATGGAAATCGGCATCAGGAGCAATCTCCTGCCCACAATGGAAACACCCCGCGTGAGCGAGGTGGCTCTGTACTGCTTCAGACATGACGGTGGGTTGCCCGGCTACTTGGCAAAAGCCGCAAACAGCTTCTGCTCCATCGCGAAGTTACGGCCCTCGTGCGTGGCCTCGATCAACATGTCCCAATTCCCGGGACGCGGGAATTTGACATTGGTCTCGTAGCGCCCCGGAGAAACCTCCTTCATCTCGCCCACGAAGTCCTCCGCCGGATTGCTGGGCCATTGGAACTTCAAGGTTATCTGCACCCCTTGCAGCGGCTCACCCTGCGGGTCATTCAGGTCAAGATTCAACTGCACCGGATTTTCCAGCAGGATGAATTTCCGCGCGCTTTCCACCGCCTGACTGTCATTCACCAGTTGCTGGGGAGAATGGATCTTCGCTTTCCAGCCCAGCGTCGAGCGTTCGGCCTGTTGCTTGACCCATTCCGCGTCATACTGATTGTGTTTCTTCACGTCGTAGTGCTCGTCCAGCACGCGCACCGGGTGGTTGGATACGTTGACGAGAAACTTGGCATTGATCAGGATCCCCGCCAGCACGACCGCCAACAGCCCGAATAGCCAAGGGTTACGCCAACCTTGTTTGTTTTTTTGCGAGAACATCGCTGCTCCTTAATGTTTCGGGCCGTTGAACAACGAGGTGTATTCAGCCGTCATGTTCGGGTCATCGATATTGATCACCTTGAACTGCAAGTGCGCCATCTCCTGCTTGACGTTCGCTTCATTGGCCTTCGCAAACACCGTGAACGAAGTAGAGCGGCCATGATGCATCATGTAGGAGCTATCCGGCCCGAGCACGGTCAAACCCTCGATGTCGCCATGCGCTTCAACCTTGACGGCGAAATCCTTGTCGGTCTTGTTCAGCACCTTGAAAGAATACTTGTTCTGGATCGAGCCATCGCTCATGCGAACATACAACGGCTGGCGTTCCGGCACCACGCGCAATTCCAGCGCCCCCAGGTGAGTCAGCCCCCAAAGGATACCCAGCAACGCCACAAACAGGATACCGACATAAGCCCAAGTGCGGGGATGCTGATAGACCTTCTTGGCCGGCTTGCCGCGCATCTCATCCAGCGATGCATAACGTACCAGGCCGCGCGGGCGACCCAGTTTATCCATCACGCTATCACAAGCATCGATACACAGACCACAGGTGATGCAACCCAGCTGACTGCCATCACGAATATCCACACCAGTGGGACAAACCTGGACACACTGGAAACAATCCACACAATCACCCAGTTTCGCAGCACCTGCATCGTCCCCCTTACGAACCTTGCCGCGCGGCTCACCGCGCGCCACATCATAGGTCGGCGTGAGGGTCTGCGTATCTGCCATCACCCCCTGAATGCGAGCATACGGGCATAGCCACATACAAGTCTGTTCACGCAGATGCCCCGCCAGGAAGTAGGTGCCACAGAAAAATGCAATGAAAGTAGCCCACTCAATCAGTGACAGATTGAAGTGCAGCAGGTTGTTCCAGTACTCGAAAGCATCTTCAAACCAGATGGTGAAACTGATAGCCGTAAGCACGGCTATGCCGGCAAAGATCAGGTGCTTGGTCACCTTGATGCGAATCTTCTCGGCATTCCAGGGGGCCGCATCCAGCTTGTGGCGCTTGTTGGGAGGGCCTTCCAGCTTGTCTTCAATCCAGGTGAACCAATCCACCCAGGAGGACTGGAAGCAGAAATAGCCACAGAAAACCCGCGACGCCACAGAGGCGGCCGCAAACAGCACCATCGCCAACAACAGCAGCAGCAGCGACACCATCCAGATGTCCTGCGGCAAGATGGTCAGTCCAAACGCGCGGAACTGCCGGTGGGGAATGTCGAACATCATGGCCTGATGTCCATCCCAACGAATGTAAGGGCCTAGAAAGAAGAACAACCAGATGGACTCGCCCCAATTCTTCAAGGTGCGGAAGCGCCCTGGCATGCGCTTGGCATGGATGGTTTTGCCACCGGTGTTGACGTTGCTCACCCAGTCGATCTGCTCTTGATACAGATGGGTGATGTCTTGGCCCCCACCCGGCTTCTGCTGCTCTGTGGAATTGCTCAACTTACTCTCCTAAAAAGGCACGCTGGCCTAATTATTCTTGAAAACTTGAACTGAACTCTATCGCAAAGCCCAGTTCAAGATTCCCGAAATAAAAAGAGGAGGGGATAGCTCCCCTCCTCCTTGCCATCACAGCTTATTTATCGCCGCGCTTCTTGGTCATGGCATTCTTGACCAGCCACAGGCCAGCCAGGATGAACACGCCAAAGAAACCGATCGAATACAGAATGGCGCCAATGAAATTGTCGTCGTGATTCATAGTTACCTCCTGATCGTTAAATCTGTGCGGCGTTACCGCCGCACAGATCATAGGACAAGTTACTGTGCTGCTGCCGGTGCAGCGGCTTCTGCCGCAGGAGCAGCTTCTGCCGCCGGAGCTGCGTCAGGCTGACCGCCACCGAACTTGTACACATACACTGCCAGCTTCTTCATGTCGGAGTCGCTCAACTTGCCAGCGGACTTGAAGGACGGCATCACAGCAACGCGAGCACCTTCACCCGCATTAACGCCATTGGCGATGGTCTGCTTGATACCATCCACCGAACCGTCGAAACGCCAGATCTTGTCGGTCAGGTTGGCAGAACCCATGGCCTGCATACCCTTGCCATCGGCACCGTGACATGCGGTACAGCCCTTCTCGGCAAACAGCGGATTGCCAGCAGGATCGCCGGAAGCCACAGAGTTGGCCAGAGAATCGATGTCAGCCGCAGACAGGGTGTCCTTGTGCGCCGGCATCATGGCTTGACGACCGCCCATGATGGATTCCTGGATCGAGGCGACTTGACCGCCAAACAGCCAGTCATCGTCGTTCAGGATCGGAGCCATCAGACCGTCGGTACCACGACCGACTGCGCCCACGCCGTTGGTGCCGTGGCAGGCCGCGCAGTTGTCGCCGAACAGCACCTTGCCGGAACGGGTTACGTACTCGGACAGGTCGGCGTCAGCCAAGATCTGCGCCGGAGTCATGGTCTTGATCTTGTCTTCGTACTTCTGACGGAAACCTTCAACCATGCTCACTTCGCTTTCCAGCTCCTGGATCGCAGACCATTTGCCGGTGCCCGGCAGACCGATGCCACCCCAGTGCGTACCGGCAGTAGCCAGCGGCACGGACGGGTACATCAGCCAGTACACACACACCCAGATGGTGCTGGCGGTCAGACCAAGCATCCACCACTTGGGTGGCTGGTTGGTCAGGTCGCCCAGGTCATCATCCCAAACGTGCCCGGTGGTCGGAACACCACCTGCAGCATTCTGAATATCACTCATTTCGTATCTCCCAATTTGTTGTAGTCACCCTCGTCTCGCAGAGCCATATCGCTCTGCGAGTCGAATGCAGCCTTGTTTTTCGGATTGAATACCATCACGTAGACCACGATCATTGCAACGAACGCACCCACGGTGAAAAACACCCCGAGCCAGTCGTTGCGGGTCATTGCGGCCCAGTCCGTGTGGAAGTATTCAACCAGTTTAGTCACGGTAGTTCACACCTTCTTCGAACTTGACGTGATTACCCAAGGACTGCAGGTAAGCGATCATGGCATCCATTTCGGTCTTACCTTCAACCGCTGCACGGGCGCCTGCAATGTAAGCATCCGTATAGATGGTCTTGGGAACCGGGTTGAACGGCATCTTGGTCATGACTTCCATCGTAGCCACGGTGTTCTCCGGGTCAACCTTGGCGTTTTCCAGGAAGAAGTAGTTCGGCATGACAGACTCAGGAACCACGTCACGCGGGTACTTCAGGTGACGGCGATGCCATTCGTCGGAGTACTTGCCGCCCAAGCGAGCCAGATCCGGCCCAGTACGCTTGGAACCCCACTGGTAAGTGTGGTCGTACATGGACTCTTCAGCGATGGAGTAGTGACCGTAGCGATCCTTCTCGTCGCGGAACGGACGAATCATCTGCGAGTGACACAGGAAACAACCTTCGCGGATGTACACGGAACGACCAGCCAGCTCCAGTGCCTTGTACGGACGTACGCCGTCGCCAGGCTGCCAGTCATCCAGAGTCTTGTGCTCGGAAGTCGCCGGATTCCAGACGATCTTATCCATCGGAATCACATTGCCGTTCTTGTCCTTGTGCTGGGTATTGTTGAAGCTACCGTCGCCACCAGACATACCGGTATTGGGCAGATAGAACAGCGGAACGATTTCCACGATACCACCGACCGCCACCGCCACTGCGGAGATGACGAACATCAGCAACGTGCTGCGCTCAATACTGTCCTGGAACTTGGTCGAGTAGATTTTGTCGTGATCAGACATTTTTTTCTCCCTTATGCGCGAGCCGCTGCAGCGCTAACGCCACGTGCAGCACCAGCTTGACGTACGGTCATCACCACGTTGAACAGCATGATCCACGTACCCAGATTGAAGATCGCGCCGCCAACAGCACGCATCACGTAGTACGGATGCATAGCAGCCACAGATTCCACGAAGGTGTAGGTCAGAGCGCCGTACTCGTCGTAATCACGCCACATCAGACCCTGCATGATGCCGGACACCCACATCGCAACGATGTAAGTCACCGCACCGATAATGGCGATCCAGAAGTGCACGTTCACCAGCTTGTCGGAATACAGCTCGGTGTTCCACAGCTTCTTCACCAAGTGGTAGATCGCGCCGAAGGAGATCATGGACATCCAGCCCAGAGCGCCAGCGTGCACGTGACCCACGGTCCAGTCAGTGTAGTGAGACAGAGCGTTCACGGTCTTGATGGACATCACCGGGCCGTCGAAGGTGGACATGGCGTAGAAGGCCATCGCAGTCACCAGGAAGCGCAGGATGTAGTCATCACGCAGCTTGTCCCATGCACCGGACAGAGTCATCATGCCGTTCATCGCACCACCCCAGGACGGGATGATCATCGCCAGGGACACAGCAGCACCCAGCGAACCGGTCCAGTCAGGCAGAGCGGTGTACTGCAGGTGGTGAGCACCCAGCCACACATAGCCGAAAGTCAGGGTCCAGAAGTGCAGCACGGACAGACGATAGGAGAACACCGGACGACCAGCCTGCTTCGGGATGAAGTAGTACATGATGCCCAAGAAACCACCCGTCAGGTAGAAACCCACCGCATTGTGACCCCACCACCACTGGATCATCGCGTCTTGCACGCCAGTGTAGATGGAGAAGGCTTGGGTCAGGCTCACCGGCAATGCCAAGCTGTTCACCACATGCAGGTAAGTGATCATGATGATCATACCCATCGTGAACCAGTTGGACACATAGATGTGCGAAGTCTTACGGATCGCCACAGTCATGGTGTGATTCAGACCGAAGGCCAGCCACACAACAGCAATCGCGATGTCGATCGGCCATACCAACTCGGCATATTCCTTACCGGAAGTCAGGCCCAGCGGCAGAGTCACCACGGCGGCAACGATGATAGCGTTCCAACCGAAGAAGGTGAACCATGCCAGGCCATTGCTCCACAGCTTGGTTGCACCGGTGCGCTGCACCATGTAATAGCCGGTTGCCATCAGCATACAGCCGCCGAAGGCAAAGATCACCGCATTGGTATGCAGCGGACGCAGACGACCGAACGTCAGGTACGGCAGGTCAAAGTTCAAAAACGGCCACGCCAATTCCGATGCCACATACACACCGATCAGCGTGCCCACAACAGCATAGATAGCTGCCGCGATGGTAAACCACCGGACAACATCCATGTCGTACTTTACTGGTGTCGCTTCTTGAGTAGCTCCCACAGTAGTCTCCTCCCTAGATCAAGTTTACAAACCAATGAGCCATTCACGTTTCAACCCGGATCGAAGCGTAAATAACCCACCCTCTTCCAACACAGCTTTAAAAGCCCCGCAATAATGTCACAGCCCGGCGCGACAAGTAAAGCAGAAATTAGTTCACAAACACCCTTCATCCGAGCATAAATGTCAGGTATTTACCGCCAATTTCGCTAACACTCCGCGAGGAGTCAGCGAAATTCAATGCCTTGCCTCACTCGTCGCCATGTTTGATCTCGATTCATCGATGAATGCCCGATAGCTCATCTTCATCCAGATACCGCCACCTTCCGGGAGATAGCTCCAAGGCCTCCAACCGCAATCCCCCGATGGCAACGCGATGGAGAGACTCGCAATGGTTGCCCGCCGCAGCCAGCATGCGTTTAACCTGATGGTACTTGCCTTCCGCCAGGGTAATCTCAATCTCATGCAGGCCGAGCTGACGACATTCCAGCGCCGCCAGCGGGCTCGACTCATCTTTCAATAGCACCCCGGCTAACAGCAGCCGAACCTGAGTCGAATCGACTGGATCAGCAGTCGTCGCCCGATAAACCTTGGGAACGTGATATTTGGGGGAGCTGAGGCGATGAATAAACTGACCGTCGTCCGAAAGCAGCAACAGCCCTGTCGTATCGTGATCCAGCCTGCCCACAGGCTGTACACCCCGCCGCAAAAACTCGTGCGGCAATAGCAGCAATACACCCAAGTGATGGCTGGGCTGACGAGAGCATTCGTACCCCTCCGGCTTGTTGAGCGCAATATAGATATGGCGACGATAGCGCCACGGCTTGCCTGCAACCGTGAATTCCAGCCCCTCCGGCTCAAAGTCCGCGCGACTGTCATCGACCACCTTCCCCCCCACGCTCACCTCCCCGGCATGGATCAGCGCCCGGCATTCGTTGCGCGTCCCAATTCCCTGGCTTTGCAGGATCTTTTCCAGCGTCATCGTTTTCATGGCGACACTCTAGCAGAGCCCCTCGCTTTTCGTGCATCCGCCTGCGTGGATTGATAGAATGCGCGCCCTGACTCTGGCCTGCATCCATCCTGCCGACATGAACCTGATTCTCCAATCCCCCCATGACATTCCGGCGCACTGTCTCGACCACCTGACAGCGCTCGCCAGGGCTTCTCGCACCGAGCAGGTTTCCAATTCCACCTGGCGGTTGCGTGACGCCGCCGCACACGACGAGATCGCCGGATATTGCCTCACTCACCAGATCGATTGCGCCTTCGTGCCACCACAACGACAAATCAGCGATTTCGGACTGGTGGTAATGGACATGGACTCGACCCTGATCAACATCGAGTGCATTGACGAAATCGCCGACATGCAGGGACTAAAACCGCAGGTGGCCGAAATCACCGAGGCAGCCATGCGCGGCGAGATCGACTTCGCCGAAAGTCTGACCCGCCGCGTCGCCTTGCTTGCCGGGCTGGACGAGACCGCCCTGCAGCGCGTCTACGACGAGCGTCTGCAACTCAACCCGGGAGCTGAAATCATGCTTGCCGAACTGAAGCGTCACAGCATTAAAACCTTACTCGTTTCCGGCGGATTCACCTTCTTTACCGAGCGCCTCAAGCAACGCCTGGGTCTCGATTTCGCCCACTCCAACACGCTGGAAATTATCGACGGCAAATTGACCGGTCGCGTGCTCGGCAAGATCGTCGACGCCCAGGGCAAGGCCGACTGGCTGAACCACGTGCGCAACGAGTTCGGCCTGCACCCTGAACAGGTAATCGCCATCGGCGATGGCGCCAACGACCTGAAGATGATGGCGGCGGCTGGCTTCGGCGTCGCCTACCACGCCAAACCCGTGGTGCGTGCCCAGGCCAGTTATGCCTTGAACCACGTCGGACTGGATGGCGTTTTGCCGCTGCTCGGTCACTAGCCGACCATGCCTGCCAGCATCGCCATCATTGGAGCCGGCCCTGCCGGGCTGATGGCGGCCGAGACCCTGTCCCGCCATAAGGAATATGCCATCACGGTGTATGACGCCATGCCCAGCGCCGGACGTAAATTCCTGCTGGCCGGAAAAGGCGGACTGAATCTCACCCACTCCGAACCCTTCGAGCAATTCCTCACCCGCTACGGCGAAAGCGCTTCCTGGCTGGAACCCCGGCTTGAGCACCTCACCCCCAGCATGCTGCGCGATTGGGCTGAAGGCTTGGGTATCCACACTTTTGTCGGCTCCTCCGGGCGAGTCTTTCCCGCCGAAATGAAGGCTGCCCCGCTACTGCGTGCCTGGTTGCATCGTCTGCGCAGCCATGGCGTGCAATTCCGCATGCGCCACCGCTGGCTGGGCTGGCACGCTCCCGGCATCCTGAACTTTGCAACCGAAACCGGCAACATACATCCCCAAGCCGACGCTACCATCCTCGCTCTGGGCGGCGGCAGCTGGCCCAAGCTCGGCTCCGATGGCGCCTGGGTAGACACTCTGACCGAGCAAGGCATCCCCATCGCCCCGCTGCGCCCCTCCAATTGCGGCTTCGACATCCGCTGGAGTGAGCACTTCCGGCAACGGCAGGTCGGCCAGCCGCTCAAGAATGTCCAGGCACGCATCCACAACATCGAAAAACGCGGAGAGTGCCTACTCACCGCCACCGGCATCGAAGACGGCCTCATCTATGCACTCTCCTCATATATAAGGAAAGAAATCGATCAAAACGGGAGCGCCAACTTGCATCTCGACCTGCTTCCCGACTGGCCCTTGGAGAAAATTGCAACCGCCCTCGCCCACCCGCGCGGCGCCCGCTCGTTTTCCAGCCACCTGCAAAGTCGACTGGGACTGAAAGGGGCCAAAGCCGCATTGTTGCGCGAAGCACTCCCTGCTGACATATTCCACGACACAACAAAACTGGCCGCCACCATCAAATCCCTCCCCCTGCACCTGAACGCCCCGCGCCCGCTGGAAGAGGCCATCAGCTCCGCAGGCGGAATACGCTTGGAGGCTCTGGATACCAACCTCATGCTGAACCAACTGCCCGGCGTATTCTGCGCTGGCGAAATGCTGGACTGGGACGCCCCCACTGGCGGCTACCTCCTCACCGCCAGTTTCGCCACCGGTCAAGCCGCCGCAAACGGAGCCCACACCTGGCTCAACAAAGAAATCCCAAATACGATTTGACCAGACTCCCCTCAATGGCTACAATGCGCCCCCTCAAATGGCTCGGTAGCTCAGTTGGTAGAGCAGCGGATTGAAAATCCGCGTGTCGGTGGTTCGATTCCGCCCCGAGCCACCAGATAATCAAAGGCTTGCGTAACGCAAGCCTTTTTATTTTGTGGCATCCGTAGCCAGAACGTAGCCACTTAGTACCGAATCAAGCCGCGAAGCGGCTACCGCCAGATGATCCGGAGCGAGGTGAGCATACCTTTCCACCATTGCTCCAGTTCGCCATCCCCCCAGCCTTTGCAGCTCATGAGTTGGGGTTCCTGCCTGACGTTGCCATGTTGCCCAAGTGTGCCTGAGGTCGTGCCAGCGGAAATCTTCAATTCCGGCACGCTTCAAGGCGTGCTGCCATGCGTGAGTATTGGCTTGACGAATCGGCTTGCCATTGAAGGTGAATACCCTCGACGGATGTTTGCCGATCTGCCGAACCAATATCGACATGGCAGCCTCGTTGAGCGGAACCGAAATCGGCCTACGGTTCTTTGATTCCGCGCCAGGTACCCACGCATGACGCAACTCAAGATTTACCTGAGACCAACTCAGTTCGAGCACATTGCGCTGACGCAGCCCCGTCGCCAACGCAAAAGAAACCATCTCACGTTGGTGGGGCGGCAACTCATTGAGCAATAGATTCGCTTGCTCGAATGTCAGCGCACGTTCACGACCTGCTGATTCCTTAAAGAGCCTGATCTTTGGCACCTTATCTACCCACTCCCATTCATCACGAGAACGAATGAGAATTGATCGAACCAGCGCCAAGTATCGATTGACCGTAGATTTGCTAGCTTCTTTCAGCTTCGCCTGACGAATGACATCAATCACATCTTGCGTGATTTCATCCAGCAGCTTTTCCCGCAAATAGCAGTCAAGCCACAGGAGTTTTTTGACATCTTCCTTATGCGTTGCCTTGTCTGACGTTTCCGCCAGCCAGCGCACCACGGCCTCTTTCCAAGTTCGACCGGGTTTTATCCCGAGCCTTGCCTGATCCCACAGGGAGGCTTTCAGCTTGTCGTGGTATTCCTCCGCTTTGGCGCGGTCGGCAGTCCCAGTGCTTTGCTGTATTCGCTGTCCGTTGTGGGTGAGTTTGATCCACCAGTTCGGTGAATCCTTGCGTTTGAAGAGTGACATAAAGAAACCTCCTTCTGGTCACCCTGCAACGCTCGCCGCCCGTATTGTGTCCGGATATGTTCGATCAGGTCAATTTCCACGAACACCCAGCGCTTGCCAATCTTCGCGCCGGGAATCTCGCCCGCTTTGGCTTGCCGCTGGAGGGTGACCGGATGGATATGGAGCAGGCTGGCGGCGTGTTGCAGGGTGAGTGTGTTCATGGCATCACTTCCAGGAACACGCCCAACCGCACAGACTGTCATTTTTCCAGACAAAGCCCACCGAGCCACCCGCCTCTCGCAACTGATCCAAGGAAATTGCTTCCAAACTCATGCCGGGCTGAGGAACTAGAGAATGCGACTCTGCGCAGACTGAAATTGAACGGGATGCACGGAAACGGTGAGCGTTCAGACGGCGTTTTCCTGTCGCAAATGCCTTGACCAGATATTTCCCGAGGTAGCGAACAAGAAATAGCCTCTGCTCCTTACGCGATCCCTTTGGAGCGCTTACATCAATATTCCCATCCCCGACTACCTCACGCCACAACGACCGCAATAGATGCACGTCCTGCCGCCCTCGTACTGCCAGATGCCAGTGCCATGCACCGCGTTCCTGCTGTTCAGCGACTGCGATATAAATCCAATCCGGCAGATTGACGCGAACCTTACGCACGAAGCGATTCAAATCATCGGCGGCTTGCTTGAAATCCGTGACATTCTCGCGATAGGTGAGCGTGAGCAAGTGGTTTGCAT
>Ga0233425_10003795_pt1 | contig 26623 bp, 23 predicted proteins | sample Watercolumn_Towu_2_FD_181712 | JGI IMG/M metagenome (GOLD analysis project Ga0233425, IMG submission 181712) | Freshwater microbial communities from Lake Towuti, South Sulawesi, Indonesia - Watercolumn_Towuti2014_140_MG | ecosystem: Environmental > Aquatic > Freshwater > Lake | place...
GGACCGTTCATGCCGCCTCCCTTCGGCCGAGCGTGAGCCAGGCCCACGCGAACCCCGCCAGAAAGAGCAGAAACGGCAGTGCTGCGCAACCGAGCGGACCCCCACAAGTTCGAATGTGCGGGAGTGGAGGCCGACAGACAGCAAGAGCGTTCCGCCTTCTCCGCGCTCAGCGCGGCCGGGGAGGAAGCGGGCCGGCGTCGGCGTAGGCGGTGGGGTCGGGGACGCCGGCGAGGAGGAAGGCCTCGCGGCGCTCGACGCAGGTGCCGCAGCGGCCGCAGTGTCGCTCGCCGCCCCGGTAGCACGACCAGGTGCGGGCGAAGTCCACGCCCAGCGCGGCGCCGCGGCGCACGAGGTCGGCCTTGGTCTGCCCCACGAAGGGACGACGCAGTTCGATGCCCGCGTAGGTGCCGGCGCGCAGCGCCTCGGCCATCGGCGCCAGAAACGTCTCGCGGCAGTCCGGGTAGACGGCGTGGTCGCCGCCGTGCGCGGCGATGACCACCGCGCCGGCGCCGAGGCTCTCGGCGACGCCGGCGGCGATCGCCAGCAGGATGCCGTTGCGGAAGGGCACGACCGTGCGCCGCATGGTGGCGTCCTCGTAGTGGCCGTCCGGGATTTCGCCCCCGCCGGCCAGCAGGTCGGAGCGGAAGAGGCCTTCCAGGAAGTCCAGGCGCACCACGCGGTGCGGCACGCCGAGGTGGCCGCACTGCCACTTGGCGCAGGGGATCTCGCGGGCATTGTGGCGGGCGCCGTAGTCGAAGCTCAGGCCCAGGGCCGCGCCGCCCGAACGCGCCGCGGCGTGCAGGGCGACGGTCGAATCCAGGCCGCCGCTGGCCAGCACCACGGCCCGTTCTGGATGCGCGTCGGTCATGTTCCGCTCCCGCTGGCAGCCCATGGTACGCGGCCCCGCATGCCGGCGGCAAGCGCGCGCTTGCCGCCGAGGGGGCAGGTCGTGTATGAATACGGATGTAGCGCGCGGAAGCCGTCATGAAGATCCCGCTCAGCCAGGCCGAGGTGGCCGAACTCGCCAGCGCGGCCACGGACCACGATCTGCTGGCCCGCCTGCTGGCCGCCTGCAAACTCGGCGACTGGGAGGCGAAGCGCCAGTTGGCGCGCACGTTCCAGCCGCTGCTCATGATGCTGGCCACCAAGCGGGTTGGCGAGGACGCGGCGCTCCGCAACCAGATGATCGAGCGCGGCCGCGAGGGGCTGGTGCGCGCAGCCAAGCGTTTTCCGAAGGGCGAGCCGGTGCGCCATTTCCGCGTGTTCGCGCTGCAGTTCATCGAGACGGCGATGGACCATCCGCCCGGCTTCTGGCAGCGCCTGTTCGGCCGCTGAAGCGTCATGGGCGCCGCTCCGACCGCACCGCCCCATCCCGCCTCCGCGGCGCCGCCGTCCGTGCTCGTCCGTCCGGCCGCGGTGGACGCGCCGCTGCCGTTCGACACGCTCTTCGACCCGGCGCGGCCGGTGGAAGTCGACGTCGGGTGCGGCAAGGGACGCTTCCTGCTGGCGCGCGCGGCGGCCTGTCCGGAGACGCAGTTCCTGGGCATTGACCGCATGCTCGCGCGCATCCGCAAGCTGGACCGCCGGGTCGTGCGCCTGGGCGTCGGCAACGTGAAGCTGCTGCGGCTGGAGGCCTTCTACTCCCTGCGGCACCTGCTGCCGCCGCACCGCGTGCGCACGTTCTACATCTACTTCCCCGACCCGTGGCCGAAGCGCCGGCACCACAAGCGCCGCCTGTTCGGCCCGGAGTTCCTGGACGTGCTCTGGTCGCGGCTGGCGGCGGGCGGCACGGTGCAGGCGGCCACGGACCACCTGGACTACTTCGCCGCCATCCGGCGGCAACTGGCCGCCGACCGGCGCTTCCGCGAGGTGCCGCCGCTGCCGCGCCCCCCGGAGGAATGGACCGACTTCGAGATCATCTTCCGCGGCAAGGGCCTGCCCGTCGGCGAGTGCGCCTTCGAAGCTCTGCCGCCGGAGACGCCCGCATCCTGATGCGCATCTACGTGGACATGGACGACGTGCTGTGCGAGACGGCCGCCGCGCTGGCGCTGCTGGCCGGCGAGATGTTCGGCCGCGACGTGCCGTATGCGCGCATCCACGCCTTCGACCTGCGCGTCGCCTTCGACCTGGACGAGAGCCAGCACGACGCCCTGCTGGCGCGCGCCCACGCCGCCGCTTTTCTCGAGGCGCTGGCGCCCACGCCCGGCGGCGCCGCCTGCCTGCGGCGCTGGCTGGACGCCGGCCGCGAGGTGACGATCGTCACCGGCCGGCCTCCGGCCTGCCATGCCGCGACGGCGGCGTGGCTGGCCGCGCAGGGCGTGGGCGGCGTGCCCGTGGTGTACGTGGACAAGTACGCGCGGCGCCATCCGGTGCCGGCCGGCGCGCCGCGCGTGTGGGCGCCGGCCGAACTGCGGCGCGCGCACTTCGACCTCGCGATCGACGACTCACCCACGGCGCTGGACTTCGTGCGGGCGCGGCCGTCCGGGCGCACCGTGGTCTTCGACCGCCCGTGGAACCGCGCCTACCCGGTCGCCGCGCCGCGCGTCCTGCGCTGCCGTTCCTGGGACGAGGTGGCGGCAGCCGCCGAGGAGAACGCCTGACGATGAACGCCGACAGCCAGCCCCATCCCCGCGTGACGGTCAACGGCCGGGAACTCCCGCCGGAAGCCGTGATTTTCGAGCTGACCCGGCTGGTCCGGTTCTACCGCCGGCACATGCCGGAGGCGCAGGTGCACGCGCAGATGCCGCTGCTGCGCCGCAAGGCGGTGGAGCAGGCGATCGGCGCCCGGCTGCTGCTCGAGGAGGCCGCGCGCACCGAACCGCCGGTGACCGACGACGAGGTGGACGAGCGCGTCGCGGCGATGCGCCGACAGGCCGGCGGCGCGGCGAAGTTCACGGCGCTGCTGCGCAAGCAGAAGCTGGAACTCGCCGCGCTGCGCGAGCAGATCCGGCGCGGCCGGCAGGCGGACCGGCTGGTTGCGCGCGTGACCGCCGGCGTGCCCGAGCCGACGGAGGCGGAGATGCGCGCGCACTTCGAGGCGCACGCGGCCGAGTACGCGGCGGCGGCGGAAGGCGGCGGCGCGTCGGCGTCGGCGATCCCCTACGAGCAGGCGCAGCCGCGGGTGCGGGAGTTTCTGCTGCACGCCGCGCGCGGAGCGGCGCTGGCGGCGCACATCGCCGCGCTGCGCGGCCGGTCCCGGATCGAGATCGTGCCCGCGCCCTGAGCGCGCCGGGCCGGCGCGCGATGCGGCGCGTCAGCGCCCCAGCTTGTGCAGCACCGCCTCCTGGATCGTCCGGCCGTCGGCCAGGACCGGCGTCTGCCGCGGCCGCCAGCCCTTGCGGCGGGCGTAGGCCGTCAGCAGGTAGCCGCGGGTCATGAACAGCGCGTCGTCCAGGCGGCGCGCCAGCCAGCAGGGGAACGCGGCGGGTTCGCCGTGTCCCGGGTGGCGGCGGTCGGCCCACAGCCAGACCATCCGGACCCAGAAACGGCAGAAGCGGCGCGAACCGAGCCAGTCGAAGCCGTGGCGGAACAGGTCGAAGAGGGCTGCCTCGGTATAGCGGCCGCCGACGCCGTGCGGCCGGCGGCCGCGGCTCAGCAGGTGTGCCAGGCCCAGCGGCTTGGCGAACTCGACGGTCAGGACAAGGTAGCCCGGCGCCTTCAGCACGCGGTGGCATTCGCGCACGAGCGCCTCGTCCGCCGCCGGCTCGCCCGACAGGGTTCCGAGCGCGATGACGACCGTGTCGAACTGTTTGTCCTCGAAGGGCAGTTGGCCGTGCTGGCCGAGCGGCGGGACTTCCTCGCGCAGGGCGGCGGCCAGCCGCGCGGCGCTGTGGCGGTCGGGCGCCACGCTGGACCAGTAGCCGCCGTCCCGGCGCAGCCGGGCGGGCGCATGCGGGTGGCGGAAACCGATGTCGAGGCACGCCCGGCCCTCCGTGCCGACCGTCTCCAGCACACGCCGGACGGCGTCGACCTCCAGCCGCAGCGGCCACGGCACCGCGTCGCGCCCGCCGTGCGCCGGTATCCCGGGTTCTGTGAGGATCTTGTCCATGCGCGCCTGCAGCCGGCCACCGGCCGGAGCGCCATCAACGTACCAGTCCGGCGGCGGCGTGGCAAGACGGCCCGTCCGCTTGGCCTGGCGCCCGGCGCGTGCTAGCATCTCCCCGCACGCCGCGTTTCGCCACCCGCCACCCGTCACCTGCCCCCCGTCATGTCCGGCCGCGACACCAGCTTCCGCTACCTGCCTGCCGCGCTGGCCGAGGCCGTTCACCGCCTCGGCATCCGCGTCCGCCGGCCGGTGCGCGGACGCGGCGAGGGGCTGCACCGCTCCCCCGATTTCGGCGCGTCGGTGGAGTTCGCCGAGTTCCGCGACTACACGCCGGGCGACCCGCCGAGCCGGATCGACTGGTCGGTCTACGCCCGCACCGACCGCTACCGCGTGCGGCGCTATCACGAGGAGACCAGCCTGCGCGCCGCGGTGCTGCTGGACCGCTCCGAAAGCCTGGCGTTCCGCGAGGCCGGCCGGCTGGCCAAGTGGGACTACGCCTGCCACCTGGCCGCCGGCGCCATGTACGCGCTCGTGCGGCAGGGCGATGCCGCGGCGCTCTCGATCTGCGCGGAGGGCGTCGAACGCCGGTTCGAGGCCGCGGGCACGCTGGCCGGGCTGCGCCCGGCCCTGGCCGCTCTGGAGGAGTCGCGGCCGTCCGGCCGCACCGATCTCGGCCGGGCGATGTTCGACGTGGCCGAAAGCACGCCGCCGCGCAGCCTCGTGATCGTGATCTCCGACTTCCTGCAGGCGGCCGACCGGATCGTCCGCGGCCTGCAGCGGCTGCACCACGAGGGGCACAACCTGATCCTGCTGCACGTGCTGGACGGCGGCGAGCGCCGGCCGGCGTTCGAAGGCGTGGCCGAACTGCGCGAGCTCGAGACCGGCCGGCGGCTGGTGGTGGACATGGACGAAATCCGCGGCCGCTACGAGCAGGCCGTGGACCGCCACGTCGAGACGCTGCGCCGCGCCTGCGCCGATTGCCTGGGCGACCACCATCTCCTCGACACGCGCGAGCCGGTCGAGGCCGCGCTGCAGCGGCTGGGCAAGGCGTGAGGCGCGCGCCGGCAGCCCGTTGAAAGAGCCTTGGACAGCGGCGGCGACGGAGCGCCGCCCTCCCGGAACCCGCGTGATTCCGCAAGTCTCGGGAGGGCGCACCTCCGTGTGCGCCGTTTTTCAACGGGCTGCTAGAAGGCCGCGGCGGTGAGGCGCTGGAAGTTGCCGCCGAAGACGGCGGTCAGGACAGACTCGGGCAGTTCCTCGAACAGCACGCCGTGCACGTAGACAGCCGGGTTGTTGATCGGAAAGTCGGAGCCGAAGAGAATCTTGTGCGCGCCGGCTTGCTCGACGGCCTGGCGGACAATGCCGAGGCGGTCGATGCCGGAGCCGGAGAGGTCGAGATGCAGGTTAGGCAGGCGCGCCACGAGCGCGACGCGCGGCTCGATTTCGCGCCGGCCGGCGCCCGGATGGGCGAGCACGACGTTCAGCGCCGGCAGCGCGGTGCAGAGGGATTCGACCACCGCGAGGTCGTCGCAGTGGAGGTTGACCGCCGCGCCGTGGCGCGCGGCCTCGCGAAAGACCGCCAGAGCGGCGGGCGAGGCGTACTCCTCGCCAAAACCCATCATGTAGCCGACCAGTTCGCCGACCCAGCGCACGCCTTCGCGGCCGCAGCAGCGCGCGATCTCGGCGCACGATTCGTCGGGGAAGCGCGGATGGATCTGGATGCCGGGGATGTAGAAGCCGGGAAAGCGGTCGCGCAACCGCAAGGCGCCGTCGTTCATTGCGCGGATCGGCGCGAAACCGGCCGGCGCCAGTGCGCGGACCGGCGCGCCGCAGGCGCGGGCGATGCCGGCGCGGCGCAGCGCGGCGACCTGCGCCGCCGCGTCGCCGCTCCGGTAGAACCAGCCCATGTCCGTATCTGCGTCCACGGCAGGGTGGAAGTGGCAGTCGGTGATTTCGCGCGCGGAGGGCTTCATGGCGCGCCACTCTACCACCGGAACGCCCGTTGCGCCACGCTGCCGGTTGCGCTAGCATCTCCCCGAACCCGGAACCCGGAGTCCGGAACCCGGAACCTCCCCAACCTCCCCAACCTCCCATGCTCGACCTCAAGCGCATCCGCGAGAAGACCGACGAAGTCCGCGAGGGGCTGCGCCGCCGCCATGCCGACGGGGCGCTGCTCGACCGCGTGCTGGACCTGGACCGGCAGCGCCGCGCGGCGGTGACCGAGGCGGAGGAGCTGAAGAACCGGCGCAACGCACGCTCGAAGGAGATCGGCGCGGCGCGCAAGCGCGGCGAGGACACCGGGGCCGCGCAGGGCGAGGTGCGCGCGATCGGCGACCGGATCGCGGCGCTCGACGAGCGCGTCCGCGGCCTGGACGCCGAGTTGGAAACGGCGCTGCTGGCGCTGCCCAACGTGCCGTGTCCGACGATCCCCACCGGCGCCGACGCCTCGGCCAACCGCGTGGCGCGCGTGGTCGGCCAGCCGCGGGCCTTCGATTTCCAGCCCAAGGACCACGTGACGCTGGGCGAGGGGCTGGGCATCTTCGACTTCGCCCGCGCGGCGCGCATGAGCGGTTCCGGCTTTCCGCTGCTGCTCGGCGCCGGCGCGCGGCTGCAGCGCGCGCTGATCCAGTACATGCTCGACCTGCACGTGCGGCGCCACGGCTATACCGAGATCCTGCCGCCCTTCGTGGTCAACTCCGACGCCATGCGCGGGACCGGCCAGTTGCCGAAGATGGCCGAGGACATGTACAAGTGCACGCTGGACGACCTCTGGCTGATTCCGACCGCCGAGGTGCCGGTGACCAACTACTTCCGCGAGGAGATTTTGGACCGGCCGCTGCCGGTCTATCTCACGGCCTACACGCCCTGCTTCCGGCGCGAGGCCGGCTCGGCCGGCAAGGAGACGCGCGGCATCCTGCGCGTGCACCAGTTCGACAAGGTCGAGATGGTGAAGTTTGTCGCGCCGGAGACCTCCTACGACGAGCTGGAACGCCTGGTCGCCAACGCGGAGGACGTGCTGCAGGACCTCGGCCTGCACTACCGCGTGCTGGAGCTCTGCTCCGGCGACATCAGCTTCGCGGCGGCCAAGTGCTATGACATCGAGCTCTGGGCGCCGGGCCAGAACGGCTGGCTCGAAGTCTCCTCGTGCAGCAACTTCGAGGACTTCCAGGCACGGCGCGCGAACATCCGCTACCGCGGGCCCGACGGCAAGGCGCGCTTCGTGCACACGCTCAACGGCTCGGGCGTGGCGCTGCCGCGCCTGCTGATCGCGCTGCTCGAGAATGGCCAGCAGGCGGACGGCAGCGTCGTGCTGCCGCCCGCCATCGTGCCGTACATGGACGGCGTGGACCGTCTCGTGCCGCCGCGGCCATGAAGATCGTCTGCGACAGCAACATGCCGTTCGCCGCCGAGGCGTTCGGGACGCTGGGCGAGGTGGTGCTCCGCGACGGCCGCGCGATCGCGCCGGCGGACGTGCGCGACGCCGCGCTGCTGGTCACGCGCTCGACGACGAAGGTCGGCCGCGCGCTGCTCGAGGGCAGCCGGCTGCGCTTCTACGGCTCGGCGGTGATCGGCACGGACCACATCGACATCCCGTACCTGGAGGCCGCGGGGATTCCGTGGAGCGCCGCGCCGGGGTGCAATGCGGAGAGCGTCGCCAACTACTTCTGCGCCGCGCTGCTCTGGCTGGCCGGCCGGCACGGCTTCCGCCTCGAGGGCCGGACGCTGGGCGTGGTCGGCGCGGGCAACGTCGGCCGCAAGGTCTGCGCCAGGGCGCGCGCGCTGGGGCTGCGCGTGGTGGCGTGCGACCCGCCCCGGCAGCGCGACCCGGCCGATGCCGAGGCGCGCGCCTTCGTGCCGCTGGCGCGCCTGCTGGAGGCCGCGGACATCGTCACCTGCCACGTGCCCCTCACGCGCGAGGGGCCGGACGCGACGTGGCACATGCTGGACGCGGCCGCCTTCGCTTGCCTGCGGCCGGGCACGATCTTCCTCAATGCCGCGCGCGGAGAGATTCTGCGCACCGACGCGCTGCTGGCGGCGCGCGGCGCGCGCGTGGCGCACATGGCGATCGACACGTGGGAAGGCGAGCCGAAGTACCGGCCGGACCTGCTGGCCGCGGCGGACATCGCCACGCCGCACATCGCCGGCCACTCCTACGAGGGCAAGGTCAACGGCACGATGATCGTCTACGAGCGCGCCTGCGCCGTGCTGGGCGTGAAGCCGTCGTACCGGCCGGCGCTGCCGCCGCCGCCCGTGCCGGAACTGGCGCTGGACGCCGCCGGCCGGCCCGACGAGGACGTTCTGCGCGCCGCCGTGCTGGCGGTCTACGACATCCTGGCCGACGACCGCCGGATGCGGCAGAGCGGCGGGGCGGACGACGCGTCGCGCGCCAAGGCGTTCGACCGTCTGCGCCGGGAGTACCCGATGCGGCGCGAGTTCCACGCCACGACCGTGAGGTTGCGCGGGGCGTCCCCGGCGCTGGCCGCGAAGTTCCGCGGGCTGGGTTTTCAGCTCGCGTAGGAGGCGCGCAGGTGGTCGTGCGCGCCGGGAAACGGCGATGGCGCTGGCCGACAGGGACTACATGAAGAACGGCCGGCCGCTCGCGCGGCCGGCCGCTTCCCGCGGGCCGGGATTCCGGGCCCGGCTGCGGTTCGCCTGGTGGCGGTTCTGGCGCCGGATCAGAAGCGCCAGTTGGCGATGACCATGCCCGGCGCCAGCGCGTCGGGCAGTTCGCGGAACCACATCGTGTTCTGCTGGATGATGTTCACCAGGCCGATCTGCAGGGCGGCCTTGGCCTGGTCGGCGATGTTCACGAGTCCGAGCTGGAAGCCGTTCAGATTGCCGGCATAGTTGATCCAGCCCGACTGGAAGCCCGTGAACATGCCGTCGGTGTAGTTGACGGCGGCGCTCTGCCAGCCGAGGAAGTCGCCCTTCTCGTGGTTGACGATGCCCCACTGCACGCCGGTGTACTTGTCGCCGTAGTTGACCAGGCCGATGCACAGGCCGCTGCTGTCGCCGGACGTGCCGTTGACGAAGCCGATCGCCAGCGAGTGCTGCTGGTTCTGGCCCCAGATGCTCAGGGTCAGGCCGCTGACTGTCGCGCTCGTCGGCTGGATGGCGATGTCCGGCGTGAGGCTGGCATTGAACGGTTTGTCGGCCGCCCGGACGATGCCGGCCAGGCCGAGAACCAGTGCGAACGTGAGCGCTCTCTTCATGACGGTGCTCCTTCTTGTTTGCCGGTCTGTACCAGCGGCCGTCGCGATCTCGCGCGGACCGCCCTGCCCGGACCGGCTGTCGGGCCATTATGGGAAAACGCCGCGCGGCTCCGCCCTCCGGCGGAACGCAGGCGCGCCTTCCAAAAACCTGACGGCGGCGTTTCGGCCGCCGCCCGCTACAGGTTCTCCTTGGCGATGAAGATGCCCTTGTCCACCTTGGAGAAGAACGTCTGGTAGTAGGCGCCGTCGCCGACCTGCTCGACGCTCATCGGGTTGCCGCGGTTGTCCACGGTCTTGCGTTGGAAGTTGACGCGCACGCGCGTCTGGGCGCCGAAGACCGTGACGTTGGCGGTGACCTCGATCAGGGCGTTCTTGCGCCAGGAGGCGTTGGCCGCGCCCTGGCTGCCGAACAGCGCGCCCATGAGCACGGTCTTGCCGATGGCCTCGCCCGCGCTGGACACGTCGACCTCCTTGCTGCCCGTCAGGTAGCCGAGGTTGGAGTCGGCGCTCTTGATGATGAAGCCGTCGTCCTGCAGGACGTTCAGCACGGCCTTGAGCACCATCGCCGAGTCCTTCGTCTCGTAGGTGCGCGTCTGGAACTCGCGGATCTGCAACTGGGTCTGCGCCGGCGCCGGGCCCGTGCCCGTTGTCGCGCAGCCCGCCAACAGCCCCAGCCCCGCCGCCAGCGCGGTGGGCAACAACACCCTGCGTGTCATAGCGATCTTCCTTTTCCCCGGACGCCGCTCAGAACTTGCTCGAGTGGTACGAGAAGGAGTCGACCAGCCCCCGCTTGTCGAACTTGATGATCACGGTCAGCGTGCGCTGCGTCGAACTTGAGGCGCCCGCGCTGCGGGAGTAGTTCGCGCCCACGCCGCCGAGCAGCAGGGTCGGGCTCAGGAAGGCCCCGGCGCCCGCGGCGCCGCCGACGCCCACGCTGCTGTTCGAGTAGGAGGCCTCGGTGGCGATCTTGTCGTAGACCCACGTTTCGTTGTCGTCCCGGTCCTTGGTCACCATGTTCGGCGACCCCAGCGCGGCGACCACCTCCGCCTGGCTCTGGCCCTTGCGGATTTCCTTCTGCACCACGCCGACCGTCATGGCGCGCTCGTTGGCGCTGCCCAGGTCCTGCGAGTGGCTCGCGCCGCTGACGCATCCCGACTGCGAGACCGCGCACAGCGCGGCGCACGCACCCCAAACCAGCATTCGCTTCATCCGAACTCCTCGCTTTCCGGCCGGTTCCCAGCCGACAGGGGCAGTATAGCGCAGCGCCCGGAAGCGGGGAAGGGGGAAGTCCCGGCGCCGGGACTGGCGGGCGGCGCGCGGTTGCGTTACCATGTCGGGCGACACCGCCCACGGGGGAACCGACGCCATGCCGAACCTGAAGACCCTCCAGAAGCTCGCGCGCGAGCACGGGACGCCGCTCTTCGTCGTGGACCACGACGAACTGCGCCGCAACTACGCCGCCTTCCGCCGGCACCTGCCGCGCGTGCAGGCCTACTTCGCGGTCAAGGCGCTCTCCGATCCGGCCGTCGTCCAGACCCTCTTCCGGGCGGGCGCCAGCTTCGACGTGGCCTCGATGCCCGAGTTCCGCATCGTCCACGAACTCATCCGGGACATGCCGGCCAAGGAGCGCCAGGACTGGATCTGGGACAAGATCATCTACGCCCACCCGATCAAGGCCGAGGCCACGCTGCGCGAGCTCGATCCCTACAAGCCGCTGGTCACCTACGACAACAGCGAGGAGATCCGCAAGATCGCCCGGCACGCGCCGCGCGCCGGACTGGCCCTGCGCCTCAAGGTGCCCAACACCGGCGCCATGGTGGAGCTCTCCTCCAAGTTCGGCGCCGCGCCGGGCGAGGCCGTGGACCTGATCCTGGAGGCCGACCGCGCCGGGCTCGTCGTCGAGGGGCTGAGCTTCCACGTCGGCAGCCAGACCACCAACTTCGAGAACTTCGTGCAGGCCATCAACCTGGCGGCGGGCGTCTTCGCCGAGGCGAAGTCGCGCGGCTACACGAAGATGAACCTGCTGGACATCGGCGGCGGCTTCCCGGCGCCGTACGACAACAGCGTCAAGCCCTTCCGCGAACTGGCGTCCAAGGTCAATGCCGAGCTGGACCGGCTCTTCCCGAAGGACATCCAGATCCTGGCCGAGCCCGGCCGCTTTCTGGTGGCCACGGCGGGGACGGCGGTTTCGTCCATCATCGGCAAAGCCATGCGCGACGGCAAGCTCTGCTACTACATCGACGACGGCGTCTACCACACCTTCTCGGGCATCCTGTTCGACCACTGCACCTACCACCTCGCCGCGTTCCGCAGGGGGCCGGCGCAGATCTGCACCGTGTTCGGCCCGACCTGCGACGCGCTCGACGTGGTCTCCATGGCCGAGAATCTGCCCTCGACCCTGGAACGCGGCGACCTCCTCTACAGCCGCAACATCGGCGCCTACAGCGTGGCGTCCTCCACGAACTTCAACGGCTTCCCGCCCGCGAAGATCGTGCACGTGAACCGGTAGAGGACGCCGTCTGCTTCGGTTTGCCGGCCTTGGCCGAAAGCATCGGCTGGGCCTTGATCTGTGTCGCCGCCGCCAGGATGCCTTGGGCCTGCGCCGCGCGGTCGAGCGCGATCCTGGGGTTGGCGGCGGAAACGACGCAGCAGGCCGTGGACTCGGCCAGTTCGACGGCCAGGTCGCGGACCGTGCCGTTGAACGAATCCTTGCCGCCGGGCTTGATCTCCTTCACGTCCGTCGGCAGGCCGATCCGGTTCAACAGCGCGATGAACGGGTCGGGATCGAGTTCCTCAACGTTCACCATGGTCTTCGGATCCCACGCGCCCTGCGCCACGAGCATGGCCGCGGCCACCGGCGGCACGCCTGCCGTGTAGCTGATGCCCTGCGAGCCGACTTCCTCGAAGGCCGCCTTGTGGTCCGAAACCTGGTAGATGAACACCTCGCGCTTCTTGCCGTTCTTCCAGCCCTTCACGAAGTTGCCGATGCAGGTCTTGCCCGTGTAGTTGGGCGCCAGGGTCTGCGGATCGGGCAGCAGCGCGCGCACGACCTTGAGCGGCACCACGTCCTGGCCGGTTGCCAGCTTCACCGGCAGGTGGTTCAGGAAGCCCAGCGTACGCAGGACCGTGAACACGTTGATGTAGTGGTTGCCGAAACCCATCCAGAAGCGGATGCTGTTGGCGTCGATGTTCTTCGAGAGCGAGTGCAGCTCGTCGTGGCCGTTCAGGTAGATCGGGCACGGGCCGGCGGCCGGGAAGTCGTAGACGCGCTTGACCGAGTGCGTCGGGTACTCCTTCCACTGCCGGTCAATCCAGGTCCAGACCTTGATGAACTCGCGGAAGTTGATCTCGGGGTCGAAGTTGGTGGCGAAGTACCGGCCGTGGCTGCCGGCGTTGACGTCCATGATGTCAATCGTGTCGATCTTGTCGAAGTAGTGCTTCACGGCCAGCGCGCAGTAGGCGTTGACCACGCCGGGGTCGAAGCCGGCGCCCAGGATCGCGGTGAGTCCCTTGGCCGCGCAGCGCTCCCTGCGCTTCCACTCGTAGTTGGCGTACCAGGGCGGGGTCTCGCAGACCTTGTCCGGCTCCTCGTGGATCGCCGTGTCGAGGTAGACCGCGCCGGTCTCGAGACAGGCCTCGAGCACGGACATGTTGACGAACGCCTGGCCGAGGTTGAGCACGATCTCGGACTGCGTCTCGCGGATCAGCCGCACCGTGGCCGGAATGTCCAGCGCGTCAATCTGCCGGGAGTAGAGCCGCCGGGACGGATCCTTGACGTGGCGCATGCGCCGCACGCTGTCGATGATCGCGTCGCACTTGGACTGCGTGCGCGAGGCGATGCAGACGTCGCCCAGCACGTCGTTGTTCATCGCGGCCTTGTGCGCCGCCACATGCGCGACGCCGCCGGCGCCGATGATTAGCAGGTTCTTCTTCATGGCAGGCGCTCTTTCCTTTGCTGAGTGTTCGGTGTTCAGTGTTCAGCGGGGGAGCGCTCGGCGAACGACCGACGCCCTTTGTGACTGTGCGGCGTTCTCCGGTCTGAACACCGAACACTGAACACCGAACACCGAACACCGAACACTGAACACCGAACACTACTATGAGAGGCTGGCAACGAAATCCTTATACCCAAACTCGCGAACGGTCTCAATCTTCCCGTTCAAGCGCCTGACTCGGATCGCCGGCATGGGCAGGCCGTTGAACCAGTTCTTCTTCACCATGGTGTAGCCGGCGGCGTCGCCGAAACGCACGGTGTCGCCGGGCCTGAGCCGGCGGGCCAGGCGGTAGGAGCCGAAGACGTCGCCGGCGAGGCAGGAGCGGCCGGCGATGGTGACGGCGAAGCGGCCGGGGCCGGGCGCGACGAGGCGCGCCGGCAGGCGGTAGATCAGCAAGTCGAGCATGTGCGCCTCGGTGGAAGCGTCCACGACCGCGATGTCGGCCTCGTTGCGGACCACATCGAGAACGGTGGCCACCAGCTCGGCGGCGCCCGTGATGGCCGTCTCGCCCGGTTCGAGGTAGACCTGCACGCCGAAACGCCGCGCGAAATCCCGCAGCCTGGCGCAGAAGGCGGGCAGGGGGTAGCCGGGCTTCGTGAAGAAGAGCCCGCCGCCGAGGCTGACCCACTCCAGCTTCGCCAGCAGGTCGCCGTATTCGCGGCCGACGCGGTCCAGGTAGCGGCTGAAACTCGGAAAATCGTCGTTCTCGCAGTTGCAGTGAAACATCACGCCGCTGATGCGCCCGGCGGCGCGGCGCAGGGCGCGGCGATCGCGCACGCCCAGGCGCGAGAAGCGGCGGGCGGGATCGGCGAGGTCGAAGTGGGAGTAGCTGAAGCCGGGATTGACGCGCACGCCGATCTTCAGGCCGCGCGCCTCGCCGGCCAGCGTCTCGAGCTGCGAAAGCGAATTGAAGACGATCTTGTCCGCGTACCGGCGCACGGCGCGGACGTCGTCGCGCGAGAAGCCGACGCTGTAGGCGTGGGTCTCGCCGCCGAACTTCTCGTGCCCGAGCCGCGCCTCGTAGACGCCGCTGCTGGTGGTGCCGTCCATGTACTCGCGCATCAGGCCGAAGACCGACCAGGCGGAGAAGCACTTGAGCGCGAGCACCGATCGGGCGCCGGAGTCCTCGCGCACGCGGCGGACAATCCGCAGGTTGCGCAGCAGCCGGCGCTCGTCGATCAGGTAGTACGGCGTGTCCACGCGCACTTGGTACACGAAGGGGGAGGGGGAGGCAAGGGGAAAGCCGCGGCGTGCCGGGACTCAGCCCGGCGAGCGGCGCGCGGGCCGTCTGCCGCGGACGTTTCCGCGCGCGACAAGGGGGCGGGAAGCATGGTACCCTGTCCCGGTGACACTCATGCGCTCTTGCGGCTGGCAGACGGCAGGCGGCACGGACGGCGCGATGCCTTGCGCATGAAGCCGCCGGACATCGCCGAGACGGATGCCCTGGTCGAGGCCATGGGCGCCGAGCGCGGGCGGCTGATCCCGCTGCTGCTGGCGATCCAGGACCGCCACCGCTACCTGCCCGCGCCGGTCTTGCAGCACCTTGCCTCGCGCCTGGGCCTGACCGAAACCGAGGTCACGGGCGTGGCCACGTTCTACGCCCAGTTCCGCCTGCGGCCGGCCGGACGCCACCGCATCCTCGTCTGCGACGGCACGGCGTGCCACGTCAAGCGCGCGCCGGCGATCCACGAGGCGCTGCTCCGTCACCTGCGCATCACGCCGCCGAACGACACCGACACCGCGGGCCGCTTCACCGTCGAGACCGTCGGCTGCCTGGGCTGCTGCACGCTGGCGCCGGTGATCCAGATCGATTCGACGACCTACGGCCACCTGACGCCGGACCGCATTCCGGCCACGCTGCAGGCGTTCCTGGACGAAGCGGCGGCGCCGCGCCCGGCGCACGGGCACGCGCCGGCGGCGGCCGCGGCCGGCGACGCGGGCGAGATCCGCATCGGTCTCGGTTCGTGCTGCGTGGCCAAGGGCAGCCAGGATCTCTTCGACGCGCTGGCCGCGGCCGTGCGCCGCGCCGGCGGCGGCATCCGGCTCAAGCGCGTGGGCTGCATCGGCGCCTGCTATCTGGCGCCCATGGTCGAGGTGCTGGCGCCCGGGCGCGAGCCGGCGCGCTACGTCGGCCTGCGGCCCGAGGACGCCGAGGGCCTGGTCGTGCGCCATTTCCGCGTGGCGGCCGGCGCGCGGTTGCGGAATTGGGGCGGCCGGTGGCTTGACCGGCTGCTGGCCGGCCGCGGCGCCGAATCGCCGGCCAGCCGCGTGGACGGGGAGGCGCCCGCGAACGCCGCCTTCTCGGGAAGGCAGGTGCGGCTGGCCACGAGCGGCGCCGGGCACGACGACCCGCTGGACCTGGACGAATACCGGCGCCAGGGCGGCTATGGCGTGCTGGCGCGCGTGCGCGACGGCGCGCTGCCGGCCGACGCGGTCGTCGCCGCGCTGGAGCGCAGCGGGCTGCGCGGCCGCGGCGGCGCGGGCTTCCCGGCGGCGCGCAAGTGGGCCGTGGTGCGCGCCGCGCCCGCGGGCGACAAGTACGCCGTGTGCAACGGCGACGAGGGCGACCCGGGCGCGTTCATGGACCGGATGATCCTCGAATCGCATCCGCACCGCGTGATCGAGGGCCTGGCGATCGCGGCGCGCACCGTCGGCGCGGGCGAGGGGATCTTCTACATCCGCCACGAGTATCCGCTGGCCGTGCGGCGCGTGCGCGAGGCGCTGGCGCAGGCGGCGGCCGCGCGTCTGCTCGACGGCCTGGCGCCCGGCGGCGGGCCGCTGAAGCTGCGCGTGGCCGAGGGAGCGGGTGCGTTCGTGTGCGGCGAGGAGACGGCGCTGCTGGCATCGCTCGAGGGCCGGCGCGGCACGCCGCGGCCGCGCCCGCCCTATCCGGGCGTGCGCGGCCTGCACGACCGGCCGACGCTGATCAACAACGTCGAGACGCTGGCGCTGGTGCCGGTGATCCTGGCTGGCGGCCCCGAGGCCTTCGCGGCGCTCGGCACGGGCCGCAGCCGCGGGACCAAGGTCTTTGCGCTGGCCGGCCGGGTGGCGCGCGGCGGGCTGATCGAGGTGCCGATGGGCATGACGCTGCGCGAGATCGTGATGGAGATCGGCGGCGGCGTGGGGCCGGGGCGGGCGTTCAAGGCCGTGCAGGTCGGTGGACCGTCCGGCGGCTGCGTGCCGGCGGAGCTGGCCGGCACGCCGGTGGACTACGAGGCGCTGCTGGCCGCCGGCGCGATGATGGGGTCGGGCGGCCTGGTGGTGCTGGACGACAGCGACTGCATGGTGGAGATCGCGCGCTACTTCCTGTCGTTCACGCAGCGCGAATCGTGCGGCAAGTGCACGTCGTGCCGCGTCGGCACGCGCCGCATGCTGGAGATTCTGGAGCGGCTCTGCGCGGGGCAGGGGAAGGCGGAGGACCTGCCGGCGCTGGAGCGGCTCGCGCAGCGCGTGCGCGGCGCCAGCCTGTGCGGGCTCGGCCGCACGGCGCCCAACCCCGTGCTCTCCACGCTGCGCCACTTCCGCCCCGAGTACGAGGCGCACGTCGCCGGCCGCTGCCCGGCCGGCCGCTGCCGTCCGCTGATCCGCTACGAGGTCACGGACAGGTGCATCGGCTGCACGCTCTGCAGCCAGGCGTGCCCGGTCGAGGCGATCCCCTTCCGGCCGCACGCGCGGCACGAGATCGATCCGGCCACGTGCACGAAGTGCGACACCTGCCGCCAGGTGTGCCCCGAGAAGGCGATCGAGGTCCGGTGAAGGGCGGGCGACGCGTTTCAAGCCGGGCGGATCGCCGCGCCCGGCGCCCGTGGTTTACCAGAGCAGGAGCGCGGTGCCGCTCACGGACCGGACCGTCACGTCCACGAACCCGTTGCCGTAGGTCGGCGTGGCCGTGGCGCCGGGCAGGCCGGTGATGGCGAGCGAGTGGAACGTCTGCCCCCTGTAGTCACCGCCGCCGCTGATCACGCGCAGCGTCTGGTTGTCGATGTTCGGCGCGTTGGTCACGGCCAGCACCAAGTCCACGTTGGACAGGCCGGTGACCTGACCGCGGCCGACCTTCAACTGATCGTAGTCCACGCCCGCCACGGCTGCGCTGCCCGTGACGTCCACCCGCAGGGTGCAGGCGCCAGAAAGCACCAGGTTGGACCACAGCGTGAGTTGTCCGACCCTGTTCCCCGCCACGCCCGGCGCAAGGATACCGTCAAAGACGAACACCGCCGCGTTGCTGATCGTCCCCGACCCGCCGAGCGTGGCGTTGGTGAGCACCTGCCAGACCGCCGGCGTCGTGCTCTGCACAACACCGCCGTTGATCAGCAACGCGCCTTCGGCAACCGTCTGGGTCGAACCGGCGCCATACAGTGAGGCCCCTGCGATGGCCATCGTTCCCAGCCCCTGTTTCACGAAACGGCAGCGGAGGGAGTTGTTGCCGCCGGCGCCGAGCGTGCCGACCCACTCGAAATCCACGTCGTCGTCCGGTTTGTCGGCCACAATGAACGTGGGACCGACGTTGGTGTTGCCGTTCTGCCTGGTATCGCAGGCGATCACGGCCCGCGTCTCCGTGTTGTCGACCCGGATGACGGCGCCGTTGTGCATCGTGATGGCCGAACCGTTGCCTTCGATTCTGGCGCTGCCGTCGAGATACACCTTTGCTGAAGCGTCGAATGTCATAACCGCGGAACCGATTCGGACCAGTGCGCTCTTGTTGGACAAGACGGCGTAATTCTCCGACAAGTCCGGCGCCCACTTGCCGTTGAAGTCGAGCAGTCCATCGGTATCCACGTAGAAGTTGTTGTTGTTAAGAACGTTTCCCCCGTCGACCAACCGCACCACGGCGCTGGTTTCCGCTCCGACTCCATCTCCGACCACAAGCGAATGGGAAGCCTTCGTTTGGTTGGAACTGGCAGCCCAGTTCGTCCCGCTGGTGTCGTTCCAGACGTACCGGTTGGCGCGCGTGCCGAATTCGACCGTGCCGTCGTTGACCTGGTACCGCGGCCCCATAGTGCCCCCGGCGCCCCAGTAGCGCTGGCCATCCGCGTGCTCGTAGACCCGCAACGTACCGCCGCCGTTCTTGACGATCTTCTCGCCCGACCCGCCGCGAATCCAGGGCACCTGAAGGACAACGTTCGACGGCACGGTGATCACCTGGTTCAAGTCGTCGTCGCGCGCGTCAACCAGTCCCATGATCAGGATGTCGGACGTTCCCAGCACCGTGATGTACGGATTGCTGCGCGCAAGGTTGTAGCCGCGGAGTCCGGGGTAGCCTGCCAAGTAGTTTGTGCCGCCCAGTTGGTATGCACCGGCGTTGTTGCTGAACACGAGAGAGTGGGCGTAGTAGACGTCCGCCAGATCCTGGTCCGGGGTGAGCCGCGCGCTGCCGTCAAAGATCAGGTCGTGTGCGTTGCTGATGTTGTTGGTCGGATAGCCATTGACGGGTATCCAGTTGTTGGTGTTGCTCCACTTGTCGTCCGTGCCGTTGCCGGTCCAGGTCCAGGTCCTGGCATGCGCGGCCGGGCCGGCCGACAACGCCACGGCGAAGACGACACCCGCCACCGCCCGGCGGCGCGCGGAAGAAACCAGCGATCGCACCATGACGATCCCCTCCTCGGCCATGCGCCTGTACTCTTGACCGCCGCCCCATCCATGATCGCGGCTGCATGGTAGCAACTCCCGCCCGTTTCCGACAACAACTGACTCTTCCGACTTTCCGCGGCCAGCGGCCGCGGCTTGCCCGCCGTAGCCTCCGGCGAAGGCGGGCGGCCGCGGCGGCGGTCAGTGCGCGTCGAGCCAGGTGGCGCCGGACCCGACCTCGACCGCCAGCGGCACGTCGAGCCCCATCTCTTCCGTCATGCAGCGGCGGACGATCTCCGCCACCGCCTGCTCCTCGCCGCGCGGCACATCGAAAAGCAGTTCGTCGTGCACCTGGAGCACCATGCGGCTGCCGAGCCTCTTGGCGCGCAGTTCGGCGTGGATGCGTACCATGGCGAGCTTGACCAGGTCCGCGGCAGATCCCTGCACCGGCGTGTTGATGGCCGTGCGCTCGGCCGCCTGGCGCGCCGTGGCGTTGCGCGAGGCGATGTCGCGCAGGAAACGCCGCCGGCCGAGCAGCGTGCGCACGAAGCCGTCCCTGCGCGCGGCCTCCACGGTGCGCTCCATGTACGCCTTCACGCCCGGATACTGCGCGAAGTAGGCGTCGATCAGCTCGGCCGCCTGCTTGCGGGGGATGCCGAGGCGCTGGGAGAGGCCGAAGGCCGAAATGCCGTAGATGATGCCGAAGTTGACCATCTTGCAGCGCTGGCGCATCTCGGGCGTCACCTGCGGCCGCGGCACCCCGTACACACGCGCCGCCGTTTCGGCGTGGATGTCGGCCCCGGCCGCGAACGCCGCCTTCATGGCCTCGTCGCCGCTGAGCGCGGCCATGACGCGCAGCTCGATCTGCGAGTAGTCGGCCGAGAGCAGCACGTGGCGGGTGTCGGCGGCGACGAAGGCGCCGCGGATGCGGCGGCCGCGCTCGGTGCGGATCGGGATGTTCTGGAGGTTCGGGTCGGAGGAGGAGAGCCGGCCGGTTTCCGTGAGATGCTGGTGAAAGGTCGTGCGCACGCGGCCGTCGGCGCCCATGCAGCCCGGCAGCTTGTCCACGTAGGTGGACTTGAGCTTGCTGCAGGCGCGGTGATCGAGGATCAGGTCCACGATGGGGTGGCGGCCGGCGAGCTTCTGGAGCGTGTCCTCGTCGGTCGCGTACTGGCCGCTGGCCGTGCGCTTGGCGTCCGGGTCGAGCTTCAGGCGGTCGAAGAGCAGCTCGCCCATCTGCTTCGGCGAGGCGAGGTTGAACCCGGCCGCGTCGCCGTCGAGCGCCAGTTCGCCGTCCGCCTCGCCGGCCGGCCGGCCGCCGAGCGAGTCGGTAGCGCTGGCGCGGATGCGCCTCTCGAGCGTGCGCAGTTCGTCCTCCAGCTCCTTGCCGTAGGCCGCGAGCACGGCGGGATCGAGGCGGATGCCGGCCTCCTCCATGTCCGCCAACACGGGCACGAGCGGCTCCTCGCTCTCCTCGAGCGCGCGGAGGCCGCCGGCCGCCCGCACGGCCTGCCGCAGCCGGGCATGGAGCTGCAGCGTCATGTCGGCGTCCTCGCAGGCGTAGTCGCTCACGGCCTCGGGCGGCAGGTCGGCCATGCTCTTCTGGTCCTTGCCCTTCGGCCCGATCAGGCTTTCGGTCGTGATCTTGTCGTAGTCGAGGAAGAGCCGCGTCACGTGGTCGAGGTTGTGCCGGTCCGCGCCGTCGTAGACGTAGTGCGCGAGCATGGTGTCGTGCAGCGGAGCGGCGGCGGCCACGCCGTGCCGGCGCAGCACGGTCAGGTCGAACTTGAGGTTGTGGGCGACCTTGCTTTTCGAGGCATCGGCCAGCAGCGGCGCGAAGCGCGCGAGCAGTTTCCTGCGGCCGGCCTCGTCCTCCGGCACGGGCACATACCAGGCGCGGCCGGGCGCGGTGGCGAAGGAGAGTCCCACGAGGCGGTCGTTCCGCGGATCGGTGCCGGTGGTCTCGGTGTCAAAAGCCCACTCGGGCGCGGTGGCGAGGGCCGCGAGCAGTTCGCCGATCTGCGCCTCGGAACGCGCGCAGACGTAGTCGTGCGGCGCGTCGCGGATCGTGCGGAAGGTCTTGCCCTCCGGCACAACGGCCGCCACGGCGCCGGCGGCCGGCGCGCCGAGCAGGCGGCGGCTGAGTTGCGCCAGCTCGTACTTCGCCAGCACGGCGGCCAGGGCGTCGCGGTCCGGATCGCGGCGGGCGAGCTCGTCCAGCCCGACCGGCAGCGGCACGTCGGTGCGGATGGTGGCGAGGCGGCGGCTCAGGAGCGCGTCGTCGCGGCTGGCGGCGACCTTCTCCGCCAGCTTGCCCTTCAGCTCGGCAGCGTGGGCGAGCACGTTGTCGAGCGAGCCGTACTGCTGGAGCAGGGCCAGGGCGGTCTTCTCGCCGACACCTGCCACGCCGGGGATGTTGTCCGACGCGTCGCCCTCGAGGCCGAGCAGGTCAATCATCTGCCGCGGACTCTTCAGGCCCCACTGGCGGCAGACGCCCTCGGCGTCGAGGATTTCGGGTGTGGCGCCGGCCTTGCCGGGCCGGTAGAGGCGGGTGGTCGGGCCGACGAGCTGGGCGGCGTCCTTGTCCGGCGTGACGAGCATGGCTTCCAGGCCGGCGGCGGCGGCGGCGGCGGCGAGTGTTCCAAGGATGTCGTCGGCCTCAAAACCGTCGACGCGCAGCACGGGGATGCGCAGCGCGGCGGCGAGTTCCTGCGCCATGGGGATGGCGGCGCCGATGTCCTCGGGCATCTTCTGGCGCTGCGCCTTGTAGGCGGGGTATTCCTGATGGCGAAACGTGGGCGTGGTGGAGTCGAGCACGAGCACGGCATGGGAAGGCGCCTGCTCCTCCAGCACCTGCACGAGCGTGGCGGCAAAACCAAAGAGCGCCGAGGTGTTGACGCCGCTGTTCGTCATCCGCGGGTTGCGCAGGAAGGCGAAGTGGCTGCGGTAGAGCAGCGGCATGACATCGAAGGCGAACAGGCGCGGGGATGCACCCACGTCAAACCTCCTCTCTTCCGTCTGCCGGTCACGCGCGGCCGGCATGGCGTCCCAACAGATCCAGAAGCTCGCGCGGAGTCACGACCTCCACGTCCCTGCGGGCGATCGGCGGGAAATGGCGAATGTTGCCGGTCACGAGACACGCGCCCGCCGCCGACGCGACCTCCAGGAAGGGAGCGTCCGATGGATCGGGCAGCGTTACCGAGACCGGCAGCCCGGTCACGCGTTCGGATGACTCCTCCAGGAAATCGAGGACGGTGCGCACGGGAACCGGGTCTAGGCGCAGCGCCGGGTCCCGGCACACGCGCCGATACTCGTCCAGAATACGATGGTCCACGCACAGCGTCACGTAGCCGTCCAGCGCCAGGAACAGGATCTGGGCGCACGTTCCGCCCGGCGTCTTCAGGCCGGACACGAGCACGTTGGTGTCCAGAACACTCTTCATGGCGGTGCCGGCTTCCGGCGGACGCCGCGGATGATCGCATCGATCCGGTCCGCGGACAGGCCGGCTGTGCCGTCGGCGCGGGCATCGGCGTGCAGGCGCTCCACGGCCGCGCGCGCCCGCGCCCGCCGCACGGCCAGCACGTCGGTCTCGAAGGTCTCCGGCGTGACAGCCGACAGGATGGCGAACGGCCGCCCGCCGGCGGTCAGCACCATCTCGCCTTCCGCCCGCAGAGCCCGCCGCACGCTGCCGGACCGGTTGCGGAATTCCCGCACGGTCATGAATCGCATGGTCACACTCCTGTCACGTTTTGCGGCCGTATTGTATACCGGTTTGTGCTACACAGTCAACAGGAGTGGCAGGTAAGGCTTCGCAGTGACGCAGGGGCGGACCCGGCGGGTTTACCCCGCCGGACTGGAAGTTCTGGAGAAGAGGCGCCGCGCGCCTCTTGCCGGTTGACTCGCTTTCTCACACGTCGCGACGTGTGAGGAACATGGCTGTCCGAGGCGGCGCCACGAAACACCGGATACTGAACACTACCGGCCGCCGGCAGTCGGGCAATGGACGGACCCGGCGGCACCGGCCCAGGGCAGGCCGGCCTCGGAGAAGAGGCGGCCGTCGTCGTAGCAGCGGCGCAGGTCGTCGACCAGGCCGGGCACGAAGGTGAGGATCTCGCCGGGCTTGGTTTCGCGGCGCGCGATGGCGGCCGGAGCGAAATCGTGGATCGGCAGGCGCTGGAGGGCGTCGACGACGGCGGTGTGCATGGCGGCCGCCGCGATGCCGCAGGGCGAATCGGTGCGGCCGGCGGCCGCGGCCTCGAGCGAGACGGTCAGTTTGCGCTCGGGGCCGGCATTCGGGTCGCCGTAGTCGCGGGTTTCGCCGCCGGCTGTGCGGCCCACGAGGGTCGCGCCGGGCCCGGCCGCGTAGCGCAATTCGCCGCGCTCGCATTCGAGGACGAACTCGGGGCCGATGGTCGCGTCGACGCAGTGCGCGACGTGAAACAGCACCTCCACGCCGCTGTCGGTCGTCACCCGCAGGGCGGCGGCATCGAAGTTCTGGATCGGGTTGGCGCGGTAGAGCTCGGCCTCGACGCGGGCCGGCGCGGCGGCGGCGGCGGGTGTGGGCCCGAGGAGGTAGAGCATGTTGTGCAGGTAGTGGGCGCAGGCGTTGTTGACCGGGCTGTCGTTCACGGCGCGGCCGGCGTCGTCGCAAATGCGGCCGGCCCAGCGGTTGCGGCCGTAGTAGGCGGAGGTGCGCGGCCAGGCGGCCCAGGTTCGGAAGCGGCGCGGCGCGCCGTAGCGGCCGGCGAGCAGGTCGGCCTTGGCGGCCTGGACGGCGGTGCTGTAGGACATCTGGTAGCCGACAGCCAGCAGGCGGCCGGCGGCGGCGGCGGCCGCCGCCATGGCCGCGGCTTCGGCGGCGGTGGCGGCGGCGGGCTTCTCGCACAGCACGCCGATGCCGGCGGCCAGGGCCGCGCAGGACTGCCCGGCATGGAACTGGATGGGCGCGGCGACGACCAGCAGCGCGGGCTTCACGCCGGCGGCCAGAAAGGCGTCGAAATCGGGCCAGACGGGCACGCCGGCGGCCTGGAGGCCGGGATAGTCGGCCGCGCGTTCGGCCGCCGGGTCAATGGCGCCGATCAGCCGCGCGCGGCCGGCCTCGGCCAGCGGCCGCAGCAGCCGCAGGTAATGGCCGCCGTAGCCGCCGATGCCGCTCAAGACCACGGTCTGGATTGCGTCCGACACGGCAGGAAAGGTCATTGGTCAGTAGTCATTGGTCATCGGGGAGACTCCTCCCACCAATGACCAATGACGAATGACCAACGACGAATGGCGCGCCACGGGCGCGCTATTCGCGCGATTTGTTCTTGGCTTCGTTGACCCGCAGCTTGCGCCCCATCAGGTCGCGGTCGTGCAGGGCCTTGACGGCGGCCTCGGCCTCGGGCCGGTTGGGCATCTCGACGAAGCCGAAGCCCTTGGACTTGTGGTTGAAGCGGTTCTCGATGATGCGGGCGGACTTGACCGCGCCGTAGCGCTCGAACTCCTTGCGCAACTGGGCCTCGGTCATGTCGTAGCTCAGGTTGCCGACATAGATCTCGACGACGTCCGCGCCGCCCGCGGCGGCAGCGCGGGTGCGGCGCTTGCGCCAGTAGCGGCCGGCGCCGAGACCGGCGAGCAGGCCGGCGACGAATCCCGCCAGGCCCCACCAGGCCGGCATTTGATAGACGATCACTTCGCTCAGGGTCATGGAACGGGTCCTTTGCTTCTGGGTTGGGTTGGGTTGCGGCTGCCTCGCGCGCGCGCCTGGGAACGGCCACTACCGGTGCCGGCCGGCGGCGGGCGTCCGGACAGAACGGGTCCGGACGGCCGCCGCGTCAGCGCGTTTCGAGGAAACCCTCCAGCTTGCGCAGCCGCGTGGGGTGACGGAGCTTCCGCAGCGCCTTGGCCTCAATCTGGCGGATGCGTTCGCGCGTCACGTTGAACTGCTTCCCGACCTCCTCCAGGGTCCGCGAGTAGCCGTCGGTCAGGCCGAACCGGAAGTCCAGCACCTGCTTCTCGCGGTCTGTCAGGGTCGTCAGCACCTCCTGCAGCCGCTCCTTGAGCATGCTGTAGGCGGTCATCTCGGACGGATTCTCAGCCGTCTTGTCCTCGATGAAGTCGCCGAAGTGCGCGTCGTCGCCGTCGCCCACCGGGCTCTGCAGCGAGATGGGCTGCTGGGCCATGCGGTAGACGGCGCGTACGCGCTCGACCGGTATGTCCATCTCCTCGGCGGCCTCTTCCGGCGTCGGTTCCCGTCCGAGCTCCTGCACGAGCTTCTTCTGCACGCGCAGGAGCTTGTTGATCGTCTCGATCATGTGGACGGGAATGCGGATCGTGCGCGCCTGGTCGGCGATCGCGCGCGTGGCCGCCTGCCGGATCCACCAGGTGGCGTAGGTGCTGAACTTGTAGCCACGCCGGTATTCGAACTTCTCCACGGCCTTCATGAGGCCCGTGTTCCCCTCCTGGATCAGGTCGAGGAACGAGAGGCCGCGGTTCATGTACTTCTTGACGATGCTGATGACGAGCCGGAGGTTGGCCTCCACCATCTCGGTGCGGGCCTTCTGGCCGGCGCGCATCGCCTCGCGAAGGCTTTCAAAGGTCGCCAGGAACTCCTCGGCCGACAGGCCGAACCCCTGCTCCATCTCCCGGGAGCGGGCGTGGCCGTCGTGAAGCGCCTGGTCGCGGCGCTTGGTGGGCCGCTGCTTGAGCAGGCGGGCGCGCTGGTTGACCAGGTGGCGGTAGGGCTTGAAGATCTTCTCGTCGGCCTCGGCGCAGAGCGCTTCGACGATCTTCTGCTTGAGGCTGAGATCGCCGAACAGCTTGAGCAGTTCGGCGCGCGTCTTCTCGCGGAGCTGGAGGGCCTTCTTGCGCTGGCCGTCGTGCTTGGCCTTCCCCAGGGCCTGGCGCGCCCTGAGCATCTTCTCCCGCACGCCGCGCAGGGTGCGCTTGAGCTTGGGCAGGCCGGCCATGTAGGCGTCGCGGCTGTCGACGAACTTGTCGGTGACGACGCGGTCGAAGCGCTCGGAGCCGTTTTCGATCTTCTCGATCAGCTCCAGGTAGAGCCGCGGGGCGAAGGCGAACTGGTTGAAGCGCTCGCGCACCTTGACCTCGGAGGCCTCGATGCGCTTGCAGATCTCGACCTCCTGCTCGCGCGTCAGGAGCGGCACCTGCCCCATCTGGTGCAGGTACATGCGGATGGGGTCGTCGAAGAAGTCGAGGCGGCTGCCGCGGATGCGCTGCTCGTCCTGCTCGTGCTCGCTGCGGAACTTGTCCACGTCGGCGGCGTCGATGATCTCGATCTCCATGCCGCGCAGAATCGCGAGGTAGGACTCGATGTCGGTGTCCTTGATCACCGCCTCGGGCAGGTGCTCGTTGATGTCGTCGTAGGTGAGGTAGCCCTGGGTTTCGGCCAGGCGGATGAGCGTCTTCATGCGCTCGTTCCGCTCCTCGCGCTTGGCCTTCATGGCGGCGCGGTCGGCGTCCAGGGTGAGCACGGTCTCGACCGGTTCGAACTCCGCGGCCTGGGCCTCCTGCCCGGTCTCCTCGGGCAGATCCTCGGACTCCTCGGCGCTGGCGTAGGTTTCGTCGTGCTCGACGCCGATGTTCACCGGTTCGCCGGTCTCGAACGACTCGATGTCCTCGATGTCGGCCTCGGCGGCCAGGCCCTCGCGGTCGATCGCCGCGCCGTGGGCCGGGCGGCCGGGCCGCCCGCGGCGGGCCGCCTTGCCGGCGGGGGACGGGTGACTGGCGGCGGGGGACGGGTGACTGGCGGCGGGTGGCGGGTGACGGGCGGCGGGGGCCGGGTGCCGGGCGGCGGGCGGGGGGTG
>Ga0233425_10003796_pt1 | contig 26619 bp, 11 predicted proteins | sample Watercolumn_Towu_2_FD_181712 | JGI IMG/M metagenome (GOLD analysis project Ga0233425, IMG submission 181712) | Freshwater microbial communities from Lake Towuti, South Sulawesi, Indonesia - Watercolumn_Towuti2014_140_MG | ecosystem: Environmental > Aquatic > Freshwater > Lake | place...
GCAGCCCGGCGCGGTGATCAAGGGGAGGAGCTACTTTCAGAGCATTTTCGTGCGTGGCGGGTTGGTGGCGAAGGGGTTGACGGGGGCGCCGGTGGTGTTCACTTCCGAGGCGAACAGCGGCCCCGATGAGTGGGGCGGAATCGTGTTCGAGGATGGATCGCATGGGATCCTCGAACAGGCCGAGTTGCGGTATGGGGGTGGCGAATCCGCGGCGATGCTCGAGGTGAACGACACCGCCGAGGTGACCGTGCGCGACTGTCTATTCCGGCGGAGCGGCGAGGATGGCATCCGGGTACGGAGGGTCGAGGACCCCAACCGGATGCGGATCGAGTCCTGCCGATTCGAGCAGAACTCGGGCAACGGGATTGAGTGCAATGATGCCTCGCCGACGATCAGCGCGAGCCAGTTCGTGGCCAACGAGGGTGGGGCGATTTATCTGACGGGGAACAGTTACCCGGTCTTTGCCGGCGATCTCGTGGCGGACCGCGACGGTATCTGGCTGCGCGGCGCCACGCTGACGCGAAGCGGGACCCGGGAATATGCCGGCATTCCGTACATTCTGGATGGCGACGTCACCGTTTCGGCGGGAGTGCGGTTGGTGATCGAGCCAGGGGTGATCGTGAAGGTGGACTCTTATTTCAACAGCATCGTTGTGGACGGGCAGATGGACATCCAGGGCGCGGCGGAGGCGCCCGTGGTGTTCACGTCCCTGACGGATGACAGTGTGGGCGGGGACACGAACGCGGACGGTGGAGCGACAACGCCCGCGGGGGATGAGTGGGGGGGAGTGTATTTCAACGCCGGGTCAACGGGGACGGTCGAGCATGCGGAGTTCCGGTACGGGGGCGGGGAGAGCGCGGGAATGATCGAGATCAACAACGCGGACCAGGTTGAGGTCCGCAACACGGTCTTACGGCGCAGCGGCGAGGATGGGATTCGGGTGCGGAAAGGCGCGGACCCAGCGCGGGTACGCATCGAGGGGTGCTGGTTCGACGCGAATGCGGACGACGCCATCGAGTGCAATGACAGCTCGCCGGCGATCTTCGCGAGCCGGTTTACCAAGAACGAAGGAGGACCGATCTATCTGACGGGCACAAGTTTTCCCTCGTTTCGCGGCGATTTGCAGGCGGACTGGGGGGGCATCCTGATGGCGGCGGTCACACTGAGCGCTGGGGGCACGCGCGAGTTTGCGGGCATCCCATACGTGCTCGGCGGAGACCAGGTTGTGCCAGCCGGCGTGCGGGTGGTGATCGAGCCGGGCGTCATTGTGAAGGGGAACTCCTATTTCCATAGCCTGTTCGTTGATGGGGTGCTGGAGTTGACGGGAACGAGCGAGGCTCCGATCATTTTCACGGCGTGGGCGGACGACAGTGCCGGGGGAGACACCAACGGGGATGGCGAGACGACCAAGCCCAAGCCGGATGCCTGGGGTGGGATTGTCTTCAATGCTGGTTCGACCGGGTTGGTCGAGCACGCCGAGTTCCGGTATGGCGGGGGGGAGAGCGCCGGGATGATCGAGGTCAATAATGCCGCAGAGGTAACGATCCTGAGCAGCGTTTTCCGACGGAGTGGCGAGGACGGCATTCGAGTGCGAAACGTGGCCGACCCCGCCCGGGTGCGGATCGTGGGAAGCGTGTTCGAGGCGAACGCGGATGACGGGATCGAGTGCAACGACGGGTCGCCGACGGTTTCGGGTGGCAGCTTCAGCGGCAACCGCACATCGATGCACCTGACGGGAACGAGTTATCCGCAGTGCGACGGTGGCGCCAGCACGGGTATCGAGGGAGTGTGGTTGAATGGGACCACGCTGCAGCGGGATGGGCACTGGCAGGCGTTGGGGGTGCCCTACGTGCTGGATGGGGACGTGGTGGTGCCGGCGGGCGTGACGCTAACCATCGACCCCGGAGTGACGATCAAAGGCCGGTACTACTTCAACAGCGTGATCGTGGAGGGCAACCTGCAGATCGCCGGGCTGACGAACCGGCCGGTGGTGTGGACCTCGATCCAGGACGACGCCGCCGGTGGTGACACCAACCGCGATGGGGCCGAGTCCAAACCTGAGGGGAACCAGTGGGGTGGGCTCCTGTTCCAACCGGGCTCGACTGGGGCCGTCGCCCATGCGGAGTTCCGGTATGGCGGTGGCGAACTGGCCGGGATGATCGAAGCGGATCAACCGGCGCAACTTACCCTGGACGACGTTCGTCTCCAACATAGTGGTGAGGACGGCATCCGACTCCGCAATGTGACCGACCCGGCTCAGGTCCTGCTGCGGGACTGCCGATTCGAGAACAACGCCGACGATGGCGTCGAGTGCAACGACGCTTCGCCCACGGTGCGTTCCTGCGGCTTCACGGGCCACGGAGCGGCGGCGATCCGGCTTACCCGGACATCCTATCCGGTTTTCGACGGCAGCCTGATGACGGCTGGGGAAGGGATTTGGCTCAACCCGACCACGTTGTCGCGAAGCGGTGCGTTTCGGTACGCGGGGATTCCTTATGTGCTGGACGGCGACTTGGTGATCCCGGAGGGGGTCCGGCTGGCGATCGAAGCCGGGGTGATCATCAAAGGGACCTACTACTTCAATTCGATCAGCGTGTCTGGCCAACTCGACATCCTTGGCACTGAGAGCCAACCGGTGTGGTTGACGGCCTACGCGGATGATGTTGGAGGTGACACCAACCGCGACGCTGGTGAGCAAGAGCCGGCGAGGGACGCCTGGGGCGGCATCGTGTTCCAGAACGGATCGTCGGGCAGCCTGCGCCATGTCAACCTGCGCTACGGCGGTGGCGAAACCACCGCCCTGCTCGAGATCCGAAGCGCTCCGGTAGTGGTCGAGCGTTGCTCGTTCCGCAACAGTGGCCAGGATGGCGTCCGGGTTGTCGAGTACGACCTGGCCGGGGAGCCGCTGCCAATCCACCTCTGCACGGTGGCGGGCAACAGCCGGTACGGCATCAGCAACGCGACAACCAAAGACGTGGATGCGACCGGGAACTGGTGGGGGTCCGCCTCCGGCCCCTTTCACCCGACCAAGAATCCGGCGGGTACAGGCAACGAAGTGACGGCCCACGTGCTGTTCGATCCGGTCCTCGCGACGCCCCCAGGGGATTCGGCGCTGTGGCCTCGGATCACCGTTCACCCGAAGGATCAAGGTGTGCCGGCGGGCTCGAGCGTTACGCTCGAGGTGGTCGCGGAGGGTCCCGGCACTCTTGTGTACCAATGGTTTCTCGAGGACCAGCCGGTGAACGGGGCCACGCTCGACCGCCTGCTGATCTCACCCGCCACGCTCGAGCGGGCAGGCACCTACGCGGTGAGGGTCAGCAACGAGCACGGCTCGGTTTGGAGTGACCCGGCGGAGTTGGAGATCACCGGGGGCGTGGAGCGGGACTCGAATTGGAGCGCCAGGAGCAAAGTCCTCTACAACAGCGCCGAAGCGGAGATCCTGGTTCGCACCGGCGACATCGACAACCTGGGATTTGGATGGCCGGCGGGTTTTGATCCCTTCACGGGCGCCAGCACTCCGGTGCATCTCTACCCGTGGCTGGTGGATCCGGCAGACCCGGAAGGGACCGACCGGATCATGGTGGGGACCAGCTTTGTGGGGCCGCCTTCGGCGGGGAGCGACGGGTACACGCGCCAGACGTCGCGTCCGGGCAACCAGGTCGCTCCCGTGACCCTGGTCTTCGATCCAAAAGGGGTGGTCGTGCGGACCGCGGTGCTGCAGCTCTTTGTCGATGACGTCCAGCCGTTGAGCTTTGGCTCGCGATACACGGTGAAGTTGGACGGCCGGAGCGCGCCGGAGATGGCCGCGGCGCTGAATCAACTCAACCAGACTGGACCGATTGGCAAGCTTATGACTTTCCTCCTGCCGAGCGACACCCTCGACCTGCTGCAGGACGGCAGGCTCGAGGTATTGATCGACGATCTGACCAGCGGGGTCGGTGACGGCTTTGCCATTGACTTTGCCCGGCTGCTGATCAACCCGGCGCCCTTCGAGCACGTCGGAAAGGTCCAGGGGCGCGTCACGGATGCGCGGACCGGCGGCCCGCTCGAGTCGGCCTTGGTTTCGGTGGGCGGCTTGATGTCCACTAACACGGACGCTGGCGGTGGCTACGTGCTGGCCGGCCTTCCCGCGGGCCTCACCGTCGTCCAGGTGACCAAGCCGGGGTACCTCACGGCCCGACGATCCACGGATGTGGTCGCGGGCCAGTCCGCCACGCTGGACTTCTCCTTGGTTGCCGCGGAGCCCATCCGCATTACCGGCATCCGTGTCGAGGTGGATCAGATCGCCTTGACGTGGGAAGGCGGCGAGGGACCGTTCCTGGTTTGGCGCGCATCCGCGCTGGACGCCGGATCATGGTCCACCACCCTCGAGACGAGCACCCGTGCGGCAGTGCTCCCTGTGGACAATCAGGCGGCCTTCTTCCGCATTCAGCAGAAGCCTTGACTGGGGACAAGCCGAAGCGCCCCGGGATCGTCCGGATCGACCAACCTACGGTTGGCCGAGTCGGACGGCGCGATAGAAGCGCTGCCCTTTGGCGGGCGTCAAGGCGTCTTGGAACCTGGCGGTCGCGCCGGTGGCCTGGGTTCGGCTCACTTCCTCCCAAGCGGTCAGCGATTCGGAGGCTTCCAAGGCGTAGGTCCTGCCAGGGTCCAGCCCCTCCAGCGTGAGTTGTAACTGGCCAGCGGCATCCGGCACGGATATTCCCAGGCGCAGCGCCGTCAGGAACGCGGGACCGCCGATGTCCTGGATGATGCCGTTGGCCAGCAGGTCATCGTCGCCTTTCGCCCCGTCCATCAGATGCAGGATGATTTTCTCCTGGAGCAGTTGAGCGCCCACCTGGCCGTCGAACAGCCACTCATACCAGTGCGGGTTGGCATCATCAGGCGTGGGCCCAAACTTGAGATACGTGTTCACCGTGGTGCCTGTGGGCAGGAAGATCGTGACGATGGTGCGTCCGCCGCGCTCGACGTGACCGCGCACGTCGAGCACACCCACCGGAAACACCGCTTTCTTCGGAGGGGGATTCGAGTCCGTTTGTTTCGGTGGGGCCTTCGAGCGGAACGTCTCGAACACGCTATTGGGGCCCAACTCGACCACCAACAGTTCGCTGGAAGCCGGTGGGGTCTTCTCCGGCGGGACCGACGAGATGGTGAAAACATTGGCCTGGAGCGCGTCGGGCGTTCCATCGTGGTTGCCGTCCCCGTTGTTGGGGCCGAGGAGTTCATCGGTGTCAGCCTCCAGGTCGCCATCCGAATCCAACTCGGCGCGGATCGGCGGGGAGAGCTCCGAGGTGTTCCCGGCGATGTCGGTCAACGCGGCGCGAAAAGTCTGGCCCTCGACCGCGGAGACAAAGAAGCGCAGACGGACCCGGTCTGCGCCCGCACGGGCCTCGATGACATTCACAACGTCCACTGGGATCACGCTCACACTATCGAGACTCTGGTCCTCGTAGAGATCCAACCGGTACACTCCAGGCCGCAGGGGCGTTGTGTCCAGCAGCCCGGTTGCGGCCCCGGCCGGGTTGCGGAGTATCCGCAGTGCGGGGCTGTTTTGCAGGCCATTTGGGCCGTCGTCCAGGTCGCCCACGTCATTCCGGGTCGGGCCATCATCATTCAGGTCGATGGGCATCCCGGCATTGTCTCGGATGCTATTTTGGAGAAGGGAATTCGCGAAACCCGACCGCACGATAATCCCGCTTTGGTTACCCGTGATGCGGTTCTGCTCGATGGCTGTCTCATCAGCCCCCGCAAGGAGGATGCCGGGCCCAGCGTTGCCGATCAACTCGCGGTGCGGCCCACGCGGTTCCGTGCCGATCTCGTTGTTCACGATCCGATTGCCGACCGCCTCGAAAAGGGCAATGCCCGGTCCGCCGTTGCCACTGATGACGTTGGCGAGCCCTGGGGCCAGGTCTCCGATCGTGTTCAGCCGGGCGCCGCGCAGGACGATGCCTCCCGTGCCGTTGGGGAGACTGACTGCCTCACTGCTGGCTCGATCAGACACCAAGCCGATCCGAGTGTTGACGACCACGTTCTCGCGCGTCGCCGTCCCTTCGAGACTCAGGCCCTCGAGCTCATTGCCTCCGATCAGGTTCCCCTCGATCAGGTTGCCGGGACTGTCGCGAAGGCGTACGCCGCGCCCGCCGTTTGGCGCCGAATGGAATGAAGACGGCTCCCCCAAGAGGTCCCCGACTAAACCAATGCGGCAGCTCACCAGGCCGTTTTGGGAGCCGCGCTCGAACACGACCCCATCGAACCCGTTGCCGGCGATGGTCGCCGACTCCACCACATTGCGGGAGCCGTCCCGGATGACCAGCCCATTCCCGCCATTCGGGATCACCCTTGGTTGTCCGCCGAGGTCCACAGCGTTCCCGACCGCGATGAAGACCAGCCGGTTTGTGACCGAGGCCTCTCCCTCGATGAGCAGCCCCTCCTCGCGGTTGCCGGCAGCCACGACGTTCCCCACCGAGTTGCTGGGACTGTTCACGATCCAAAGCCCTTTCCCGTTCGGGAGAACGTGCTCCGCATCCCAACTGACGCCGAGCCAGACCGTTCCCGGCAGGGCGCCGATCTCGTTCCCTCCTCCTCCGGCGACCTCGATGCCCGCTGTGGTGAACCCACCCACCGCCAGGCTACGGACTTTCGCGCCGTGGCAGCGAAGTTCCAGCCCGACCGCCAACGAGCCGGGGACCGCCGGCTGGACCAGCAGCGTCTCCACACCTGCTTGGTGCGGGAGCTGCGAAGCCGTTGGACCTAGGCTCCCGTCGAGCTCGATGGGCGCCGTAACCGGGGGCAAGGCCGTGCGCAGACCGATCGCCCCGCCGGTCTGGGCCAGCGCTGGGTCCGCGGTAATCCGGACCCGCCGGTCTAGACGGTTCGCCGCGGCGAGCGCCGAGCGTAACGTCACGGCTGGAGCCCCGCTCGGGAGGAGCGATCCCGCGCTTGGGTTCTCGGGTGAGCCGGGGAATGTGAGGTCCGAGTCCTCGAGAGTCGTCACGACGAACTCATTGAATGCTTGGGACGCTTCCGACGTGTTCCCCTCCGCGTCCGTCGCCGTGGCGGTGATCGCACCCAGGATCGGACGTTCCGCCTCGAAGCTGAAGCTGACCACCCCAGCCCGTGCATTCACGTTGGTGAGGGCGCCAATGAACTCGTCCCCACGTCCCAGGAGGAACGGACCGCGACCGGGGAGATCGAGCTTCTCCAGCAGGTTGTTCACGAAGAAATCGATGCGCCATGGGCCGGGCCGGGTGCTCCCCACGATCACCTGTCCCTCCACGACCCGGCGGTTGGCGGAGAGGTGTTCGATCACCGGAGCGGGAGTCAGCCGGTTCGGCCCGAACTGGCTATTGGCCTCGTTGAACGTGATTCCGTCACCCAAGAGGTCGATCGGGATCGAAGGCATGTCCCCTTCGGACAGCCCGGTGAGGTACGTGTTGCGGAGGATCAGGTTGCGATTCCCGTCGTGGATCATCACGCCCCTGGCAGCTCTGATCCGGTTGCCCTGGCCGGGCTCGGGGCCGCCAATGAGGTTGCCACTGGCGCGGTCATCAACTTCCACGCCGATGGTGTCGGCGGGGCGGGCGCTCCCCGCTCCGTCGAAGATGCCGTTCTGGACGACGTTACTCACCGCGCCGCCGCCACTGATCCGTACGCCCGACCGCAGAAACTGGAACCGGTTCTCCAGGCCGGTCGAGGCGCCCGGATCAGCCAGCCCGATCACGTTCTCGGCGGCGTCCTGGATCTCCAGTGCGTGCGCTTCCGAGGGATTATCGAAGCTCGCATTAAACACCAGGTTGCTACGGCTGGCATTGCCTCGAATCACCAGCCCACGGGCGAACTCGTTCCGCCCCTCCGGCTCCGCGGCCCCAAGCGTATTGTTTGGGGAATCGCGCACCACGACGGGACATCCGAACACGCAGCCCGACACGCGGTTTGCACCGCCGCCAGGACCCAGGCTGACTTGGGGACCGAAGCCCTCGCTGGTTGTTCCGAACTGGAGGTCTTTCAAGACACAGTCTCCCGAGCGGAGTTCCAGGAAGTTGCCCAACATAAGGTCCGGCGCGCGGATGATCGTACCCCGCTTCGAGGCCGCCACGATGGTGACCGGGCCGGTGATCGGGGGCAGCGGCGAGAGGAGATGGATTTCGCCACCAAGCGCATCGAGGGCGAAGTCGTCGATCAGAATGGTGTCGCGGCCCGGCTTCGCATTCGCGAACTCGATGGCCGCCCGCAACGTCGTTTGCAGGCCGGGCTTGGTCAGATCGGCATCCGCGACGTTGTCGGTCGGGCTGGCGTCGGGCCGGTCGCCCGGGTCGTTCACCAGGATGGGGCCGAAGGCCTTGCTGAACTCGGAGGTGTTGCCTGCATCGTCCCGGGCCAGGGCGGTCACGAACTGGGTGAAGTCTGCAGGCAACGGAAAGCTGACCTCGAGGACTCCGTTGGCGGCGGTTCTGCCGAAGCGCTCCCCGAGAAATACCTCGCCCTCCCCGTTACCAGATGGGTCGGGCATCCGGCTCGCATAGAATTCCACTGTCAGAACCGTATCGGGCGCATGGGACGCGGTGACCACCACATTGCTGAGGCTGCTTCGCAGCGGGTCGATCACCGGGAAATCGATCCCCCTATTGGGGGCGAACTCGTCCAAGCGGCCGTCGTTTGCCGAGACCCCGTTGCCGCCCAGGTCGATCCCGAGCTTGCCGTTGGCGAAGATCCGGTTCTGGCTTAAATTCTGCGGGTCCTGTCCCAGCACGGTGATGCCGTTGAGCCGGTTCGACGCGATAAGATTGCCGGCGACCAGGTTCCCGTGCCCTGGATCGACGCCGAAGCCGATGTGCACCCCCGAACCGTTGTTGCCCAGGATCAGATTGCCCGTGCCGGGAAGAAATCCACCGAGAGTGTGGTCGCGACCCTGAAGCAGGACGCCATGCAGGCCATTCCCGAGGGTCAGGTTCGATCCCCAATCGGTGCCGAATCGACAGCCTTGAATGGTGTTGGCCGCGCTGCTGCCAACGGTCTCCAATCCGCTCCCCGGGAAGCGGACGAACGCCAACCCTCTGACGACGCAAAAGCTGGCCCCCAAGGACAGGCCGCTGACTCCGGGCCCAGCGTTGACCCCGTCCAGAACCACTCCGCCAGCGTCCGTCGTCGCATCAATGACCACCGTTTGGCCGACGAACGGCAATGCGCTCCTGGGACGGATCACGTGCGGTCCCGGGCCGGGGAGGTTGAACGTGATAAGGTGTGGTCCCCTCCTCAGCGCCGCGTTCTGCAAGGCGCAACGCAAGGTGATCTGCTCGCCGGGCGTGGCCAGGTCCACGTCCGGGATGCCGTCCGCCAGATTCGGATCGGCCTCGTCCCCCGTCGAGTTCACGACCAGAGGCACGGTGCCCGGCAACGGCAACTCATCCCGCACCAGGTTCAGGAAAACAAACGGGACATCCACGAAGCCGTCGAGGTTGTCGTCGGGACCTCCGTGATCAAGCCACGAGTTCCCGCCAATCGTGGGCCCGCCCAGGACGTTGGGACCGGGCAGCCGCGGCTGAAAGAACGTGTTGGTGCCCACGTTAGCCGCCACCGCCGAAACGCTGGGGGTGCCGCGGAACTGGTTGTCGAAGATGAGGTTGTCGAACGTGGTGATGGTTGGGGATGGGTTGAACTGGTCAAAGCCGCCAAGGTTCAAGCCATGTGGCCCGGTGATCCGATTGGCGTGGACACGGTTGTCATGGGCGTAATGGAGCGAAATGCCGGCTGCATACCCGGTGATCGTGTTCGAGGCGATCACGTTGTTCCGGCAGGGCCCAATAGCGAATGCGTTCCTATTGGCCCCCAGCTGGATGCCGCACTGGCGCCCGCTCGAGCCACCCGAGGTTCGCACGCTCACCAACCGGTTGCCGAGGACCTGGCATGAGGCGGCGGCGTCCAGATTGATCCCATCGACTTCCGAACTCCGGAACTCGTTACCCGACACCGAGACCGCTTCGACGTCCATCAGGTCCAGTTCCGCCACCGAGGTGTTCCCCTCGATCTGGTGCAGGAGCCCGACGTCCGGAGCGGCCGGTGAGCGCAGGCCGGAAACGGCGATCAGGAAGGCGGACGCGTCCCCGGAGAGGTTGCCTTGCACGACCACCTGGCTGGCGTGGCCACCGCCAATGACCAAAAGACCCTGGGACACCAAGTCGCCAGCCGCGCTGTGGAAGCGGTTCGAGATCACTCCCACAACCGCCGCATCACTAGCTGGCACCATGGTCAGGCTTCCCAACGCGTTGTTGATCGCCAGGATCGCCCCTTTGCCGCCTAGCAACAGAGCTGTCCGCGGCAGGACCAGGTCCTCCAGCAGAAAGGGAGTCGGGAGATCGGACAAAGACAAGCTGGAACCATTTACGGCGTTTTCTTCGCGGTTCCTCTCGAATACCAAAGGCCCTGCATGGACCAACGTGAGACCATCCACAACGCAGTCGGCGATCCGAAGCTCGCCAGCAAGCTCGGCCGGGCGTTGTTCCGTGACCCGTGTGCTGACTAACCGGCACGAGTCCAATGCAAGCGTCCCAAACCGGTGGATTGTCGAGCCCTGGAACGTGGTGGACACCGCCGCGAACGAACCGGTGGGATCGATCTGGATGGCACATTCGGTCAGGCGCGCTTGCGCCTCGGCGGAGAAATTGCCCTGCACCACCATCACGATCCCTGTGCCGCCGGCTCCTTGGATGGCCAGGGCTGAGCTGGCGCCGACGGTTATCCTGCTGTCATTGAGTGAGCCCCTAAGCGTGGCGCCCGCGGTGGCTTGCAAGGTCACATTGTCGCCGAGTGTCAGGAAACCCATCAAGCGAGGCTGACCCCAGCTCGCCGAATGCCGCAGCGTGCCCCGGGTCCGGCTGGTGTCCGCCTCGACTCGAATCGTGGTGAGGATCTGCTCGCCGGACATCTCCCGGAACTCGTAGGTGTAATGCGTATCCGGCTGAACGTCGGAATCACGGAACAAGGTGCCCTCGGGAGCCTCAACCCGCGTCAGGGCGCCGGGCCCAGGCGTGCGCACAACCACCACGCTCCCCGCAACCGCGCAATCGCCCACCGTCACGATCGAGGCCCGCAGCGTGACTTCGTCCCGGTCTTCGTAGTCCACTCGGCCGCTGAGCAGATGCTCACAGGGTCCCGAGCCGGCATTGGCCGCGACCTGGGCCAGCCAACCTGCCACAACGAGGCCGGTGACCGACAACCCGATGGCTGGTCCGACGCGCCAGGCCGGGAGGATTGGTCGCGATCGCGTATCGTTGAGCGTGCGCGCAGAAGTCATCATGGAACGGAGTAGGCGCGCACAAGGTTCGAGCATGGAGTCGATTAGCACACGACATGACCGAGAGCAAGCAATACCGTCGAAACAGCCAAACCGTGGAAACACCAACTCCGATCCCAGCCGTGCTCAGTCCAGGCCCCGCCCTCGACGCTTGCTTCCCCGGCCGCAAGCCGCATGATTCTCCTATGAAGAGTCTCCAAGTCCTCGTCACCCTCACCTGCTGCCTCGTCGTGGCTCAAACCCCCGCGCGCTCGGCCGTCTCACGCTGGAATGTGGCCGAAGCCGGGGCTTCGGCCGATGGGACGGCGGACACCACCGCTATCTTCCAGCGGCTCCTGGATGAAGCCGGGAACGCGGGCGGCGGGGTCGTCGAAGCGCCCGCCGGGCGGTACCGTGTCAATGGCCACTTGGTCGTGCCCGCGAACGTGACCTTGCAAGGGATCTTCCGCGTGCCACCCACGCTTGCGGGGAAGCCGATCGAGGGGTTGACGGGCTCGGTGCTGCTGGCCTACGAAGGGCGCGGGAACCAGGAAGGGCCGCCGTTCATTCGGTTGGCGGGCCACAACGCCGCCATCGCCGGCCTGGTCATCGCCTATCCGGAGTGGAAACAGAGCGATGTTCCGCCCGTGCCGTATCCGCCCTGCATTGCGTCCCAGGACACCGAGAACGTGGGCGTGAGTGAATGCTGCCTGCTCAATCCGTACGAGGGCATTCATTTTGTGCGTGCCCACCGGCACCTGATCCGGAATGTCACCGGCTACCCGATCCGCCGCGGCATCTTCGTGGACGAGTGCTACGACATCGGGCATATCGAGAACGTCCATTTCTGGCCCTTCGGCGTCTCGTACGAGCCGAAGAACCCGTACTGCCAGTGGATCAACACCGAGGGTGTGGCCTTCGAGTTGGCCCGCACAGACTGGCATTACGTCTTCAACACCTTCTGTTTCGGCTATGGTGTGGGCTACAAGTTCTCGAAGTCCAAGACCGGCAGCACCAACGGCAACTTTCTGGGCCTGGGCGCCGATTCCTGCCAGCGGGCGGTCGTGGTCGAGCAGGCGCAGCCGCCCGGACTGCTCATCTCGAACGGCGAATTCGTCGGACGCTGGAGCAGCACCGATGCGGTGTGCGTCGAGATTGCACCCGGGGTCGAGGGCAAGGTCAGCCTGGTGAACTGTTCGTTTTGGGGACCGATCGACCGGTGCGTCTGGATGCGCAGCGCGGAGGGACAGTTCACGGCCGACGCCTGTCATTTCGTGCATTGGGATAACCGCGGCGCGGGTTCGCCCGCTCTCCAACTGGATGCGGGCCGCGCCATCGTTCAGGCCTGCACCTTCGGCCAGGAGAATCTCCATGTCAGTGTCGGCTCGAACGTCGTCTCGGCGATTCTTACGGCAAACCAGGCGGTGGGCGGTTTCCGGGTTGAGAACCTCGCGGGCGCCCGCGCCCAGTCGGGCCTCAACGAACCCGACCCGATTGTGTGGGATCGCGCGGCTCGGGAGCACTACCGACTCGAGATCGGCGCGCCGGGGGATGGCCGTTACCTGCAAAACTGGCACGGCGCCGAGCGCGTGGGACGCCCCATGCGCTGGTCCACGCCGACGGCAAGGCTCCTGCTTCCAGTCGTTCCCGGCAAGACCTATGCGTTCGAACTCGAGTGCAACGTGCCCCCGAAGGCGATCTCGCCCGAGGCCGGGCTCTACGTTGACGACCGGAAACTGGCCGGGTTGGAGGTCAGTGAGGGCCGGTTGGTCGCGGCGCTTCCGCCTTCATCCGGGGACCGAGTCAGGCTCGAGCTCCGTTGCCAGGGATGGGTGCCGCAAAAGGAAATCCCCGGTTCATCGGACCCCCGCACCCTCGGCGTCCAGTGCTTCACTCTCACCCTGCGGGGCCCGGGGGCAGGGACGAAGGTTTTCAACGCGAACACCGGCCAATGGCTCGACCCGAACTCCTCCAGGCCGAATTAGCCGGAGTCATGCTTGAAGTAAGCGCCTGCTTGACCCGGCTCGATGCCCTTGATTTACTTAGCTCCATGCCGCACGCCCTCGCCGTCCAAACACAACGACCATCATGAAAAGGCACGCCCTCGGAGTTTTCCTCGCCTCACTCGCCCTGTTCGTCTGGGGTGCCGTGTTCTGGATGAGTCCGCTGCCCTACGGGTTGTTCGGCAAGACAGCCGATGATGGCGCGGCTGGGCAGGCGCTGCTCCGGCATTTCCCGGACAGCGCGACCTACGTGCTGCCGGGAATGTACAATCCCCCGGATCGGCTCGAGGCGCTGACGAAGGCCGGGCCGATCGCGACGGTGCATATCCGGCGCGCGGGCTCTGACACGATGTCGCCGGCCACGCTGGGGTTGGGATTTATGCACGAGCTGGCGGTGGTGACGCTGCTAGCCATCCTATTGCATCGCGTGCGCGAGTCGCTGCCCGTGTATCGGTCCCGGGTGAAATTCGTGACCGCCGCCGGGGTTGCGTCCGCCGCCTTTGGGAACCTCGCGATGCCCATCTGGTGGCAGCATCCGTGGCCCTTCTACCTGATCAACTCGGTCTATGAAGTGGTGGCGTGGTTCCTCGTGGGCCTGGTGCTCGCGCGCTTCATCCGGCCGGTCGTACCGTAGGCTGCGGGCTCCAGGATGGTATCTTTGCAGGATACCTCGACCCACGGCCTACTTGCTGCCCGTGGCGGGAGCCGTCCCCGGTGGGGAGGATGACGGGCCTGCGGGCTGCGATGCACCTGCCTCGATCTGCACAACCTCGAGGGTGTGAACCACCGGTTTGCGGAGCTTCTTGATCTTGCCTTCCCACTCGACCACGGCCGGGTCTGCGTCGGGGCTGGCGGCCGCGTTTGGCTCCGAGCTCGAGGCGGCCTCCGCCGGCTTGTCCCTGCGCTTGCAGGCCGCGCGGTAGGCCTCGTTCTTCTTGACGATGGCTTGGCGGAGCTGCTCCGCCTGCTCCCATTGCGGCCCCTGGGCGATGACCTCGAACCGCGCCCATTCTGTGTCCGTGCCCACGAACACCTGTTTGTCATCCACTTTGTAGGCGTAGCGACCCGGCTTGAAGGCCGGGATTTGGATGTAGCAGTGGGGCTTGGCCGAAGGATCGAGTTCGACATAGCCGGCTGGATTGGGGGTCGGCAGGCGGTCTTCCAGCGTCACCGCCACAACATTCGTGTCGGTGCGCCGGTGCTCGATGAACCGGACACCGAAGCCCTGCTCACGGAAGCTGTTGTCGGGCCGGAGGCCGAAGCGCCAGGTGTTCGGCGGCCACCGGAAGTCACGTTCCATCAAGAACGTGACCCGCCAGCAGCCGTAAGGCGTGAGCCGCGGTCCCGGTTCGGTCAGAGGCGGAAGCTTCGTCTTGGTGGCCTCGGCGCGCCGCTGGGCATTGGCGGCATCCTGGCGTGTGAACTCGAATACGTCGATGAGGTCGGCGGTGTGGTTGGTGGCCAGTTCTCTGATGGCCTGGGCGTAGATCGAGGGTTTCTGGTTGAGCTGGTTCGTCTCCGCGCCCGGCCCGGCCGCCCCCGCTGGGGCCACCGGCGTGAGCAGCACGAACCGGGGCTGATTGGTGCTCAACGCCTTGATCCCATCCAGGAGCCTGATGTAGTTGGTCTTGAAACTCGCCAGGCCCTCTTCGCCTCCCGCCGAAGCGCCGGCGCCGTAGCCGACCACCACCATGTTGGGCTTGAGCCCGCCGATGCGCGTCAACAGCGGTGGGAGCCACTTCGCCGGCTCGTTGGTGGTCGACGGCGCCGCCGCCAACGGAGTGTCAGCCTCGCCGCTGAGGTTGCGGAACGTGATGTTTCGGTCGGGATATTGCGATGTCATCCGCGTCTCGAGGAATCCATGGGCTGCCTCCTGCTCGAGCAGGCCGTCGCCCAGGAACAGGACGCGATCGCCTTCCCGCAACTCGAACGGAGGCCTGCGCGGGCCGAGCGTTCGCCGGGAGGAATTGGGGCGCACGACCATGCCTGTCGAGCCGTCGGGGAGCACCGTCGGAACGATCGACCCGGGAGGTCCCGGCTTAATCCCGCCTGGTCTGGTCTGGGCCGAAGGAGCCGGCGCCAGTGGTTGAAACAAGGCGTCCACGGGATCGGGTTGATTCTGGCCCGAGGCCGGCATGAGCAGGCCCTGTGCGGCCAGTAGCCCTGCAAAAAGTGTCGCGAGTTTCATACGAATGGCGCGCATTCAAGCCGCGAATCCCTGTCGGACGCAAGCAGGAATCAGCCGTGGGGTTCTGCGCGGAACCTACCCACCCACCCCGCGAGGAGTTGCAGTATCTGGGCATCCCGAAGGGAGCCCATCTTCAAGCCCGGGGTTGCGAGGAACGAGCTACCCCGGGTGACCAGCGCAATCTGCTCGACCTACCCCGCCAGGGGTTGCGGCGCCGCACGGTTGCACCGACGGAGGATCAACCACAGAGAACACAAAGACTTGGACGGCGACGTCCTCTCCAGACGCATTGCATACAGCGCCGCGCACCACGATACAGCCGTCAATGTGACTGGAATCCATGCTCGACTCGTCTTCACCATAACCACTGAAAAGGGGGGTTGGCGGTGTTCACCCCGAGACCGGCGCCGTGCGAACACTGCGGTCGTCCCCCAGCGCGGATCGGCGAGAAAACCAGAGAGAAGTTGGATCGATCCATTGGCAAGACATCCCGTCAAGGGCCACCTTCTACTGGGGGCTGGGGTGTGGCTATGCGCCGACGAAGGGTCTCTGCCCGGAGCTTCATCTGGCTGTCTTCGAAGGCAGCCCACTCCTCGTCCGGTATTTGTCTCCAGTGGCCCGTGACAAATCCTACCGCTCGGCCTGGCAGTCGCCTTCCGTCAAACGTCACGCCGCTTCGTCTTTCCCAGACGAGGGCGAGGTTCTCGTCGTCGTCCTCCCGATAGCCTGGCCAGTAAACCCACGAAGTCAAAGAAGAGTCCATGGCTCGCCCCTGTTTTAGTGCTCGCTTGAGGGTTTTCACATCGCCCGTAAGCCCAGCCAACAAGTCTGCTGCTCCTGGTTCAAATGCATACAACTCCGACAGTGCCGCAAATGAATTAGTGGTGTTCTGCCCCGGAAACCAACCGTCATGCTCTCCTGCGAAGAGCCGCAGCTCAAGCACGAAGCAAGGAAGCGCAGCGGAACGAACACCGTAGGGGTAAAGATATGATTTCGTGCCAATGTAGGCAAAGCACAGGCCAGCGATGATACTCAGAAGCACTCTAATCGACATCGGTGGGTATTTCATCTCTCGCGGCATCCAACTCAACCTCAGGCCACGTCAAGCCCGTTCTCGACAGTGTCGGTTCTGGTCGTACGCGAGCCGATGCTGCCCGGTGGCATCCTTGACAACCCGATCCAGGCCCGCGCGGTGGTAGGTGGCGTAAGTTCCGTTCGTGTGGAGAACATCGACGGTGCCATCCGAGTAGTCAAGCGTACCCAAGTCCCCGAGGTCCTCGGCGTCCGGATGACCTCTTGTTTCGGGGGTTTCTTCTTCTGATGTCACGCGGCCAAAGACACGTGGCGCCGTGGAAGGGCGTTGACTCTCGGAGCGCGGACATTCTTGTCGACATTCTTGTCCGCCTTGGTGGATGGGGCCGCGTTGGAGCGGACAGGAATGTCCGCGCTCCGACGCGCGCTCCCGTCCACGCACCTCGAGGTCTGCTGCCTCGGAACCCTGGTCTGTAAACACTATCCGTTCAGGCTCGGCGGCGGGAATCCGCCTCCAGACCCTCATCTTGTCACTCATAACTCATAACTCGTAACCAGCCACAGCCCCTCATGGACAGTCCCGATCGCTCTTGCTAGGGTGCCGCCGCGTATGCCCGAGCCCGAGATCAAGACCACGGTCGTTGGGAGCTATCCCATCCCCTGCTGGCTGGCCGCGCTGCCCTCGACGCCAAACCTGCGGGACGCGCTGATGGTGGTGCTCAAGACCCAGGAATTGGCCGGGCTGGACGTGATCTCGGACGGCGAGTTGTCGCGGTTCGATGTGAATCACCCGGAAACCAATGGGATGATCGAGTACTTCGTTCGCCCACTGGGGGGAGTCGATTCGGCGATTACGCGCGCCGACCTGGCCGAGTTCCAGCGGCAAACGCGCCTTGCCTTCCGGACGCGCCCCGCCGGGGTGGTACGCGGCGCGATCAACGAGGGCACGCTGAACCTCCCGGGCGCCTGGGCCTTCGCGCGGGGCCTCACTCGCTCGCCGCTCAAATTCACGCTGACCTCCCCCTACATGCTCGCCAAGACCCTGTTGGACCAGCATTACCGCGACGTGCGCGCCCTGGCGATGGACCTGGCGGCCGTGCTGCGGGCGCAAGTGGCCGAGATCGACGCCACGGTCGTGCAGGTGGACGAAGCGCACTTGACCGGCCACCCGGAGGACGCCGGCTGGGCGCATGAACCAATCAACGCCGTGCTCGACGCCGTGCGCGGTCAGAAGGCCGTTCACCTCTGTTTCGGCAACTACGGCGGGCAGAGCGTTCAGCAGGGACGTTGGCGGGACCTCCTGCCCTTCTTGAACGCGCTGCGCGCGGATCACCTGGTGCTCGAGTGCGCGCGGCGCGGGCCGGACGAGTTGGCGGTGTTCCGGGACGTGCGTCCCGGCCTCGCCCTGGGTGTGGGTGTGATAGATGTCAAGGACAATGTGGTCGAGACGCCCGAGGTCGTCGCCCGCCGGCTCGAGCGCGCCGTGCGCGCGCTGGGCCGCGGCGCCGTCGGCTGGGCGCATCCGGATTGCGGCTTCTGGATGCTGCCGCGTTCCGTCGCGGATCGGAAGATGGCGGCGCTGGTGGCCGGGCGGGACCTCTTCGAGGGCCGCGGCCCACGAGCGGCCCGGCGCCCGGCGAGACGGGGCGGACTGAATACGCGGGGGCAGTCCCCGCGAGGAGGTGCGTTATGACCCCGGGCCAGACCCTCTCGAGAGCACAGTGGATGGTGCTGACAGCGGCTTTCCTGGGCTGGTTGTTCGACGGGTTCGAGATCGGCCTCTTCCCGGTCGTGGCGCGGCCAGCCCTGTTGAGCCTGTTGGGCAGCGGCGGCGACGTCCAAGTGGGGCCGTGGATGGGGAAGATCACGGCGTGCTTCTCCCTGGGGGCGGCGTTGGGCGGACTGGTGTTCGGCTGGTTGGGGGACCGGGTCGGGCGCGTGCGCGCTCTCTCGATCAGCATCCTCACCTACTCGTTGTTCACGGGGTTCAGTTATTTCGCCCAAACCCCGGGGCAACTCGGCGCGCTGCGGTTCTTCGGGGCGCTGGGGATGGGCGGGGAATGGTCGCTTGGGATTGCGCTGGTGATGGAATGCTGGCCCGAGAAATGGCGTCCGGCGCTCGCGGGGGCGATCGGCGCGGCGGCGAACGTCGGCTTTCTTCTCACGGGCATCGTGGCCAGGCTCTTCCCGGTCACAACCACTTCGTGGCGTTGGATGTTCCTGGTCGGCGCGCTCCCGGCTTTTCTGGTGTTCTTCATTATGTTCGCGGTGCCCGAATCCGAGCGCTGGAAACGCTCCGTCAGCGCTCAGAGTTCCCGGCCTATCCGGGAAATCTGTTCCAGCGGTCTGCTGCCCCGCACACTGCTGGCGGTCGTGTTCGCGTCCGTGGCGTTGATCGGGACGTGGGGTTCGGTGCAATGGCTGCCGCTTTGGGCGGATAAGATGGCGCAAGAGCAATACAAGCGACAGGCCGCCGAGCTCGAAACCGTCGGCGGCGGTGGCGCCGCGGAGGGCGCGCGCCCCACCGTCGAGGCGCGGTTGGCCGCGGCGAAACGGACCGCCGACGCCGCCAAGGCCAACGCGCAGATGGTCCAGGCCATCGGGGCGATCCTGGGCTGTTTGCTCGCCCCCTGGATCGGCGCAAGGCTGGGCCGGCGGGTGGCGTATTTTTTGCTCTGCGTGAGTTCGCTGGTCTTGTGTTGGTTCATGTTCAACACGATTTCGTCTTACGGATGGGCGTTCCTCGTGCTGGCCCTCTTCGTGAGCATGGCCACCGCCTCATTTTACGGCTGGTTCCCGCTCTACCTGCCGGAGCTCTTCCCCACGCGTGTCCGGGCGACCGGCCAGGGATTGAGCTATAATGCCGGGCGGATTTTCGCCGCGGGCGGCGCGCTCGTGCAGGGGCAACTGGTGGCCTCGTTCGGCGGGAGCTACCCGCGCGCGGGAGCGGTGGTCACCCTCATTTACGTGGTGGGGATGGTGATGATCTGGCTGGCTCCCGAGACGAAGGGCAAACCGCTGCCCGAGTAGCCGCTTAGCCGCTTAAGCGGTGCTTGACGCATGGTGGGGCGGCCCGTAGTTTCTCACCTTTAAGGGCTCCGCGAAAGCCGTGGCTCGCGAGTGCGGGCCGGCGCGCGGGGCTTTTGCATCTTGTGATGAAAGGTCTCTTGTGAATGTGACGGTGGAACATCTTGGCCCCTGCAAGAAACTGTTGCGAGTGGAGATGGACGCGCAGGCTGTCGATGCAGCCTTCGAGGCCGCGGCGAGCACGTTGCAGCGCGAGGCAAACCTGCCCGGCTTCCGGCCCGGCAAGGCGCCCCGCCACATGGTTTTGCGGGCGTTCGCCGCGCAAATCGAGGAACAGGTCAAGCGCAAGCTCATCCCCGAGGGTTACAAGCGCGGGTTGGAGGAAAGCAAGTTGCGCCCCGCGGGGCTCCCGGACGTGGAAGAAGTCCAATTTGGGCGGGGCCAACCGCTTCAATTCACCGCAACGGTCGAGACCGAACCTGATTTTGAAGTGCCTGAGTACAAGGGGCTTCCAGCGACACTCGAGCGCAAATCGGTCTCGGAAGCAGACGTCGTTAGCGCCCTGGATGTCCTCCGCGGCCAGCGGGTCTCGTACACTGACGTGAAGCGGCCCGTCCAGGCCGGTGATTACGTCGTCGTCAACTACGTTGGCACATGCGAGGGCAAGCCAGTCACTGAGGTGGCGCCCACCGCGCGGGGATTCTCCCAACAGAAGAACTTCTGGCTTTTCATCGAATCGACCCAGTTCATTCCCGGGTTCACTGACCAACTGATCGGCGCGCAGGGCGGGGAGCATCGGACCGTCACCGTGACCTACCCGGAGCAGTTCGTGGTGGGCGAGCTGGCGGGCAAATCCGGCGTGTACGAGGTGGACATCCTGCAGGTGAAGGAGAAGGTGCTCCCGGCGCTGGATGACGCGTTTGCGAAGTCCTTCGGCGCGGAGGATTTCGTCCGGCTGCGCGAGGGGGTTCGCGATGATCTCGAGAACGAATTGAGACTCACGCAGAAGCGGACCACGCGTGACCAGATCATCAAAGTGCTGCTGGGGCGTGTTCAATGCGATCTGCCGGAGTCCCTGGTCGAGCAGGAGACCCGCGGCGTGGTTCTCGATATCGTGCGCTCGAACCAGGAGCGCGGCGTGTCCAAAGAGGCGATCGACGAGAGCAAGGACCAGATCTACGGCTATGCAACCCAGAGCGCGCGCGACCGCGTGAAGGCACGGCTTATCTTTCTGCGCATTGCCGAGAAGGAGGGCATCGCCGCCGGCAAACAGGAGATCGCCGGGCGCATCGCCCAGTTGGCCGCACAGCGCAAGATGACGCCCGAGGCTATGGTCAAGGAACTCCAGGAGCGCGGCGCACTCGAGGACCTGCGTGACGACATCTTGTGTGCGAAGGTCCTCGACCTGATCGAGGCCAACGCCAAGGTCCAGGACGCCTGATTTGTTCCGAGTCGATCGGTCCTGGCTGTGTGCTGTCGGCGGTTCCTGGCGTGTAGCGCGCCATTTTGGCGCACGCGAGCCAATTATCCCCTTTTCATCCCGCCACCGCTGGTTAAGCTCAGGGTATGAAACACGAAGGCAAGGCCACGCGGGCGGCGTTGAAGATGATCTACTGGACGCTCTTCTGTCTGCTGGCCCTGGCGTTGAGCGGGGTGCTGGCACGCATCCTGGCGGGCCTTATCGTGGCGTTGGCGGGTGCGCTCATTGCGGTGTGGCTTCTCTTCGGGCTGTTCTGTTTCTATTTCTTTCGGGACCCCAATCCGGACGTGCCGACCGCCGCCGGGGCGATTGCGGCTCCGGCTCACGGGAAGGTGGACGTGATCGAGCAGATCGATGAACCGGACTTTCTCCAAGGGCGCTGTCAGCGCATCTCGATTTTTCTGTCGGTGCTCGACGTGCACGTCCAGTACGCGCCGGTGGCTGGCACGGTCATGGTCTGCCAGCATAAACGCGGGCAATTTCTCAACGCGATGCGAACTGACTCGGCGGCTTTCAACGAGAACGTGTTGATCGGCTTCGGCTCGAGCGAGCGGCCCAACGAGAAGATCGGGGTTCGGTTGATCGCCGGTTTGATCGCGCGGCGCATCGTGCCTTGGGCAACGGTGGGGGATGTGGTGGCGCGCGGTGAGCGGATCAGCCTCATCCAATTCGGCTCGCGCTGCGACCTCTACCTGCCGCTGGCAGCGCAAGTCCGGGTGAAACTGGGCGATCACGTGCGGGGAGGGGAGACGGTGGTGGCGGAAATCCCGGCCGCCTGAGTCCATGGAAACCCCGCGGCCCAGTGAAGCTGAAGGGCAGGAGCCCAGGCTCCGGATTTACTTCCTGCCCAACCTGCTGACGGGCGCCAACTTGTTCTGCGGCTTCGTGGCGTTGACGAAGATCGTGGAAGCGGACGTGCACGGGCCCAACTTCAACCAGGTCATCCGCCACGCGTTGTTGTTCATTCTGCTGGCCTGCATCTTCGATCTGCTGGATGGGCGCGTGGCCCGCTGGGGAGGCCACGAGAGCCCGTTTGGACGCGAGTTCGATTCGCTGGCGGACCTGATCTCCTTCGGGGTGGCGCCCGCGTTCCTGGTCCATCGCATTGTGTTGCGGGACGTGTTCGTCCGCAACCCCGAGATTGGGTGGTTTATTGCCTCGGTGTACCTGATCTGCGGGGCGTTGCGACTCGCGCGATTCAACTGCCTTAGCCTGATGGCTGGCACGGGGGGGGGGAAGGAGTTCGTGGGCTTTCCGATCCCGGCCGCGGCGGGGTTGGTGGCATCGTTGACGCTTTTTCTGATGTGGCTGGACGACCGCGAGTTCCCGTTCGGAACCTGGCGTTACCTCCTGCCGGTGATCATGCTGCTCCTGTCCATGATGATGGTCAGCAAGGTGAGGTATCCCTCGATGAAGACACTGGACTTGGGAGCGCGCCGCCCGTTCACCAGGCTGGTCGGAGGGGTGTTGTTTGTGGGGGTGATCCTGGTGCTGCGCGAAAAGATCCTACCGGTGGTGTTGCCGTTGATCTTCACCACCTACCTGCTCTACGGCTTTGTGCGCCCGCGCATCTCCCGCCAGATGCGTCAGGAGATCGAGGAAGAACCCGAGGAGTCCGATACCCCATCCGCGGGCGCCTGAGGGACCGGTGGCGTGCTGCCGGGCGCCGGCGCATAGCGGCGAAGATACTTCAGACCCACCACCAGGTCTTTGGGCCAGGGCGCCGCGATGGTCAACCGCTCGCCGCTGACGGGATGGTGCACGATCAGGTCCGCCGCGTGCAGTGCCAGCCGGCCGATGAGCGGGCGCTCCTGCCGATCCGGCTTGAACCGATAATCCGGTTTGAGACTCGAAAGCAGCAGCGTCTGCCCGCCATAGAGCGAATCGCCTACGATGGGAAACCCGAGATGGCGCAGGTGGACACGAATCTGGTGCGTGCGCCCGGTCAAGGGCCGGCATTCCAAGAAGGTGTGTCGCGCAAATCGCTCGATCACGCTGAACAGCGTGCGCGCTCGCTTCCCGTGCTTCCGATCGACGCGCATGAAGCGCGGGCGCGTCGGGTGCGGGCCTACCGGCGCGTCCACCGCCAGGGTGCTTTCCGCCACCGCCCCCTGCACGAGAGCCAGGTAGCGCTTTTCTGCCTGCTCGGCGCCAAACTGGTTGGCCAGGGCGACGAGGGAGGGCTTGTCCTTGGCCAGCAGGATCACCCCGCTGGTTTCGAGGTCCAGTCGGTGGGCGTTGGCCAGGTAGGCGAGTTGCCGCGCTCGTGCCCAGGGTGCGCCCTTGCTGATGCCCTCATGGAGGAGTTTCATCAGGTTGGGCCGATCCGGATCGTAGCGGTCCGGCGAGCTGAGCAAGCCGCTGGGCTTGAGCAGCGCCAGCAGGTGCGCGTCCTCGTAGAGCACCGGGATCTCCCAGAACTCGTGGGTCGCCGGCGAGGAAAGTTTGATGGCCTCGTTCATAAGCCCGGCGCCCGGCCGCCGGGGTCAGCCGGCGGTGGCGCGGCGCCGCGGCCCTGAGCTCTCACGGTCACCCGGCCTCGCCGCGCCTCGGGGCGGCCGCCTCCGGCTAGTCCTCCTCCTGCTTGCCGATGCCGACGGAGATCTTGCTTGCCTCGATCTGGTGGCTGAACCACTGGTTGAAGGCCTCGTATTGCTGGGACTGACGAAGCCCGGCCAAAAACTTGGGCAACTCGTCCTTGACCTCCTTGTCCGGAACGGGGAGCCGGGTTTTCACGTACACGACTACGCCGCCATCGCGGGTGGTCGCGAGGTCGCCGACCCTGCCGACCGCCACCCCGGCGACCACCGACTTGAGCTGGCTCACTTGCAGCCGCGGGTCCAGGCCCGGCAGCTCGACCGTGCGCCCGTTGAACCGCGGGACGCTGATCATGGGCACTTTGGCTTCCGCGCAAATCGCGGCGAACGCCTTGCCCTGGCCCAGGGCGTTGGTGGCCTGGTTCAAGAAGTTTGTGCCGGCCTGGCGCGCCAGGCGCAGGGCCTGATCGCGGGTGAACTCGTCCGTCACCCGGCTGCGGATGCTCTCGAGGGCGGGTAGCTCGCTGGGGAAGCGTTGCTTCAAAGCCAGCAGGTAAACGCCATCTTCACCCGGAACCACCGAGGTGAACGGTTCCTCGGGCGTGAGCTTGAAGGCCATTTCGCCCAGGGGCAGCTTCGTTCGCACGCGGCGCGGGCCGTCGAATTCGCCGAACGGTTCGCTGAGGGTAACCGCCAGGTTCTTGGCCGCGGCGAGGTTGCCCAGGTTCTCGGCCTTGACCGGCTTGATCTTGTCCAGGTCGTTCGCGAAGCCTGCGGCGTCCTTGCGGGCCAGCAACAGCGATTGGCGCTCCCGGACCTGTTGGCGAATCCTCGCCTTTGCCGCCGCTTCCGGCATCACCTGGTCGTTGGTGTCCCGGTAGAAGTTCGGTCCGCGCGCGAGGTACTCCCGATCAATCTCGGCCGACAAGTTGGTCAGCTTCTTCAGGTACTCCTCCGCCGCCGCCTGATAGTTGGTCGCGTCGAACTTCACGAAATTGACCTGGACCCGCTCGGGGATGCGATAGATGCTGGCGCGATTGGTGTAGAATTGGGCCAAAGCACCGGGCTCAACCGTGACGTTGCTCAGAAAATTGGTGGCAACAAACATTGCCACCTCCACCTCGACACTCTCATGCTCCTGCCGGTAAAGGTGGGCCGCTTCCCGGGGCGTGACCAGCTTGCCGGGGACCCCCGCCACGGACGCGAGATGCATGATCCCGATCTCGTGCTGCACGAACCGCTGGAAATCCACCTCGCGGGCTCCGTGCCTGGGCAGCTCCCGGCCCACGAACGCCTCGTAGTTCGCCTTGGCGGCGTTGGGTTGTTTGGGGTCGGCGAACCGCTCGAGAATCCACTGCGCCATGGCCCCTTCGTCCGCCTGGATCCCCAGCTCCTTGAGCCGGGCCAACAGGACCAGGCGGCTGCGGGTCTCCCGCTCGACGCTGAACCCGAACTTGCGGGTCTCAGCGCGCTCCGGCCACGTGCCATAACGCATGAAGAACCAAAGCTGCACGTCCATGTAGGCCTCGAGATACTGGTTCCGGTCGATCGTCCGGCCGTCCATCGAGCCGAAGGCCTCCCGGCGGCCCCCGCTGCGGTCGCTCCGGCTGCCGGTAGGGGTGAAGTAGATGACAAAGCTGACAATGACGGCGGCGATGATCAATCCCCACAGCCAGGTTTGGTGCTTTCGGATCGTGACAAACATAATCGTGCTAACAAAAACGCAAGCGGTCACCTTAGCCACGCTGACGCCACAGGGTCAAACGCAAAACAAGGCCGCAAAACCCACACAAATCAACCCCACTCCACCACCGCGGCACGGGTCCCGCAAACCTGCGCCACGGTTAGGCGATGGAATCGCTGCCGCCGGCGGCGTAAAGGGCTTTGACAGACCCGATGCCGCCGGAGCAATCTCGCGCCATGACAGAAATCCCAGCCCCGCGTTCCTCCCGGCGTGAGTTCTTGCGGGCCGGTGGCCGGTTCGCCGCCGCTTCGGCTCTCGCCGGGGTGGCCTTGCCGCACGTCCACGCCGCGGAGGATAACACCCTGCGGCTGGCTTTGGTCGGGTGCGGCAACCGTGGCTGTGGGGCCGTTGCCAACGCGATGTCCGCGGGCGGCATCGTTCTGGGTGACAATTCGGGGCGGCAACTCGAGGCCGGCAAGGAGGCGGGCGGTCCGGTGAAGCTGGTGGCGATGGCCGACCTGCGGCAGGATCGCCTGGACACCTCCCATCGGACCCTCACGGAGGCGTTGGACAAACGGATCGACGTGCCGCCGGACCGCCGGTTCCTCGGCTTCGATGCGTATCGCAAGGCCATGGATTGCCTGCGGCCGGGCGACGTGGTGTTGCTGACGACGCACGCGGCGTTTCGCGCGCCGCATTTCGAATACGCGGTCGAGAAGGGACTGCACGTCTTCATGGAGAAGGACTTCGCCCCCGATCCCGGCGGGATTAGAAGGCTGCTCAAAGCCGGGGAGGCGGCCGAGAAGAAGAGCCTCAAAGTCGCCTGCGGGTTGATGTGCCGCCATTCCTCGGCGCGTCAGGCGATGATAGCGCGGATTCGCGACGGGGCCCTCGGGGACGTGCTTATGGTTCGCGCCTACCGCATGGACCCGGGTTACCACATGCCGCCCTTTGCGCGCGGCGAGAACGAGTTGCTTTGGCAGCTCAGCCCGGGGCATCCCTATCAGTTTCTCTGGGCCTCGGGCGGTGTCTTTATCGAGTTGATGATCCATCAGATGGACGAGTGCTTCTGGCTGAAGGACTCATGGCCGATCTCCGCCCACGGGGTGGGTGGCCGGTTCGCTGGCAGCACCGATTGCAGCCAGAATCTGGACAGTTATTCCGTCGAATTCACGTTCGCCGATGGCACCAAGGCGCTCGTCACGGGCCGCTACATCCCCAAATGCCACACCGACTTCGCGACCTTCGTGCACGGAACCAAAGCGGCGGCGAAGTTCTCTGGCGATATTCACGCGCCCGACTGCTGGATTTACAAGGATCAGCGCACCGAGCGCACTCAGGCCGCGTGGCGCCCGCCCAAGGAAACCGTGAATCCGTGGCAAGCCGAATGGGACGTGCT
>Ga0233425_10003797_pt1 | contig 26608 bp, 27 predicted proteins | sample Watercolumn_Towu_2_FD_181712 | JGI IMG/M metagenome (GOLD analysis project Ga0233425, IMG submission 181712) | Freshwater microbial communities from Lake Towuti, South Sulawesi, Indonesia - Watercolumn_Towuti2014_140_MG | ecosystem: Environmental > Aquatic > Freshwater > Lake | place...
GAGGTTGTTGTTGCTGGTATTGAGGGTGGTGGCTGCGCCGATGGTCAGGGTGTTGTTGACGATGGTGGCGCCGCCGAGGGTCTTGGTGCCGCCGGTGCTGGTGGAGAGGTTGTAGTAGGTCAGGCCGGGGATGGTCTGTGCGCCGGCCCCGTTGAAGTTGACCGTCCCGGTGCCGGCGGTGAAGGTGCCGCCGGAGCCGACGACCGTGCCGCCGAGCAGAAGAGTGGAGGAGCCGCCGTTGAGGGTGCCGTTGGTACGGGTCCAGGTACCGGTGATGGTGTGGGTGCGGCCGGTCCCCAAGTTGAGGGTGCCGCCGGCGCCGTTGATGGTCAGGTTGGTTGCGTTGAGGTTGCCGGTCAGGGTGGCGGTGCCGGCGGTCTTGGCCATGGTGACGGTGCCGGTGGTGGAGAAGGTGGGGATGTTATTGGTCAGCGTGCCGATGATGGAGATGTTGGAGCTGCCGGCGGTGAAGGTGCCGTTGTTGGTGAAGGCGGCGAAGCTGAGGTTGTTGTTGCTGGTATTGAGGGCGGTGGCTGCGCCGATGGTCAGGGTGTTGTTGACGATGGTGGCGCCGCCGAGGGTCTTGGTACCGCCGGTGCTGGTGGTCAGGTTATAGTAGGTCTGTCCGCGGACGGTCTGGGCGCCGGCGCCGTTGAAGTTGACCGTGCCCGTGGCGGGGGTAAAGGCACCGCTGAGCGTCCAGCTGCCGGTCAGGTTGATCGTGGTCGCCCCGGCCGTGGTCAGGTTTCCCGTTCCCGAAATGTCCCCGTTGACCGTCAGGACATTCCCGGCTGCCATGCTTAAGGTGCCATTGATCGTGGCGCCGATGCAGGTCCGATTCCCGGCGGTGGTGACGGTGGCTCCCGCGACGATGACGACCGAGTCGGTGGCCAGGGGGACAGAACCGCCCACCCAGGTGGTACCGACATTCCAGGCACCACCGGCTGCGGTGCTGGTCACGACCGCAGCGTGCACCGGCGCGGCCGGCAGGGAGAAGAGCAAGGATAGCAAAACAGCGCTCAGGATCCAGATCCGCGAGCGCATTCTCCCCCCGGGGAGAGGTTGGTCATGTACGGTCACAAATTCAAGAATTTCTCTCGGCTGTAGAGGCTGTCTCCCAACTCAACCTCCTCTTGCTTGGCCAATTTTACCAAAAATGTTTCACAATTCACAAATAAAATGCCGGTTTCCTTCGCAGGATTCGGGGTTGCCTGCGACAACATCAGACCGGAGGGGCAGGAAGGCACCGGCCAGGGGGCGCGATCCATCGACGCACGGGGGAAGCGGTGGAAAGCAAAAAGGGCTGTCCTGGGAGCGGACAGCCCTTCGGCTAGAAACGTTGGTTGATTACAGCGTGAACTTGCCGTTCTTGTAGAACGTCTCGCCGTCGACCTGGATCTCGGCGTCGGCCATGTCGCAGAGCATGTCCCAATGAATGCCGGACTCGTTCTTCGAGCCGGTCTCCGGGTAACCGGCTCCGACCGCCAGGTGGATCGTGCCGCCCATCTTCTCGTCGAAGAGCATGTTCTTGGTGAAGCGCTGGATGCCGTAATTGGTGCCGATGCCCCACTCGCCCAGGAAGCGGGCGCCGGGATCGGTGTCGAGCATGCTGGTGAGCATTTCCTGGTTCTTGCTGGCCGTTTCCTTGACGACCCTGCCGTTCTCGAACCACAGCTCGATGTCGGTCACTTCCTGCCCGTACTCGATCGCCGGGTATTTAAAGCGCACCCAGCCGTTGACCGAGTCTTCCACCGGGCCGGTGAAGATCTCGCCGTCCGGGAAGTTCTCATGCCCGCAGCAGGGCATGAACTGGCGTTCCTTGATCGACATCTTCAGGTCGATGTTGGCGCCCTTGAGCACGGCCTGGTCGCGGCCGTTCAGCCAGGCGATGACCTTCCTCTGGCGTTCTTCCTCGGCCTTCCAGAAGGCGACCGGGTCCTCGTCGTTGAGCATGCCGGCGCCGTAGACGAACTCGCGGTAGTCGTTCAGGCTCATGTCGGCTTCCTGGGCCATGGCCTGGGACGGGTAGGCGGTCAGGCTCCAGTGCAGCTCATGTTTGGCGGCGCGCTGGAAGAAGATCTTCGTGATCGGGGTGTTGGCCTTGCTGAGGCGCGCCATGCGCTTGGGATCGATGCCCGAGAGCTCGCGCGTGTTGTGCTCGGTCCACAGGTTCAGGCTGGCGTCGAAGGTCTCCATGATCATCTTGCGTACCGGGGCGACGTAATCCAGCTGCGCGTCGGAGGCATACTTGAAGAAGAGCTCCTCCGTTCCGGGGACGGCGTTCATGATGGTGGTATGTGCGCCGGCTTTGACGGCTTCTTCATAAACAGCCAGGGTCAGTTCCTCGGCGATGGGGTGCGTGCGCAGCAGGAACTGCCAGCCGGGCTGCAGGCCGAGGGAATAGTGCACCAGGACCCTGGCGAGTTTGGTGATGCGGGGATCGGGCATGGGTTGTCCTTTCAAGAGGGTTTCGTAACGCTGGAACCGATGATACTCCAATCGGGACGGCCTGTCACTCCATTGCGGTCAGTGATGTCCTTCCGCGGACGGGGTCGGGTCCAGACCGGGCAGGAGGGAGGCAAGTTTCTCCGGCTTGTGGATCAGCACCGGGACACACTGCGGGCAGATATGCAGCTCCTCCTGGCGGAACCGGAGCGGGATCAGCGGGATCTGTTCTTCCGTGCGGTGACAGTTGATGCAGGTCTTCATAGGGTTCCTTTGTACATGCCGCCATCGACGGTCAGCATGACGCCGGTGATGTAGCCGGCTGCAGGCGAGACCAGGAAGGCGGCCGCGTTGGCGAACTCCTCCGGCCGGCCCATGCGCCCGAGCGGGCTGTCCTTGGATTGTTTGGCGATCTCCTCCTCGACGCTCGTCCCGTTCTGTTTGGCCCGGAAGGACATCAACTCGGTGACGCGCTCGGTCTCCGTCCAGCCGGGCAGGATCGAGTTGCAGCGGATGCCGGATGCGCCCAGTTCGAGCGCCAGGCTCTTGGTCAATCCGACCGTGGCGGCGCGGATCGAGTTCGAGAGCACCAGGTTGGGGATCGGCTGCTTGACCGAGTAGGAGGTGACGGTCAGCACGCTGGCCGCGCCGGACTGCTTCAGGTGGGGCAGGGCGGCGCGGATCAGCCGCACATGGCTGAGCAGCGAGAGCTCGATCGCCTTCTGCCAGGAGGCCTCGTCGAACGAGTCGAAAGCGCCGGCCGGGGGTCCGCCGGCGTTGGTGACCAGGATGTCCAGCCCGCCCAGGGCGGCGACGGCCGCCTCGACCAGTTTCGCGGGGACAGCCGGGTCGAGCAGGTCGCCGGGCAGGCCGACTGCCTGGCTGCCGGTTACCCTGCCGATCTTTGCCGCGGCGGCCTGGATCTTGGCCTCCTCGCGGCTGTTCACGGCCACGCGGCAGCCTTCCCCCGCCAGGGCGAGGGCGACGGCATAGCCCAGCCCGCGGCTGGCGCCGGTGACGAGGGCACGCTTTTCTTTGAGTTGCAGGTCCATAAGATCTCCTCACCACGAAGGACTCGAAGGAGCACGAAGGAAACACTGCGCCCCGTTCGGCTTCGGCTGAATCAATGGCTGGAATAGGAACCTTTCCATAACCCAATCTAATCCCGTTCCTGGCTGAAAAGTTCAACTCGGGGTTGGATATCATCACCCGTGATCTCGTGGTAGGCAAGTGCCAGATAGGATTGGCGGTCCGGATCGTCTTCAGCCATGTAGCCTAAGACGATGCCATCATAACACTCAACTGTGCACCAGAAGGACCTTTGCAAATTCTCTATCCCTAACCTGCCAGCTTGTTGATCTCCATTCACCACAAGATCAACTGATCGGGAAACGAATTTTGTTGTCCAATCTTGCGTGATTGCGGGAAGAACCGAGGTCGTAATCAAGCCCAATAACGCAAGAATGCCAAAAAGGACAAGTTCTCTTAGTTTCGAGCGCACGGTCCAGTTGCATGAACGGTAGCAATTCCTAATGAAGACAAACGCCGTTAGCGTGGGAACTAGAGCCAGACCGCCCATGGCAATAAACCATAAACTGTCCTTGACCATGCCGTGTTGACCGGGCTCGGTAAAGGGTATCACCCCCATGATGATTGCCATTACGAAAAGAGGAATGGTCCTGAAGGCGATATAAACGGCAAATAAACTACTGAAAAGAAGACCTCCTGCGATAAATCCTCCAGCCAAGCCGAGTCTTCGACGGAGGCCAAGCCATGTGGCGAGCACCAATATGCCATTGAAAACGGCGGCAAGGCAGAAGACCCTAATTTCGATCAGCATAAAGTTGAAAACCATTGGATCATACAAGACCAGGACCACTGGAGCTACGACGCCGATGAGAAGATCGAAAAGAGTCTGAGCCAATGTGCTCTTGGCAGCGAATTGGTTTCTCCAAAATGTATGTTTTGCCGTGCTGGGTTTCGCGTTATCTGAAATTGTATCCATTTTGAATCCTGTCGAACTATTATTTGCTGTTCAATCAGATGATCTCGAGCGAATCGTCCAGCACGTCCCCGTCAGGCCAGTGCGCTTCGACCCAGCGGCCGACCGCCTGCAGGGATTGCTCCAGGTGGACCCGCTCGTTGCCGACCATGCCGCAGGCGATGAGAGCCTCCTGCCAGCGGTCCTGCAGGTCCATCTCGGCGGTCGAGATGTTGAACTCACGCTGCAGACGGTGCAGGAGGGGCTGAAGGCGGCCGCGCTTCTCCTTCAGCGAACGGCAGCCGGTCAGACGCAGGTGGATGGATAACAGGCCGATCATTTTTGATTTACGTTTTCCGCAAACCGATTTACAATGCTTTTACCATGGACACGGAAACGACCTACAACCAGGCGCTCGACTACCTGTATTCGTTCGTCGATTATAGCCTCAAAAAATCGGCCGAACTGGCAAAGGCCGAGTTCAACCTGGAGCGCATGCACCAGTTGCTGGCCGCCCTGGGCGATCCGCACAAACAGTACCCGGTCATCCATGTGGCCGGGACAAAGGGCAAGGGTTCGACCTCCGCCCTGTGCGCGGCCGGCCTGCAGGCGGCGGGTTTCAAGACCGGGCTGTACACCTCGCCCCATCTGCAGGATTATGCCGAACGCATCCAGGTCGACGGGCAGCCGGTCCCGCATGCCGGCCTGGTCGAGCTGGTCGACCGGGTCCGCCCGGCGGTGGATGCGATCCCCAAGCTGACCACCTTCGAGATCACCACGGCCCTCGCCTTCCTGTATTTCGCCGCGCAGCAGGTGGATGCCGCCGTGATCGAGGTCGGGCTGGGCGGGCGGCTGGACGCCACCAACGTGGTCACGCCGCGCGTCTCGGTCATCACCTCGCTTTCCTACGACCACATGGCCGTGCTGGGCAACACCCTGACCCAGATCGCCGGGGAGAAGGCCGGGATCATCAAGGAAGGCGTGCCGGTGGTCTCCTCGCCGCAGGTGGACGAGGCCCTGGCCGTCCTGGAGAAGGTGGCGGCCGAGCGGCATGCCCCCCTGACCCTGGTCGGACGCGACCTGGTCTACCGCGAGCGGGTCCACTCGCTGGACGGGCAGGAGATCTCGCTGCGCCCGGCCGGTGCCGCGGCGCAGGATCAAAAATCGGTTATACTGCGCATCCCCCTGCTGGGAAAGCACCAGCAGGGCAACGCTGCCACTGCCTACGCCGCCCTCAAGGCCAGCGGCCTGGAGGTCAGCGATGCGGCCATCGCCCGCGGCTTTGCCCGGGTGGTCTGGCCGTGCCGCTTCGAGGTGGTGCGCCGCGAGCCGCCGGTGATCCTGGATTCGGCCCACAACCTGGATTCCTTCGAGAAGCTGGCCGAAACGCTCAAGGACTACTATCCCGGCCGGCGGGCGGTGCTGCTCTTCGGCGCTTCGGAGGACAAGGACGTCCCCGGCATGCTCCTGGCGCTGCTGCCGCACCTGGCGCTGGTCATCGTCGCCAAGGCCGACCACCCGCGCGCCACCGACCCGGTCCAGCTGGCAGGCATCGCCAGGGGCCTGGGCCTGCAGACCGAGGTGGCCGTGTCGGTGGAGGCGGCCCTGCGGCGCGCCCTGCAGCTGGCCGAAACAGAGCGCTGGCTGGTGCTTTCGGCCGGCAGCATGTTCGTCACCGCCGAGGTGCGCAGCGCCTGGCAGAAAATGAAAAAACGAAGGTACGACACCAATCGTCCTTCCCGAGGATGAAATGACCCAAACCGATTACTTTCAGGAAGAAGACAACTTCAACGCCGCGCTGACCCAGCGGACCGAGGAGCTGTACCGCGTGCCCAACATGGCCGCCGACGAGAACGGCTGCATCGAGGCGCTGGTCCTGCCGCTGCGTGACATCGTCATCTTCCCGCACATGGTCACCCCGGTCTTCGTCGCCCGGGAGGGCTCGCTGCTCGCCATCCGCGAAGCCCACGACCGCAACCAGACCGTCATCGGCCTGACCCAGCGCGATCCCGACCTGGAGGAGCCCGGAGCCGAGGACTTCCTGCCGATCGGCGTCGAACTGGCCATCGGCCGCCTGCTCTCCATGCCGGACGGCTCCTCGTCCGCCCTGGTCCAGGGGCGGCGGCGCGTCGAGGTGGTCGAGTTCACCCGCCTGGAGCCGGTCCTGCGGGCGCGCGTGCGCGTCGTCATCGAGAACCCGCTGGCCGACAAGAACACCCAGGCGCTGATGCGCACCGCCCTCGACCTGTTCGAACGCTGCGTGCAGCTCGACCGCTCGATCCCCGAGGAAGCCCACCTGTTCGCCATGAACATCTCCGAGCCGGGCTGGCTTTCGGACATGATCGCCTCCGCCGTCTCGATCAACCTGACCGAGCGCCAGCAACTGCTGCTGATGCAGAACCCGCGCCAGCGCCTGCAGCGCATCAACAAGCTGCTCGCCCAGGAACTGGACGTGCTCGAGCTGGAGGACGAGATCCACAGCCGGGTGCAGAACGAGGTGGACAAATCCCAGCGCGAATTCTACCTGCGCGAGCAGATGCGCCAGATCCAGACCGAGCTGGGCGAGGGCGACCTGTTCACGCGTGACCTGAACGACCTGAAGAAACGCATCGAGGCGGCGCGCCTGCCCGAGGCGGTCAAGACGACCGCCCTGAAGGAAATGGAACGCCTGGGCCAGATGCCGCCGATGGCGCCCGAGGTGGGCATCATCCGCACCTACCTGGACTGGATCCTCGACCTGCCCTGGCTGGAGCAGTCCGAGGACAACCTGGACGTCAAGCACGCCGCCCGCATCCTGGAGCGCGACCACTACGGGTTGAAGAAGGCCAAGGAACGCATCCTGGAATACATCGCCGTGCGCTCGCTCAAGCCGAAGAAGGAACGCCAGCCGATCCTGTGCTTTGTCGGCCCGCCCGGCACCGGCAAGACCTCGCTGGGCCGCTCGATCGCCGAGGCGCTCGGACGCAAGTTCGTGCGCGTCTCGCTCGGCGGCGTGCGCGACGAAGCCGAGATTCGCGGCCACCGCCGCACCTACATCGGGGCGCTGCCCGGGCGCATCATCCAGACGATGAAGCGGGCCGGCACGGCCAACCCGTTGTTCATGCTCGACGAGATCGACAAGCTGGGCAATGATTTCCGCGGCGACCCATCCTCGGCGCTGCTCGAGGTGCTCGACCCCGAACAGAACCACGCCTTCTCCGACCACTACCTGGAGCTGGATTTCGACCTGGCCAGGGTCATGTTCATCACCACCGCCAACACGCTCATGTCCATCCCGCCGGCCCTGCTCGACCGGCTGGAGGTGATCGAGTTCCCCGGTTACATCGAGGAAGAGAAGCTGATCATTGCCAACCGCTACCTGATCCCGCGTCAGATCGAGGAGAGCGGGATCGACGATCTCGGGCTGCAGTTCACCCCGCAGGCTCTGCAGCGCATCATCCGCGAGTACACCTATGAAGCCGGCGTGCGCAACCTGGAGCGCGAGATCGGGCGCGTCTGCCGCAAGGTGGCGCGTCTCAAGGCCGAGGAGAAACGCTACCCGACCGTCATCTCGCCCGAGAGCATCGAGAAATTCCTCGGTCCGCAGCAGTTCTTCCAGACCGAGGCCGAGCGCCAGGACGAGGTCGGCGTGGTCACCAGCCTGGCCTGGACCGAGAGCGGCGGCGAGATCATGTCGGTCGAGGTGGCGGTGCTGGACGGCAAGGGCAACCTGCAGATGACCGGCCAGATCGGCGACGTGATGCAGGAATCCGGCCAGGCGGCGCTGACCTATGTCAAGTCGCGCGCCGGACTGCTGGGCATCGACCTGGATGTCTTCGAACGGATGGACATTCACGTCCACATGCCGGAGGGCGCCATCCCCAAGGACGGGCCGTCCGCCGGCATCACCCTGGCCACCGCCCTGATCTCGGCCCTGACCGGCCGCCCGGTGTACAAGGAGGTCGGCATGACCGGCGAGATCACCCTGCGCGGCCGCATCCTGCCGATCGGCGGGGTGCGCGAGAAGGTGCTGGCCGCCCACCGCGCCGGCCTGAAGATGGTCCTGATGCCCGAGAAGAACATGAAGGACCTGGTCGAAGTGCCCAAGAGGGTGCGCGAGGACCTGAAGATCCTCCCGGTCACGCACATGGACCAGGTGCTCGAGATCGCCCTCGCGCCCGAGGCGGTGCTCGAAGCGCCCCGCCCGCGCCGCCGTGGGGAGGATTCGTCCAGCGAAGCGGATCAGGAAGAACAAGAGGATTGATGGATCAAGGTCCATGGAAGCGTTCGGCTCTCCATGGACTTTCCATATCGGATGAATAAGCGGATGCGTTCCACCTTGAAGGACAAGATCGTGCTCATCACCGGCGCCTCCTCGGGTTTCGGCATGGACGCGGCGCGCCTGTTCGCCCGGGAGGGCGCGCTGGTCGTGCTGGCCGCCCGGCGCATGGACCGCCTGACCGAAGTGGCGGAACGGATCCGGGCGGAGGGCGGGCTGGCCTACGCCCTGCCGCTGGACGTGGCCGAGCCGGCCCAGATCGAGGAGGCCGTCCAGACCGTGATCGACAATTTCGAGCGCATCGACATCCTGTTCAACAACGCCGGGTTTGGGCGCCTGGACTGGCTGGAGAAGCTCGATCCCGGACGCGACATCGCCACCCAGCTGCAGGTCAACCTGGTCGGACTGATCCTGGTGACGCGGGCGGTCCTGCCGCACATGTACCGCCGGCGTTCCGGTCACATCATCAACATGTCTTCCGTTGCCGGCCAGATCGCCGCGCCGCTGTACACGATCTACGCCGCCAGCAAGTTCGGTGTGCGCGCCTTCAGCGACGCCCTGCGGCGGGAGGCGCTGCCCTTCGGGGTCCGGGTTTCGGGAATCTACCCCGGCCCGGCGGCGACCGAGTTCGGGCTGCACACCGGGGCGCTGCCGGTCAGCGAACGCCTCAAGCTTCCCGGCTGGCTCTCGATGTCCTCGGAGCACGTCGCCCGGCGGGTGGTGCGCCTGGCTCTTCATCCCCGGCGCAGCGTGACCCTGCCCTGGTACTACCACCTGGCCTTCTTTTTTGACCGGACCGTTCCCGGCCTGACGGACTGGTTCCTGAACCTGGTCTTTGTGCGCCGCTTCCACCGCGATCCGTCCGACGATCCTTCTACGGACGGGTCCTGATCCGATGAAATCTGCGTGGTGAAAGGAAACCCTTCATGACCGCACACCGTCTCTCCCGCCTGACCGCTTCGCTGCATACCTCCGGTCTGGACGCCCTGGCGCTCAATCCCGGCCCGTCGCTGGTTTACCTGACCGGCCTGCACTTCCACCTGATGGAGCGCCCGGTGGTGGCTTTCTTTGCCGTCGACGGTCGCCTGGCGGTCGTCCTGCCGGAGCTGGAGCTGCGCAAGCTGGACGGGCTGGACTTCCCGGTGCAGGGCTTTCCCTACGGGGAGAACCCGGCTGAATGGGAGGCCGCCTTCCGCCAGGCCTGCGCGGCGCTCGACCTGAACGGCAGGCGTATCGGGGTCGAGCCGCGCCAGATGCGCCTGCTCGAGTCCGGATATGTCAAAGCCGGCGCCCCGGCGGCCGATTTCCCGGACGGATCGCAGGTCGTTTCGAGCCTGCGTGTCTGCAAGGACGCACAGGAATTGGCGGCGATGAAGAAGGCGGTCGGGATCGCCCAGCAGTCGCTCGAGGCGGCCCTGCCGCTGATCCGCATCGGGATGAGCGAACAGGAGCTCTCCAGCGAACTGGTGCTGCAGCTGCTGCGCCATGGCTGCCAGTCCGAGCTGCCCTTCGCCCCGATCGTCTCCGGCGGGCCGAACGGGGCCAACCCGCATGCCAACCCGGGTGAACGTCCGCTGCAGGCCGGCGACCTGCTGGTCGTCGACTGGGGCGCGGCCTGGGGCGGTTACGTCTCCGACCTGACGCGCACCTTCGCCGTGGGCCAGGTGGACGCCGAATTCGAAAAGATCCACAAAATCGTCCAGGAGGCGAACGCCGCCGGGCGGGCGGCGGGGAAACCGGGCGCCCCGTGCGCGGTCGTGGACCGGGCGGCGCGCGGCGTGATCGAAGCCGCCGGTTACGGACAATCCTTTACGCATCGCACCGGGCACGGCCTGGGCATGGAAGGCCACGAGGACCCGTACATGCGCGGCGACAACCAGCAGCTGCTCGCCGTGGGCATGACCTACACGGTCGAACCGGGCATCTACCTGCCGGGCCGCAACGGGGTGCGTATCGAGGACGACATGGCGGTCACCGAGAACGGCGCTGAGTCCCTGAGCGACATGCCGCGCCAGATGCGTGTGGTGGGGTAACGGTGAACTAATAGAGACAGGATAGGCTGTGTCTCTGGTTTCATCAAGGATGTAATCGCTATGGAATCTTCTATGCAAATAGATGCACCTCTAGAGAATGTCTTTTCTGAAGTGGGTGCGTATTTGGATAAGAGACGAGATGAGCAAATCAGCGAGTTTTACTTCTCTCCCCACTACAGCAGTTCTGGTTATACTACAAGTAGAGGATATCATATTGAGTATAAGAGTTATCTCGTTCTCGATATCGACTTTAGAAGCTTAAGTGAAAATACAACTATTATAGAGTTTACGCCAGCTTCAAGGAATTATTCTGAATGGGAATGTGGCGTATTAACGAAATTACGAAAAGAGATTGCCGCATTTATCAAGAACAGTTTTCAAGATGCCCATTCAGGTCAGCGAGCGTCCAGAGAGATTGTTGCAACCAATACATCTGAGTTGCTAATAGACCCGAAGTGGCTCTCTAAGTTACGGAAAAGAGAATCTAAAGAATTCAGTAAAACTAATCCAACTTTGTGAATCGATGAACTTATGTTATTCAAATCAAAAATATGTAGCTGTTGCTATTATTGGTAGAGCAATTCTTGATCACGTGCCTCCTGTTTTTGGCGAAGAACAATTTTCTGACGTAGTTGATCATCATAATTGGTCGACATCAAGCAAACCCCCGAAGAATCGTGAGCCATCAGCGAAGAAAATGATGAGGCGTCTTGAAGACTCGTTTAGAGAATTGGCGAATTTTCAAAATCATGGCCATATTCGCAATTCAAGCGATATTTTCGAGCAAGCGGATGTAAATTTCAGGGGTGAGTTTGGAATACTCTTAGCAGAAGTCATAAACATCCTGAAAACGAAAAAATAACCAATTGATTCTAGGATCGACAAATTTATGGATAACATAGTCAACAAATATCTTGATCTTCTCGACTCGCAGCGCGAAGCCGCCTTTACCGCCCTGGACGGCCTGACGGAGGCCCAGGTCTGGGAGCGTCCGGCGCCGAAGGAATGGTGCCTGGGGGAGATCCTCGACCACAACACTCTGCTGATCGCCAGCGTCCTGCCGCTCGTCAGGGCTGCCTGGAAGACCCAGCAGCGCCGGGCCGAGAAGCACCGCCACCGCCCGTACGCCACGGAGATCGAGGATCCCTACCGGAAGAGATCCTTCCCGATGTGGGTCGGTTTCCTGTGGACGCCGCGCTACACGCCAAAGCGCCCGGTCCCGCTTTCCAGGTTGATGGCCGAGAGCCGGGAACTGCACGCCGAAGTGCGCCGGTTCTACGCGGACAAGGACCCGGACTTGCTGGGGAATGTCAGCGTCTATGACCCGCTCATCGGGCGGTTCAACCTGATCGGCACCCTGCGCATCGGCATTTACCACGACCAACTGCACTTTGACGACGTCTTCCAACTGGCCCGGGCGGTGCGGCGTGGCTGAGGCCCCGCTGCGCATCTCCGCCAAGAGCCTGGGTGCGCTGGCCGTGCCGGACTTCTGCCCGCGCTGCCTGTGGATCCAGCTGCATGCCGAACGGCTGCCGTTCCAGATCTTCCCCGGCATCTTCAGTTCGATCGACTCCTACACCAAGAAGGTCATCCACCACCTGCTGGATGCCCACGGACAGGCCCCGGCCTGGCTGGCCGGGCTGGGCGAGCTGCGCGGCTACCGCGACCAGGCCGACCTGCACCACTCCCGCTTCCGCTTCCTGGACGGGGCCAGCAACGTCCTGCTGACCGGCATGCCCGACGACGTCCTCCGGCTGGCGAATGGCGACGAGCTGCTCGTTGATTACAAGACCTCGCGCTACACCTCCGCCCAGGACGGGATGATGCCGGTCTACCGCACGCAGTTGAACGGCTACGCCTTCATCGCCCGCCAGCTGGGCTGGCCGGTGAACGGGGTGGCGCTGGTCTACTTCGAACCGGCCACGGGCGAGGAACCGGCGGGCGATCCGCTTAACCACAAGCCGGACGGCTTTGCCCTGGGGTTCGCCGCCCGGCTGGTCCCGCTCGAACTCGACCTGGGCTCGATCCCGCCGCTCCTGCTGGCGGCGCGCCGGCTGTATGACCTGCCCGCCCCGCCGGCCGGCGTGGATGGCTGCAAGGACTGCGCCGCCGTGGACGAGATCGCCGCATTTGTCACATAAGGAGAGAACCATGGAATGGATGATCCTGATCGGTCCCCTGCTGGCCATTGCGGTCGTTATCTACCTGGTCACCGCCCGCCGCCGTCTTCCAGGACGAAAGCCCAAAGCGCCCAAACTGGACCACGCCACGCGCCAGGAGCGCGGCGTCTGGGGCTGGGCAAAGGTGCTGCGTTCGAAGCCGGTCGGCAGCCCCGGCCTGGGCGGCCTGCAGCGGTACGAATTGGAACTGGAAGTCCACCTGCCCGGCAACCCGGCGTATCCTTCCACGGCCACCTGGCTGGTCGAGGCGGAGTCGGCTGGCTTCGTTGCGCAGGGCCGGGAGGTCTCGGTCAAGGTCGACCCGGCTGACCTGAAGTATGTCTACCCCCAGGGTTCCTGGGCCAGGTACGCGGAGTAGGCCATGCTGACCTACTGCGCCTACGTCCGGCAGAACCCGCAGGACACTTTCAACCGGGACTATCACGACTGGGAATACGGCTTCCCGCTCAAGGAGGAGACCGCCCTGTTCGAGCGCCTGGTGCTCGAGATCAATCAGGCAGGTCTGTCCTGGATCACCATCCTGCGCAAGAAGGACAATTTCCGCCGCGCCTATGACGGTTTCGAGGTCGATACCGTGGCTGCCTACGGAGAGGCGGATACCGCCCGCCTGCTGGCGGACGCCGGCATCATCCGCAACCGGCTCAAGGTGCGGGCGGCGATCGAGAACGCCCGCCGCATCCAGGCCCTGCGGGCGGAGTACGGTTCCTTCGCCGGCTGGCTGGACGCCCACCATCCTCTCAGCCTGCAGGAATGGACAAAACTGTTCAAACAGACCTTTGTCTTCACCGGCGGGGAGATCGTCAAAGAGTTCCTGCTCTCCAGCGGATACCTGCCCGGCGCCCACGAAGAAGATTGCCCGGTCTACGCATTGATCCGCAGCCTGGAGCCAGCCTGGTCGCGGAAATAGCCTATAATAATCGCATGGCCCGGATCATTCCGACCGCCGAACCCTTCTTCCTGCCCGGCCGCGGCAAGTACGCCCGCATCGGCTGCCTGGTGACGCATGGCTTCACCAGCTCGCCGAAAGTCGTGCGCTACGTCGGGGAGTGTTTCAACGCCGTGGGATTCACCGTGCTGGGCGAACGCCTGACCGGGCATGCCACCCGCCCGGAGGACATGATCCGCTCGCGCTGGCAGGACTGGCTGCTCTCCCTGGAGGATGGCTACAACCTCTTGCGTTCGCAGACCGACCAGGTCTTCCTGCTCGGTCTGTCGATGGGCGGGGCGCTCAGCCTGGTCGCCGCCTCGCGCCTGCCTTCCGCCTTCGGGCCGGGGGAGGTGGGTGTGCGCGGCGTGGTGACCATGTCCACCCCGTACGGGCTGCCCAATGACGGTTTACTGCGTTACCTCAACCTGCTCAGCCTGGTCCGTCCCTACCTGCCCAAGTCGAAGGAAGCCCCGGGCGCCGGCTGGTTCGACAAGGAGTCCTGGAGGCAGCACGTGGCCTACCCGGAGAACCCGGTGCGCGCCATCAGCGAGCTGGCCGCCCTTCTGCGGGTGATGCGCTCCGAGTTGCCGCAGGTCCAGGTGCCGGCCCTGCTGATCCATTCACGCGACGACCATTACGTGCTGGATGGCAGCATGGACTCGATCTTCGGACAGCTGGGTTCGAAGAGCAAGCAGGAGATCTGGGTGGAGGGCGGCGGCCACAATATCACCATCGAACCGACCCGCGACGAGGTCTTTCAGCGTTCGTACGAATTCATCCTCCGGGTGCTCAGTCAATGAGCCGGGATCTGATCCTGCTGTTCATTTCCCTCTTCACCTGGGGGATCGGCGAGGGCCTGTTCGTTTACTTCCAGCCGATCTATCTGCAGGAACTGGGAGCCAGCACGATGGGCATCGCCGCGATCTTCTCCGCCTTCGGCTTTGCGATGATGTCGGCGCACATCCCGGCCGGTTACCTGGCCGACCGCCTGGGGCGTAAACCGCTGGTGGTGGCCGCCTGGACCTCGGGCCTGGTCGCCGCCTGGATGATGGCCCTGGCCCGCAGCCTGCCGGTCTTCGTGGTCGGCATGCTGCTCTACGGCCTGACCGCCTTCGTCTCCTCGCCGTTGAATTCCTACGTCACCGCGGCGCGCGGCAAGCTGACCCCGGTGCGGGCCATGACCCTGCTCTCGGCCGGCTTCAACTTCGGTGCGGTGCTCGGCCCGGTCTCCGGCGGCTGGCTGGCTGACCATCTCGGCCTGCGCACGGTCTACCTTGTGGCGGCCTGCCTGTTCATCTTTTCGACCGCCGTGCTGCTCTTCATCCGTTCCCAACCGCGCGAGGTCCACGATCCGGATGCCCCGCCGCCGGGTCTATGGACGAATGCACGCCTGTTCGGATTCCTGGCGGTGATCTTCGTTGCCATGTTCGCCATGTACCTGCCCCAGCCGCTGACCCCCAAGTTCCTCGAGAACGTGCGCGGCCTGTCGTTCGGTTCGATCGGCCTGCTCGGTTCGCTCGGCAGCCTGGGGAATGCCCTGCTCAACCTATTGCTCGGTCAGTTGGCCGCCCGGACCGGTTTCCTGGTCGCCCAGTTGCTGGTGGTCGCTTTTTCGTTACTGCTCTGGCAGGGGACGGGCCTGCCCTGGTACGCGCTGGCGTACTTCCTGCTCGGCGGCTACCGCGCCGCGCGTGCGCTGATCCTCGCCCAGATCCGCCCGCTGATCCATCCCGGGCAGATGGGCCTGGCTTACGGCATTGCCGAGACCTTCAACGCCCTGTCGATCGTCCTGGCCCCGCTGCTGGCGGGCGTGCTCTACACCCGTGAACCGGTGCTGGTCTATCCGGTGGCGGTGGGCCTGATCCTGCTCGGCCTGCTGGCGACGACCGCGCTCTTGCCGCGACAGCCCGCTGCCGAAGCGCCTGTTCTGAGCCTGCCACCCGATGCTTGAGATCCTGACCCTGCCTGTGGGACCTCTGTCCACCAACGCCTACCTGCTGGCCGATCCGGCCGCGGGGGAAGCGGTCGTCGTCGACCCGGGCTGGGACGGCGAGGCCATTGCCGCGGCTGCCCGGGAGTGCGGCTGGAGCGTCCGCCAGGTCTGGCTGACGCACGCCCATTTCGATCATTTCGGTGGTGCGGCCGGCCTGGCCGAGGCCCTGGAAAATCCGGACCTGCCGGTCGCCCTGCACGCCGCCGACCTGCCCCTGTGGGAGCAGGGCGGCCTGGGCAGGGGGCTGGGCTACGATCTGCCGCCCGGACCGCGGCCGTCGATCGACCTGGCGCAGACCGCCAGCCTGTTCGTGGGGACGTACACATTCCAGGTGCGGCATGCCCCGGGGCATACACCCGGACTGTGCATATTTTATTGTGCGCAGGCGCAGGTCCTGCTCAGCGGGGATCTGATCTTCCGTGAAGGGGTAGGCCGCACCGATCTGCCTGGCGGGGACTGGGATGCCCTCGTCGAAAGCATCCAGACCCGGGTCTACACGCTGCCCGAGGCGACGCGCATTCTGCCCGGCCACGGCGAAGCGACGAGCGTGGGGGAGGAGAAATCCGGCAATCCGTTCGTCCAGGATTGAAGGCAGCCGGTTCCTGAAAACGAACAGGGCAGCGGTTCACTTATGGCTGCCCTGTTTTTGTGTGCAGGACCCCTCAATGAGCGATCAATAGGAGCTGGAGCAGGAGCAATGCCCCCATGCCGGTCAGGATGGTCAGCAGCACGTTCTTCGTCCGCCAGGCGACCAGGATGGCGATCAACCCGGCGTACAGCTGCGGATTGTGCCAGCTGATCTCGAGCACGTCGTTGCGGGTCGCCAGCCCCGGCAGGATGATCGCCGAGAGCACCGCCACGGGGACGAAGCGCAGGCCGCGCCGGAACCAGTCGGGGACCTTCATCTTGTCGATCAGGAGGATGAAGGACAGGCGGGTGGCGACGGTCAGCAGGCCGCCGAGCAGCATGACCAGCCAGATGTTCATTTGCGCCGTCCTTCCAGCAGCATGCCGGTCAGGATGCCGGCCAGGGCGGCGGCCAGCAGCCCGGTTTTGAGCGGCAGGCCGGTCGTCGCCAGCCCGACCAGGCCGGCGACCACAGCCGCAGCCACCGCGGCGCGGTCCTTGAGCGCCGGGACGACCAGGGCGATGAAGGTCAGGGGCAGGATGAAACCCAGCGGCCAGTCTGCCGGGAGCTGGGCGCCGACGAAGATGCCGATGGCAGTGCTGATCTGCCACGTCGTCCACAGGGTGATCCCGGCCCCGAAAAAGTACCAGTGCTTGCGCGGCGAGTCGTCCGGCTGATTAAGGCGCGTGATCGCCAGCGCGTAGGCCTCATCGGTGAGCAGGTAACCGAGCAGGAGCTTCCACCCAAGGCCCAGATGGCGCAGGTGGGGGGCCACCGAGGCGCTGTAGAGGGCATGCCGCAGGTTGACCACGAAGATCATCATCAGGATGATCAGACCGGAAGCGCCGCTGCCGATCATCTGGGCGGCGATGAACTGCGACGAGCCGGCGAAGACGATCGCGGACATGGCCTGGGCTGCGGCGCTGGTCAGACCGGCATTGATCGCCAGGGCGCCAAAGATCAGACCGAAGGGGGCCACGCCCAGGAGAATGGGGGCTTCATCCCGGACGCCGCGCCAGAATTCCTGCCTGGAGGGTATGCCCGCGTGAGTAACTTCCATGAGGTTCCGATCCTAGGAGATGACCTGTTCCAACAGGTTTCTGACCAGCCTGCCGGCTGCCTGCCAGCTCAGGCGCTGCTCGTATTCTTCGAAAGAGGAGCAGCACAGGGCTTCATACTGATCCCGGCGCGACCAGGTCGTCAGGATGGCATTCACATACCGGTCGATCGCAGCAGGCGGATCGAAAAGAAACCCATTCCGGCCTTCCCGGATCAGGGAGGAAACCCCTCCAATGTTCGTCGCCAGGGAGGGCAGGCCGTAGGCGGAAGCCTCGTTCAGCACCAGTGGGGTGGCATCCGATCTTGTGGGCAGGATCAGGAAATGGGATTCGCGCATCAAGCGGTCGATCGCTTCCCGGCCTGCCGGAGTGGATTTGGTCAGGAAACCATACCGGTGGACGAAATCCGGGTTCAGCCCGGGTGGAACGCAACCTGCCACGTGCAATTCGACCGGAAGGCCTCTGGCGTGGAGCTGGGCCGCAACCTGCAGGGCGATGTCGCCGCCCTTGCGCTGCCAATCCACGCCCAGGAAGAGCAGCTTGCAGGTGGAACGATCCCTTTGCCGAATGAAGGCTGCCACTTCGTCCCGGGAGTAGGACCGGGTTAGGTTGGCCCCGAAAGGCACCACCCGCAGCTTGCCCGGATCCACCGGATAATGCTCGCGGGCTGTCCGGGCAGCCCACTCAGAGCTGTAGAGCGCCAGCCGGCAGCGTGCGAGTGCGGCCTGTTCGAGCTGATTTCCGGCAGCGATGCTTTCCGTACACAGGTTCGAATAAGCCGGGTAAAAACCGACCATGCCGGCGAAGGTGGCATCTGTCCAGATGACGATCGGAAGGGATGTGTCCAGCGCGCTGATCGGGATGCTTCCGGGGCTGAAAACGAGATCTGCTGTCGCAAGGGCGGGATGCCTTTCGATCTGGCGGGCATATTCCCTGCCCAGAGCGAGATTTCGTCTCTGGAGGTAGTTCCGGCCCTGAAGCCAGTACTGGAAGCGCTTGGCTTTCCACAACATCCGGGGGGCAAGCGGCGTTCGCAGGCTGCCGATGTAGTCCAGGGTGAAACCCTGGCTTTCCAGGCAGCTGGCGATGTGATATCCCAGCCCGGACCACTGGTGGATATCAGCAGCATCGTATTCGGTGACGTAAGCGATTCGCATGCCCAGTAAATAAATACCTGCGCATCCCGAAAGAACGAGATGCGCAGGTGATCTGCCTATCTATTTCGCGGTTTCCACGGCGCGCGTCTCACGGATGACGGTCACCCGGATCTGGCCGGGGTACTGCATCGTCTCCTCGATCTTCTTGGCGATGTCGCGGGCCAGGCGGGCGGCGTCCAGGTCATCGATCTCGTCCGGCTTGACGATGATGCGTACTTCGCGGCCGGCCTGGATGGCATAGGCCTGGGAGACACCCTTGAAGGACATCGACATGTCTTCGAGGGTGCGGATGCGTTTGATGTAGGCTTCCAGGTCCTCGCGGCGGGCACCCGGGCGGGCGCCGGAGATGGCGTCGGCCGATTCGGCGATGACCGCTTCGACGGATTCCTGTTCCATCTCGTGGTGGTGGGAGCCGATGGCATTCACCACCAGCGGGTTGACGCCGTAACGTTTGCAGAACTCGGCGCCCAGAAGGGCGTGCGTGCCCTCCTGGTTGTGGTCCATGGCCTTGCCGATGTCGTGCAGGAAACCGCCCTGGCGGGCGATATCCACGTTGGCGCCCAGCTCGGCGGCCAGGATGCCGGCCAGCTTGGCGACTTCCACAGCGTGGGCGAGCTGGTTCTGACCGTAGGAGGTGCGGTATTTCAGCCGGCCCATCATGCGCATCACCTCCGGGTGCAGCCCGGTGATGCCGGCGTCGAAGGTGGCCTGTTCCCCGGCTTCGACGATCACCTTCTCGACCGACTTGCGCTCGTCCTCGAGCACCTTTTCGATGTGGGCCGGGTGGATGCGGCCGTCCAGGATCAACTTGGCCAGGGCGCGGCGGGCAACTTCCCGGCGGACCGGTTCGAAGCAGGAGATGGTCACGGCTTCGGGGGTGTCGTCGACGATCACATCGACGCCGGCGGCCTGTTCGAAGGCGCGGATGTTGCGTCCGTTGCGGCCGACGATGCGGCCCTTCATTTCCTCGTTCGGCAGCGGCACCAGCGAGGTGGTCACTTCGGCCACGTGATCGGAGGCGACGCGCTGGATGGCATCCGCGATCAGGACGCGGGCGCGCTTCTCGCCTTCTTCGCGCGCCTCGGTCTCGATCTGGCGGATGATGCGCGCCATATCGCCGCGGGCTTCCTTTTCGACCTCGCTGAGCAGGATGCCGCGCGCCTCGTCGACGGTCAGCTGGGCCACGCGCTGCAGTTCATCGACCTTTTGCTCGTGAAGTTTTTCCACCTCATTGGCCCGCTTGTCGACCGCCGACTGGCGTTTGTTGACGGACTGTTCGCGCTGCTCCAGGCGGTCGATGCGGTTGTCCATTTCCGTCCGGCGGTGCTGCAGGCGTTCCTCTTCCTTGTGCAATTCCGAGCGCAGCGTCTTGATCTCGCCTTCTGCCGCCTGGCTGATCTTCAAGGCGCTGTCGCGTGCCTGCAGTTCGATGGTCTTGGCCTGTTCGCGGGCCTCCAGCAGGAGCTTGTCGGCTTTTTCCTTCTGGCGGGCCTGGTTCCTGCGGTTCTGGGCCTGGCTGAAAAGGATGCCGAAGACGACGCCCAGGACGAGGGCGGCTCCGGTCAGGACATAAGCGATTGTGTTCATGGTCATTCCTTGTTCTCGTTAGGATTCCCGGTGTCCGCCGTCTGGAATTCCTTCCAAACTTGAGAGACGACCGGGGCCAGGATGGTATAGGAGAAGCCGCGGCGGGCGAGAAATTCACCCAGTTTCCTGCGAAAATCCGGCCATTCCAGTCCGGCGTAGCGCCGGGCCTGTTTACGGGCGGCCTCGAGCGCCAGGGCTTCTTCATCCACCTGTTCGTCCAGTGTGGACTGGATCAGTTCGTCGCTGATCCCTTTCCTGCGCAGTTCCATCCGCAGGGCGGATTTGCTGCGCGGGCGAAATGTGTTGCGGTTCTCCACCCAGGCCCGGGTGAAGGCCTGGTCGTCGAGCAGTTTGTCAGCCTGGAGGCGGGCGATCGTCTCCTCGACGAGTTCCGCTGCGATCCCGCGGCGCTGCAGATTGTCCCGCACTTCACGGCTGGAGCGCGGCCGGAAACTCAGGAAGTGCAGCGCTTTCTGATAGACAACTTCATGTTCATCGTCGGCCTGCAGGCTGGCCAGTTTTTCCGGGCTGAGTTCCTGACCGACCTGCAGCCAGGCGGCTACGATCCTGCTCAGCCCACAGGCAAACTCCCCGTCCAGGTACAGGTTCACCCGCTGGGGATTCCTTTGCTGCGGTTCGAGCGCCGTGATGCGTGGCATATGCATAAATCAAACAGCCGTTCCGCGGACCCGGTCTTGCCTGCGGGTCCCGGCTACGGCTGTGGAGGATTTCCTGGATATGGGTCTGCGCCTGCTCTGTCCAGGCAGGGACCCAGATCTTTCGAGTCGGTCCCGGTAACGCTCAGTTACCGGGGACGATTTCTTGGGGAGTCGTTGTCAGCGCTTTTTGGTCAAGCCATGTGCCCAGACGAACACACTTCCAAAACCCTTTCGACTGCCCAACTGCATGCCCCTGTTTCGGGTTGAGGGGCGAACCCGGGATTTTCCAGGAATTCCATTTTCAGTCGTAGCCGTGCCAGTCCTGGCAGCGGATATCCATCGCTGGATAATGTCCGTATTATACAATAGAATCCCTGCCGCCGGGCTTGTCGGATTCCTACGGGAATGCGGTACCCTTTGCCGGAAAACGGGTCAGGCGTACGGGTTTTATGTGACAAAAGGAACTATGGGGGGCGGACATAGCTGTGCCATAATGCAGAAAGTCAATCGCAAAATTTTGGAGGAACCATGCCGAAAGTAACCCCAGAAGAAGCCCTGGAGTACCATCGTCTGAACGGGAAACCGGGCAAGATCGCAGTCGTCCCCACCAAGCCCATGGATACCCAGCGGGACCTGAGTTTGGCTTACACGCCCGGCGTCGCCGTCCCTGTCCTGGAGATCGAAAAGGATGCCGAGACCGCTTACGAGTACACCTCGAAGGGCAACCTGGTCGCGGTGCTCTCGAACGGGACCGCCATCCTCGGTCTTGGTGACCGCGGCGCCCTGGCCGGCAAGCCGGTCATGGAAGGCAAGGGTGTCCTGTTCAAGCGCTTCGCCGACGTGGATGTCTTCGACATCGAGGTCGACAGCCACGACCCGGACGAGATCATCAACGTCGCCCGCGCCATCTCCCCGACCTTCGGCGGGATCAACCTGGAAGATATCAAGGCGCCGGAGTGCTTCTACATCGAGGAGACGCTCAAGGAGATGCTGGACATCCCAGTCTTCCACGACGATCAGCATGGCACCGCGATCATCTCTTCCGCCGCGCTGGCCAACGCCCTGGAACTGCTCGGCAAGAAACATGGCGAAGTCAAGATGGTCATCTCCGGCGCCGGAGCCTCGGCCATCTCCTGCGCCAAGCTGGCCATGCGCTGGGGCGTCAGGAAGGAAAACATCATGATGCTCGACAGCAAGGGCGTCATCTACAAGGGCCGCACCGAGGGCATGAACAAGTACAAGGAAGAGTTCGCGATCGACACCGATCGGCGCACCCTGGCCGACGCAGTGCGCGGCTGCGATGTCTTCTACGGGCTTTCGGTGGCCAACGTGCTCACCCCCGAGATGGTCAAGACCATGTCGGACCGGCCGTTCATTTGCGCCATGGCCAACCCGGATCCCGAGATCAAGTACGAGCTGGCCAAGGAAGCCAATCCGCATGCCATCGTCGCCACCGGCCGCTCGGACTATCCGAACCAGGTCAACAACGTGCTCGGTTTCCCCTTCATTTTCCGCGGCGCCCTGGATGTGCGTGCCCGGGCGATCAACGAGGAAATGAAATTCGCCGCCTCGCAGGCGCTCTACAACCTGACCCGCGAGGATGTGCCGGACTATGTCATGCGTGCCTATGGCGTCGAGAGCATGAAGTACGGATCCGAGTACATCATTCCCAAGCCGCTCGACCTGCGCGTCATGCTCTGGGAGTCACCGGCTGTGGCCCAGGCCGCCATGGAGACCGGCGTGGCCCGCAAGAAGATCGACATCGACGAATACCGCGAACAGCTTGCTTTCCGCCAGGGCAAGGGCGCTCGCATGCGCTACTTCTTTATGAACAAAGCCAAGACCGCCAAGCCGAAGAAGCGCGTCGCTTTCGCCGAGGGTGAGGAAACCAAGATCATCCGCGCCGCCGCCCAGGTCCTCGATGAAGGCATCGCCAAGCCGATCCTGATCGGCCGCCCGGACGTCATCAAGGCCAAGATCAAGGAGTTGACCCTTGACCTCAAATGCGAGATCGTCGACCCGAACGAGTTCGCCAAATGCGAGGCGTACGCCAAGGCATACTATGAGCTGCGTGCCCGCAAGGGCATGACCGTATCCAAGGCGCAGAAGCGCGTGCGTGAGCCGAACGTGCTCGGTCCCTTGATGGTCAAGATGGGCGATGCGGATGCCTTCGTCTCCGGCCTGACCGCCGAATATCCGGACGTCATCCGACCTGCCTTGCAGATCCACCATACCCGCCCGGGTGCTGCCCTGGTGACCGGGGTCTACATCATGATCGTCGAGGACAAGGTCTACCTGTTCACCGACGCGACGGTCAATATCGATCCAACCGCCGAGCAATTGGCCGAGATCGCCTGCCTGGCGGCCGGGTTCGCCCGGCAGCTCGAGATCGAGCCGCGCGTCGCCTTCCTGTCCTTCTCGAACTTCGGTTCCACCGAGCATCCACTGGCTGCCAAGGTCCGCAAGGCCGTCGAGTTGACCAAGGCCAAGCTGCCGGATGTCAAAGTGGACGGTGAAATGCAGGCCGATACCGCCGTGATCGGTGAGATCGTCGACGAACGCTATCCGTTCAGCGCGGTACGGGACGCCAACGTGCTCATCTTCCCATCGCTTGAATCGGCCAACATCGCTTACAAGCTGCTCGCCCGCCTGGGCAACGCCAAGGCGATCGGCCCGGTGCTGGTCGGCGTGGGCGCTCCGATCCACGTCCTGCAGACCGGTGACGAGGTCGACTCCATCGTCCAGGTGGCGGCCATCGCTGCCATAGACGCCATGGGACGCAAGTAGTCTGCCCCTTCCCAATCCAGACCTGACGGGCTGAAAGTCCCGTCAGGTCTTTTTCGTGTACAATGGAGGCATGGCCGAACAGACTCCGATCCACCCTTCCGCCTCGTTGCAGGCACACCGTCGCCAGTTTCTCTGGCAGATCCTGCTGCCGATGATCCTGGTGACCCTGCTCGCGCTGGCCGCGGGTGTTTTGATCTTCTGGCTGAGCTTTTCCGGGCAGGGGGCTCCGCGGCTCTGGGCGGATGTGGCGCTGATCTGGCTGCTGGCCCCCATGCTGCTGCTCGCCCTCGGGCTGGCGGTCGTCCTGATCGCCCTGATCTACGCCCTGGCCCGGCTGTTCAAGGTGCTGCCAGGATACACCGGACAGGTCCAGCAGATCGCTTTCGCCGCGCTGGCCTGGGTCAACCGGCTGGCGGATACCCTGGTCAAACCCATCCTGTGGATCAAGCAGGCCGCGGCGGCCATCGGCCTGTTCGGAGAACGGTCGAAATAGTCCGGCAGGAGCCGGAAAGGAGTGCCAATGGAAGAGGTCGAGGTTGTCGAGCAAGACGAAGTCGATTCCTCCTGGAAGTTGAAAACGATCCTGGCGGGCGGCATCCTGGGCGCGCTGGTGGGGGTGGGTGCGGCCTTCCTGCTGACCCGGCGAGCCGAACAGAAGGGGACCCAGCTGGCGATCACGCCCGCCAAGGGCGTGCAGCTCGGGGTGATGATCACCGGCCTGCTGCGCAGCATCCTTACCTTGGGAGACGAGTAACTTCCCGAAGCGAACACAAAAAGACCAGGGCACCCTGGTCTTTTTGTGTTTTAAAGGATTTCCTCGCCAGCATCATCCTTTCCTGCAGAGCAGGCCCTTCAGGTATGTTCCCTCGGGAAAATGGAGGGATACGGGGTGATCGGGCGACTGGCTGAAGTGTTCCAGGAGCAGCGCCTCCACGCCGGCATCCAGCGCAGCCGAGGCGACGATCTTCTGGAACAGGCCGGCATCCACACCGCCGGAGCAGGAGAAGGTCGCCAACAGGCCTCCGGGACGGAGCAGCTTGAAGGCCAGCAGGTTGATGTCCTTGTAGGCGCGCGTCGCCTTCTCGGCATGCGCGGCCGTGGGGGCGAACTTGGGCGGGTCGAGCACGATCAGGTCGAAGGCGCGTGATTCGTCGCGGAATTTGCGCAGCAGCTGGAAGACGTCCCCTTCGAGCAGGCTGTGCTTCTCCTCCGGCAGGCCGTTCAGCGCCCGGTTCGCCGCGCACAGCGCCAGCGCCTCGGCGGAGGAATCCACCGAGAGCACCGACCGTGCCCCGCCGGCCAGGGCGTTCAGGCTGAAGCCGCCGGTGTAGCAGAAGCAGTCCAGCATCTCGCGGCCCTGCGACAATGCACGCACCCGCTGGCGGTTCGTACGCTGGTCGAGGTAGAAGCCGGTCTTGTGCCCGGCCTGCAGATCGACCTGGAACTGGATGCCGTTTTCGGTCACCGTGCACAGCGCCGGCGGGGCGCCGCGCAGCAGACCGGTGAGGACGGGCAGGCCCTCCAGGGCGCGCACATCCGCGTCGGAACGTTCGTACAGGTCCGGGATCCCCGTTTCCGCCGCCAGCAGATCGGCCAGCGCCTCCTTCCAGTGCTCCACCCCGGCACTCAGGAATTGGGCGACCAGCACCCGGTCGTAGCGGTCGACCACCAGGCCGGGCAGGCCGTCCGACTCGCCGTGGACCAGGCGCAGCGCGTTCGTGCCGGGGCCGGGAGCGAGCGTTTGGCGCGCCTGCAGGGCGCGGCGAATGCGTCCCCGGAAGAAGTCCCCCCCGACCGCTTCGTCCGGGTCGAAGGACCAGACCCGGGCGCGGATCTGCGAGTGCGGGCTGTATCCGGCGCGGGCCAGGAGTTCGCCGCGCGCCGAACGGATCTCGACGGTTTCGCCGGGGGCCGGGTCGCCGCTCACACGTTCGATGGCGCCCGAGTAGATCCAGGGGTGGCGGCGCAGGATGGATTTTTCACGGGAGGGTTTGAGGGTGAGGACCGGCTGTTCCATGGGTGGGATGGGTGTCCTTACAACTCGTCGATGTCACGGATCTGCAGCTTGAGAGCGTCGATCGAGACGAACAGTTCGAGCAGGGAGAGCGCCAGGGAGACCAGCAGGCTGATCAGACTGGCCCCGAAGACGACCTTGCTCACCTCGGCCTGGCCGGCAAAAAGCAGGAACATGCACAGCACGCAGCCGAAGAAGGACAGCACGCCGAAGATCTGCATGTGGCGGATGATGCCGATGCGGTAGCGCAGATTATGCAGCTGGCCCTTGATGACCGGGTCCGGGGCGGCCTTGTACCGGGCGTACAGGTCGCGGGTCAGGTTGGCCAGGGTCAGGAAGCGGTTGGTGTAAGCCAGGAAGAGCAGGGAGATGGCCGGGAAGATCAGGGCGGGGGTGGTCAGGGAGAGTTCCATATCGATCCTGGAGTCAAACGGAATGCTGGAGATGCTCGAGATAATGGGCGAAATTCTCGCGGGTGATGACGGTCAGGTCGGCGGGCATCCCTTCCGGGAAGAACCAGCCGATCTCGGCGCATTTTCCCGGTTCGCGGATCGCGGGCGTCCCCGAGACGATTGAGCACAGGTAGGTGGGCGAGACCCAGTGCTGGCCCTCCTGCGGCAGGATGTGATCGACCACGTCGAGCAGCTCGCCGACCCGGATCTGGATGCCGTATTCCTCGCGCATCTCGCGCTGCAGCGCTTCGGCCAGCCTCTCGCCGAACTCGACCGAGCCGCCCGGGAACTCCCACAGGCCGCGTTCGTTCTTCGCCAGCGGCCCGCGCCGGGAGAGGAACAGGCGGCCCTGTGGGTCCACGATCAGCGCGCCGACGCCCACGCCGATGGTGTCAATACCGCGTTTCATTTGCTTTCCAGGTAAGCCTGCATCGGTTCCCAGTAGTTGT